>MDTG01229331.1_pt1 | contig 10942 bp, 10 predicted proteins | sample 811421 | NCBI WGS metagenome assembly MDTG01 (sample SAMN05326645, study PRJNA326480) | marine metagenome | isolation source: seawater | place: Pacific Ocean: South East | collected 2011 | reverse complement strand
TTAAGCACTAGGTTACCGTGCTCTTTTACCGTTTCAACAATAGTATCGTTGGCTTTAAAAACGAACTGGCCGGCAAATAAAGGCGTGTTTTCTAAATACACACCGTTGTTACCAACTGGGTTATACACTTCAATATCGTATTGTTTACCTACATTGAAATCGTCAACACCGTGAGCAGGCGCAGTGTGAACACAACCTGTACCTGATTCAGTGGTAACGTGCTCGCCTAAAATAAGCGGTACTTTTAAATCTAAGAACGGATGATTAACCAATAAGCGCTCTAGGCTCGAACCTACACAGGTCGCCACTTCACGATATTCTTCAATACCGTAACGCGTCATGCAGCTTTCAAGTAAGTCTTGTGCGACTACTAACCATTCGCTGGTCGACGCAATTTCAACAATCGCGTAGGTTAATTCTGGGTGCAAGCTGATGGCGCGGTTTGCAGGTAATGTCCACGGGGTAGTTGTCCAGATAACCACGCCAGTTTTATGCGCCGTTAAGTCTTCGCTACTTACACCGAACGCAGCCGCGATAGCGTCTACATCAGCAACAGGGAATTTCACATCGATAGCAGGTGAAATTTTGTCTTGGTATTCTACTTCTGCTTCTGCCAACGCAGAACCACAGTCTGTACACCAATGAACAGGCTTAAAGCCTTTTTCCAAATGGCCCGATTCAACCACTTTTCCTAATGCGCGAATAATGTCGGCTTCTGAGCGAAAATCCATAGTTTTATAAGGATTGTCCCAGGTACCGAACACACCAAGACGTTTAAAGTCAGCCATTTGGCCATCAATTTGACGTTGTGCGTATTCACGACATTTTTGGCGAAACTCAGCAGCCGTAACTTTTTTACCCGGCTTACCGACTTTTTTCTCTACCATCAATTCAATAGGCAAACCATGGCAGTCCCAACCCGGCACATAAGGCGAGTCGAAATCTGACAAGGTTTTGGACTTAACAATAATGTCTTTCAGAATTTTATTTACTGCGTGACCAATATGAATATCGCCGTTTGCGTACGGAGGGCCATCATGAAGAATGAAAGGCTTCTTACCTTTCTTCGCTTCTCTAATCTTTGTGTATACCCCTTTTTCTTGCCAGTCTTTCAGCATTTTAGGCTCACGCTGAGCAAGGTTACCGCGCATTGGAAAGGCGGTTTCAGGTAGGTTTAATGTGGCTTTATAATCACTCATATAATTGTATTATCCGGTTACCTTTAATAATACCCAACGCCTCGTTAGGCGCTGTATAGGCTTGCATTGGTCGACGCTATGTTAAGCGTGGTGACTTTATCACGTTTCACTATTCTAATAACAGGCGCGCCTTAGCGGCATCGGCCTGAATTTGTGCTTTTAGTATCTCAAACGAGTCAAATTTCTGTTCATCTCGTATTTTTGCAACAGGAAACACGGTCATTGGTTTCCCGTACAGGTCGGCTGACATATCGAAGATATGTACTTCTAACTGGTTTCGCACACCATTCAACGTGGGGCGAGTGCCAATGTTTGCTACGCCATTGAATTTTTTTCCGTCTACGGCAACGTGCACTGCAAATACACCGTGAATAGGCGCCCTGCAACGCTTCAGCATCACATTCGCGGTAGGAAAGCCTATGGTCCGCCCTTTCTTCTCACCATGTACCACTCGGCCATACACAGCAAACGGCCTACCTAACATTTCTTCACCAAGCGTAAAATCAGAATCCGCGAGGGCTTCACGTACTGCAGTAGAGCTAATGCGATGTGCATGCATCATAAAGCTTTGTGTACTAACCACTTCAAAGCCATACTTTTGCCCAGCGGCTTGCAGCATAGCAAAGTCGCCTTGACGGCCTTGGCCAAAACGAAAATCATCGCCCACCACAAGAAACTTGACGCCTAGCTTATCCACCAGCAAATCATGTACAAAGGTATCGGCACTTTGACTGGCAAAGGCTCTGTTAAAACGCACGGCCAATAAACGATCGACACCCTGCTGTTTCAGCAATTCATACTTTTCACGCAATGGACTGATGCGTGCAGGCGCTTTATCAGGCGTAAAGACTTCCTCGGGTTGAGGTTCAAACACCATCACCGTAGCCGGCAACCCTAGTGCTTTGGCTTTTTGAAGCACGTTACCCAGTACTGCCTGATGGCCCAAATGTACGCCATCGAACTTCCCTATGGTAAGTACACACCCGCTGTGCTGCGGTTTTACATTGTTAAGCCCGCGGATAAATTCCACTATTAGCCACTGCCTTTAGTTACTACTGAAAATTCAAAGCTCGCGATTATAAACGACCCAGCACGGAATACCAATATTAGCCGCCCCCACTTTTGAAATGACGACGTCTTGCACCCAATAAAATCATGCATGAGAAGAAAGCTGCGGCAGATAAGGTGATAGTAATAGCAACATCCACCACTTGTACTGTCCATTCAAGGTCGAAAAACGCCACGCCCTTATCACGATAAAAAATCACCGCCCCCATTACCGTACTGGCAATAAGTACGCGAAGTATAAACATCACCGATGTACGGCTAAGTACAAAAACACCTTGCTTGTGCAGGGTAATATACAGCAGTGCGGCATTCAGGGTGGCCGACATGCTAGTGGCAATGGCTAAGCCAATATAGCCAAAGGGAATGGCTAATAAATTAAACACCATGTTTGCCACCATGCACCAAATACCAAATCTAACCGGGGTTTTGGTGTCTTGCCGTGAGTAAAACCCGGGCGCCAGCACTTTCACTAACATAAAGCTGAGTAAACCAAATGCATACGCGGTTAATGAATAAGACGCCATAGTAGCGGTTTCAGCCGTAAAGGCGCCCCGCTGAAATATCACCGTTAAAATTGGACGCGCCATGGTAGCTAACCCTACAGCGGCTGGAATACCCAGTAAACACACCATGCGAAATGCCCAATCTATATTGGCAGAAAAAGCTTTCGGATCTTTACTCACATGATTACGCGACAGCGCAGGCAATATTACGGTGGCGATGGCGATACCAAATAGGCCTAACGGAAATTCCAGTAAGCGGTCAGAGTAGTACAGCCAGCTAATAGAGCCCGTCATAAGGAAGCTGGCAATGAAGGTATCGAATAATAAGTTAATTTGCCCCACCGATACGCCGAATAAAGCCGGGATCATTAAGGTACGCACCTTAACGACGTTTTCGTCTCGCCATCCCCATTTAGGCTTAACTAATAAACCCGCCCGATACAGAAACGGCAATTGAAAGGCAAGTTGTACTATGCCGCCTATAAAGACGCCCCACGCCAATGCAAAGGCGGGTTGCTCCATATCGGGAGCTAAAAATACTGCACAGGCAATAATACATACGTTGAGTAGCACGGGTGTAAACGCTGCTACTGCAAATTTATTTAGTGTATTTAATATAGCCCCAGCCAACCCAGTTAATGACACAAAAGCCAGATAGGGAAAGGTAATTTTTAACATGGTAGAGGCAAGTTGAAACTTGTCACCCGCTTCATCACCTTGTAGCCAAGCAATAAACCAACCGGTACCAAATAACGCGGCTAAAACCGGTGATGCTATTACGCCAATAAGAGAAACGATAAATACAATGGCCCCGAGCGTACCGGAAATTTTAGCAACAAATGCTTTAAGTTCTGCTTTCTCGTGATTTTGGTGTACTTCGGTTAATACCGGAATAAATGCTTGCGCGAATGCACCTTCGGCAAATAAGCGGCGCAGGAAGTTAGGAATTTTATTTGCAAAGAAAAACACGTCGGCGGCGGCGCCATCCCCCATTAGCTTTGCGACTACCACATCTCGCACTAGCCCTAACACTCGGGATATCAATGTCATTACACTGACAATAAGGCCTGATTTTAATAACTTCCGTGACACTAAGACTATTCCAATAAATGCATTTCATTCAGTTAAGCGCTCAATCATAACGAAACCCCGTAAAGGGCGAAACGTATTATTCAAAATATAAGTGCATCTCATGAAATTTTTTTGCTATAATCCGCGCCCGTTGTGGGTATGGTTTCGTGCTGTGCATCGCTTTTTTGTTCTGTACTTTCTGTTAAGCGCTTTATTAGCTCTTTTACTAAGAACAGGGCGAAAAACCAAAACATTCGATCAACACCTTAATTAAAGTAGAAATTAACTTTCTACTTATTGGGTTAAATCGTTTGACTTTTGGCTGGATGATAGGCAAAATCCGCACCCTCGTTTTTGACATGAATTTATTTGGGAGTTACACCTTGGCTAACATCAAGTCTGCTAAGAAACGTGCAATCCAAGCCGAAAAGCGTCGCCAGCATAACGCTAGCCGTCGCTCCATGACTCGTACAAGCTTGAAGAAAGTAGTAGCTGCTATCGCTAGTGGTGATAAAGAAGGTGCACAAACTGCATTTGCTGCTGCAACTCCGATTCTTGACAGAATGGCTACTAAAGGTTTGATTCACAAGAATAAAGCTGCTCGTCACAAGAGCCGCCTAGCTGCACAAATTAAAGCTTTAGCTTAAATTTCACGGTTAGTAAAAAAGCGCCTATTGGCGCTTTTTTTGTGTCTTTTTTTCGGTATCTTTTTTTTGAGCCTCTTCTATTTGTATCTTTTGTTCGACGCTTTTTATACGGCGCTTTTGTTCAAGGCTTTTATCAGGGTTTTGGCCCTAACTCATTTTGCGAATGGTGCTAGAAGGCGCAATACGAAGTACCCAATGCAATAATGCCCACGGCCAACTTGGCACATAAGACACTGCCTTTTCCTTATTGATCGCTTTTACCAACGCTTTACAGCCGGTTTCGGTATCGACAATAAACGGTACTTTCTCTACGGTTTCATTAATTTCGGTACGAATAAACCCTGGATGAACACAGCTCACCTTAATTGGCGTATTCATCACATCTAAGCGAATACCCTCTGTCATAGACGTAAGCCCTGCTTTAGTGGCCGCATACACTGTCATGGCTCGTCTAAAGCCTCTTACCGCACTAATTGATGAAATCGTTACTAGGTGACCTGCATTTTGCGCCCTGAAGATAGTCATGGCCGCTTCGGCTTGTGCAAGTGCTGCCACAAAATTAGTCTCTGCAGTTTGCTTATTCGCATTAAAAAAACCCGTGCCAATAGAGGCACCCTTGCCCATACCTGCATTAACAATAACTCTATCGAGTTGCCCCATCTCTTGTTTGAACGCGTCAAACACTTCAAAAACCGCGTTGTGGTCGTTCACGTCAAGCGACTTAATTAGTACCTTGATGCTAGGGTTTACTGCTAGTAGCTCACTTCTAAGTTCCTCTAAGCGGTCTAAACGCCTTGCGCACAATGCTAAGTTGCTTCCTTGCTTTGCGAACTCCGCCGCCATTCCTTTACCAAGGCCTGAGCTTGCGCCCGTGATCAGAATATTTTGTCTTGTTGTCATTTTCTTTTTCCTGATTTACGAATGGCCTTTTTACAACGCCACATTAAATAATGAATGAATATCCAAAAATTTTTAAACGCTGGGTTATTGGTTTGCCCATGGTGATAGCGATAGTAAATTTGCTGTGCAATACCTGCTAACCGGAACAAGCCGTACACTTCATAGAAAGTGAAATCATCGACGTTTATATCCATTTGCTTGCAGTAATACGCCACCACTTCATCGCGGGTCATCATGCCTTTTAGATGAGTGGGCTGCCTGCGTGTAGATTGGGCGAGAAAATCATCGTCAGCATTAACCCAATAGGCCAACGTATTGCCCAAGTCCATCAAGGGGTCGCCAAGGGTGGCTAACTCCCAATCGAGCACACCTAAAATTTTGGTGTAGTCGTTTGGATCTAACACCACATTGTCGAATCTAAAATCGTTGTGAGTAATGCAAATACGCTCTTCGCTTGGCATATTCGCCTCAAGCCAGCGCATAACGCTTTTGCCCGAAGGGACATTCCAGGTTTTTGCTTTGGTGTAGCGCTCACTCCAGCCTGTAATTTGGCGCTCTATATAACCGCTACCTTTGCCAATAGTGTCTAAACCTGCCGCCTTATAATCAACTTTGTGCAGCTCTATTAAGCTATCAAGTACATTTTTGCATAGTTGATGTGTCTGTTCTGGAGAGGTCTTTAAATCGCGAGGAAGATTCTTACGGGGAATAACGCCAGTCAGCTTTTCCATGATATAGAATTCTGTGCCAATCACGGCTTCATCATCGCAATACGCGAGCATGTCAGGCACATAACTATAAACCGGCTTCAGCGCGGCTTGAAGCCGATATTCACGCCCCATATCATGAGCACCTTTCGCTTTAGTGCCCGCGGGTGCACGGCGTAATATTAACGACGTATTGTCGTATTCAAGACAGTAGGTCCAGTTAGATGCACCGCCTGAATATTGTGTCACTTTAGGTGTGCCGATAAGGTTTTGAATATGATTTTTCAGCCACCCATCGACGACATTAACGTCTAGTTCTTCGCCTTCTCTTACTGATACTGCTTTATCTAATACTGTATTCGTCATGGGTTACCGTCTTTCCATTGCACGTTTCATCGCTTTGGTTTGTTTTAGCATGTTATTAATATAGGTTTGAGTGGGTAGTAGTTTTTTCATCAAGAATGCCCGCTTACCTAGTTTGTGGGTAAGGATTAGAAACCGCTTTTGGGAAACCTGATCACAAATACTTTGCGCCACCTCTTCTTTGGTCATATCTGCTTTTTTAAAAAACCGCGCCATCATTTTATGCATGGCGGGGTTATCACTTCGCATCGACTCTTCAAGGTTAGTTTTAAAAAAACTAGGGCACACCACACTCACATCGATATTATCGGGGGCAAGCTCTAGCTTCATGGTTTCAGACAGTGAGACTACCGCCGCCTTCACTGCGTTGTAACTGTTCATGTAGGGAATAGGGGTTAGCCCTGCTTGCGACGCTATATTCACAAAATAGCCCGCCCCCTGCGCTTTAAATAACGGCAATATAGCCTTGCTGACACGCACCATGCCTAGCAAGTTAATATCGAAAATCCATTTCCACTGCGCAATACTTTCATCACTTAAACTACCGCCAGACGCTACGCCAGCGTTGTTGAACACGACATCAACACCGCCCCATCGTGCTTCTATAGCGCTAACCAAATTGGCGACATCATCATCTTGGGTAATGTCACAGGGTTGATAGAAAGCCTCTGTACCTTTTTCTGTTAGTAAGGCAAGCGTTTCTAGCCCTCGCTCCTCATGGATATCAGCGATACAAATTTTCAGTTTTTCGCCGCGTTTACTGTGCTCGTTAATTAATGCAAGTGCTATGGCTTGCCCTAGTCCCGTGGCGCCACCGGTAATGAGGATGCGTTTTTCTTTATCGTTTGTTTTTTTATGACTTGTTTTAGAACTCATGTGTTTTGCTCTTATTGTTAGCGCTAAGCTTAGGCTTTTTGAGTAGCAAGTGGTTTGTCCTTACCTTCATCGCCATCAGCGCTTTTAGTGGCATTTTTCAGGCGCTTCGACCATACAGCTAAAAGCCCAGGGCCCGCATACATGGTTAACCCGTAAACCCCAGCGGCCACGGCAAATTCAGGAGAATTTAAGAAGGTAATACAAATTAACATGGCCAGCGCAGCGTTTTGCACGCCCACTTCAATAGCCAGTGTAATACCGTCAATATTCGACAACTTAAAGGCAAAAGCTAAAATTAGACCCAATACCACTGCTGAAATATTCAGTGCTAAGCACACTAGCAAGGCCTCTTCTAATGACGCCATTAAATTCGCCCGCTCACTAATTAATATGCCAATGATCATGGCAATCATGAACCATAATGAAAACGTTCTAAAAAATCCCTCGACCTTAATAGAAAAGGTGGGTTTGAAGTGACGTATTGCCATACCAATAATGACAGGCACGATAGACACGCAAACCAAGCCGACAACGGTAGTAACAATGGAAAATGAAGGTGCGTTCTCTCCAGCGAAATAGTCCATGGAATAGTGGATTATAAAAGGCGTTGAGAATACGCAAATGAACGTAGAGAGTGCTGTTAAACTCACAGATAACGCAAGGTTCGCTCGCCCAATATGACTTATTAAGTTACTCATCGTGCCACCAGGACACGCTGATAAAATCATAATACCTATGGCCATTGCAGGATGAAGAGAAAATGCCATGCACAAGCCAAACGCCAATAAGGGTAGCAATACGGTTTGCCCCACCAGCCCCACTACGATGGCCTTAGGCGCTTTAAGTAGACGGGTGAAATCGGTTGCCGTTAACGTAAGACCCATACCAAACATCACGAAAGCCAAAGCCAGTGGAAGAAGTATTTCGGTAAAAATCGAGGCCTGCATATATGCCCTTTGTTATTGTTAGTTGAAATGGTCAAACTTATGAACTTCAAATGCGCGAAACGCCGTCCTAGCCGCTATTTCTTATACGCTTGAATTTTTATCGTATCGCTCGATGTAAAGATTAACGTTTAAAACTCACTATTATATCCTTTCATTAACATCCTACCCAGTGTAACCTCATTAAAAATTAATAAAAGTGATAGTTCTTTATGGAGTTTCATAAATACAATGCATGGAAAGATAGACCTTAATTTGTTTTTCGTACTTAAAGCCGTGTATGAAGAAGAGAGTATTACTGCGGCCGCTAAAGCTTTGCATTTAACGCAACCGGCCGTGAGTCATGCAATGTCACGTCTACGAGAAAAATTTGATGATGAGCTATTCGTGCGCCATAGCCGGCGGATGGTACCAACCCCGTTATGCCAATCTATAATTAAACAGGTAAAAGAAGCTCTCTCGCATTTAGAGTCTACGCTGTCAGATCCTATCGACTTTGATATCAGCCGATATAAAAGAGAAATAAGGTTAGGGTTAAGAGACATTATTGAGTCAATCTTTCTACCCACACTTATTCCCGAGCTTTTGCAAAATGCTGCAAATATTACCGTAACTAGCAGGCGGGTTACCCGCCCTGAACTTGAAACCGCCCTTGCCAATAAAGAACTGGATATCGTTATCGATGCATTGGTACCTACAGGCCCTGATATTCGTTCAACACTGGTATGCGACGAGCATTTCGTGCTTATCTGTTCGAAAGAACACCCCATTTTAAAAGATAAAACGCTAGCCAATTATGTAGCAGCATCCCATGTTCTGGTTACCTTGAAAGACTCTCGATTAGATACGGTAGACTTAGCGCTGGCGAAACAAAACGCCACGCGACAATTTGCGCTACAGTGCGAACATTACTTCGCTGCCGCAAGTGTAGTCAGTAAATCAGATTTATTACTTACCGTACCAAGTCGTTATGCACAGCAGATTACTAGCAGCCTGCCAGTTGCCGTTACCACACTGCCTTTTGATGTGCCACTTATGCCTATTCACATGTTTTGGCACAAACAAGCTGATGAGGATTTAGTGAATAAGTGGATGCGTGAGAAGTTACTGGCGTTAGCCGATGAGCTTATATAAGAACCAAAGTCTGTAGAAAAGCTAGCTGTAACACTATCGTCAAACAAGCGTCACTATTTTGTCAATTAACCTGCATATAGTGGCGTTCCAAGGCAATCGCTTTGGGACCTTGCTATGAAAAAAACACATTACCGCACACTTTGGCTTTCTGACATTCACCTTGGCAATCGTGATTGCAAAGCTGAATACCTACTTTCATTTTTAAACAGTGTCACTGTCGACACCCTATATTTGGTTGGCGACATCGTCGATATGTGGCAAATGACAAAACAATTTCGTTGGCCGCAAGCGCACAATCAAGTTATGCATAAGCTAATGGCGATGAGCCAAGATGGCACTCGCGTTGTTTATCTCCCAGGTAATCACGACGAACCCATTCAGTCATACTCAGGCATGGCTTTTGGTGATATCGAAATTGAACGTCAACTTGTGCATACCACTGCCCAAGGAAAACGTTACCTAGTGTTACATGGCGATCAATTTGATGGCGATGTCACCATGGGTAAATTCCATGCGTGGATTGGTGATAAAGGTTACGACCTACTGCTGTTTTTAAATCGCGAGTTCAATCGTTTTCGTAGTTGGCGTAAACGTGAGTACTGGTCACTTGCAGGTTACATTAAAAAGCACATCAAAGGCGCTAATGAAGCAATTGCTCGCTACCGAGAGGCTTGTTGTTCTCGTGCCGCAGAAATGGGGCTTGATGGCGTAATTTGCGGTCATATTCATCACCCTGAAAGCACAATGGAAAATGGCATCCACTACATTAACGACGGTGATTGGATGGAAAACTGTACTGCGTTGGGTGAAGACGAAAATGGAAACCTATCCCTGATTTATTCCCTTGAGACCATGAACAACGCAGATAACGTTACCCCATTGAAAGTGAAAAATTCACCATCAAAAGCAGCATAAGCATAGCACTTAAACCCGCGTTTAATAATGCACGGAACGCGGGTCTCTGCATTGTCAGATAACTGACATCAAACTGTGTGAAAAACGTCACATTCCCCTGCTATTGTTCGCAAAAACCGAGAAAGACTATGTTTACCGTTGATGAAGTACTAAATAAACACTATCCCCAAGTGGCTAACAACCCCTTATTGTTTAGGTCTTTATCGTTTGTGCTGCGCCACCTTTTGCATGAACGAGAAATAATAGAGTTCGGCGAAACCTACCCCCACTACGAAGATATCGACTTTGTTGAGCAAGTGCTCGAATACTTCAATATTAGCTACTCTACCCGCGACGTAGAGAAAGAGCGTATTCCATCACAAGGACGCGTGGTGATTATTGCCAATCACCCTATCGGCTCACTAGACGCCCTTGCGTTAATTAAGCTGGTGAGTGAAGTTCGTCACGATTTAAAAGTCGTGGCGAACCAAATGCTCATGGCCATTGAGCCTTTGCATGACATGCTGCTACCAGTCAATAATATGCAAGGCGGTACGCCGAAACAGCATTTAGGGGCTATTCAAAACCACCTGCAATCAGACGGAGCCATTTTAATATTTCCCGCTGGAGAAGTGT
>MDTG01103105.1_pt1 | contig 10942 bp, 9 predicted proteins | sample 811421 | NCBI WGS metagenome assembly MDTG01 (sample SAMN05326645, study PRJNA326480) | marine metagenome | isolation source: seawater | place: Pacific Ocean: South East | collected 2011 | reverse complement strand
TTCCACGCCATCAGGTCAATATGCGCCCAGGCTTTTGCGCCCTCGGCGAAACGATCAAGGAACAGAGCGGCGATGATTGCCCCGCCATAGGGCGATCCGGAAATGTTGTTCATGTCGGCTGCCTTGCTATCAAGCATCGGGCGATAATCATCCCACAACGGCAGGCGCCACATCGGATCGTTCAGCGCCAGGCCGTTTTCGAGAAGCCCATTGGCAAGATCATCGTTATTGGAAAACAGGGCAGGCAGACCAAGGCCCAGTGCAACACGTGCCGCCCCGGTCAGGGTCGCGAAGTCCAGAAGCATTTCCGGATCCTCGGCGACGGCTTCGGTCAGCGCATCGGACAGGACTAGCCGACCTTCGGCATCGGTATTGCCAACTTCAACCGTGATGCCCTTGCGGGTCTGAAGAATGTCGCTTGGCCGATATGCCTTGCCCGATACCATGTTTTCAACAGCCGGGATCAGAACGCGCAGACGAACCGGAAGACCGGCTGCCATGATCATGCGCGCCAGACCAAGAACCTGTGCCGAGCCGCCCATATCCTTTTTCATCAGCAGCATGTTGCTGGACGGTTTCAGGTCATAGCCACCGGTATCAAAACAGACACCCTTGCCGACCAGTGTGATTTTGGGTGCGCTTTCATCGCCCCAGCGCAGATCGATCAGGCGCGGGTCGCGGTCGCTGCCCTTGCCGACGGTATAGATCGCCGGGAAGTTTCGCTTGTTCAAATCTTCGCCAACGATGCTGGTGATCTTTGCGCCGAATTCCTCGCCAAGGCGGCGTGCGGCGGCTTCGAGTTCCTCGGGGCCCATGTCATTGGCCGGGATATTGATCAGATCGCGGGCAAGGCCAATGCCGCGCGCGATATTCTCGGCACGCCTAGCGGCCTCGTTTGCCGGAATGGCAAAAAGGGCCCTTTTGGCGGTGCTGGCATCCGACTTGCGATAACGATCAAACCGGTAGCCGCCAAGATAAAGACCAAGAACTGCCTTTTCGCAGACTGCATCATTTTCCGTGACGTCATCGGTCAGGATATATTCGCCCACAGGCAACGCACCGGGCAGTGCCGCAAAATCCCACTGGGTTTTTGCATCATCGACATAGCTGATCACAACGGTCTGATAGGCGCCCACTTCGCCGGGCAGGGCAAGATGGGTGCCGCGTTTGCCCTCATAGCCGGAAGATTTGACCCATGCCTGATGACCATTAGTTTGTTTGCCGAGCCAGTTTTTGAAATCGGCTTCGGCAACGGCCGTAATGCGGATCGGGTTGGACGATTTTTCAGACGCGATGATGTGATCGAACAATTTGACACTTCCCTTGTGGTGGCATGTTGGCGTTGCCGGGAGAAGACCCATGGACAGGGGGGCCGACAACGTTTCCTACGGCGAGATATGAATCCGATCTTACGGATGCCACCGTCAATCGGCAATCGCCCAAAAGAAAACCCCGTATGCGGAAATATCATGCGGATGATGATCTGTTTTGGCCGTCGAAGGGGCATGGCATTGCCATATGCAAAAGAAGACGTTCGGGTATGGTAAAACGGCAAACGAAAATCAGCGATGCAACGGTCTTGAACCGGATTTTGAAAGCCCCGATAGTGGTCTGCCACCATCATCCGTTTGATAAAGGATACCGCAATGGAAACGCGCCCCGTTCTTTATATCGGCAATAAAAATTATTCTTCCTGGTCGCTTCGTGCCTGGCTTGGTCTGCGCGTGGCTGGGATTGATTTCGAGGAAAAGCTGATCCCGCTTTATACCGAGGAATGGCATGCCAAGGCCGAGATTTTTTCGCCCAGCAAAAAGGTTCCGTCCCTGTTTGATGGCCGCAAAACCATCTGGGAGGCATTAAGCATTCTGGAATATTTCGCCGATAGCAGGCCAGATGCCATGCTATGGCCGCTTGATCTTGATGTGCGCGCGATTGCGCGGTCGGTTTCACTGGAAATGCATGGCGGGTTTACCGCATTGCGCAGCAATATGCCGATGAATTTACGCAAAAGCCTGCCAGGCCGCGGTCGGGGAGAGGGCGTTGAGAAGGACATCGCGCGAATTGGTGAGATTTTTAAAACCTGCCGGGCCCAATACGGGCAGGGCGGTGATTTTCTGTTCGGTCATTTTTCGATTGCCGATGCGATGTTCGCACCGGTCGTGACCCGTTTCAAAACTTATGGCGTGTCGCTTGATCCTGTTGGTAATGCTTATATGGAAGCAATCCTTGGCCTTCCCGAGATGGTCGAATGGTATCGCGATGCTCTGGCCGAGGAATGGGTGGTCGCTGGTGGCGAGATTTCCGACGCATAGGCAGAAGCAACAAAGCAGGAGCATGCAATGGCCGGAGTGACCGGCGAGCTTCCCGAAATCGATCCGCCGGGTGATGACCCGGCGCTCGACGATCTTCTGGTCAATGTCCGGGCCTGCCGGATATGCGAAGGTGCGTTGCCGCTGGGGCCGCGTCCGGTTGTGCGGATGGCCGCAGGTGCGAAAATCCTTGTGATCGGGCAGGCCCCGGGGACGAGGGTGCATGAAACCGGCTTGCCATGGAACGATGCATCGGGGGACCGGTTGCGCGACTGGCTGCAAATGACGGTCGAGGATTTCTATGACCCGGCCAAACTTGCAATCATGCCGATGGGATTCTGTTATCCCGGCCGGTTTGAACGTGGCGGCGATTTGCCGCCGCGCCCCGAATGTGCCCCGACATGGCATGATGAATTGTTACGACATTTGCCTGATATCGGCCTGACACTTCTGATCGGGCAATATGCACAGGAACGTTATCTTGGCCCGCGCCGTGCAAAAAGCATGACTGAAACGGTGCATCGATTTGACGAATATTTGCCAGACGGATTACTGCCGATGCCTCATCCAAGCTGGCGCAATACCGGCTGGATCAAAAAGAACCCGTGGTTCGAAGCCGGCCTTTTGCCAGTCTTGCGTGACCGGGTGCATCGGTTGTTGGGCACAAACTGATTTTATGATCCAATAGGGCAACGAAAAATTCAGGAGGTCACAATGAGCAAACTGGACAAAACCGCCATCGAAGCCGCAATTGCCAAGCTGGATGGATGGGATCTGGCAGAAGACGGGTTATCAATCGGCAAGATTTATATGTTCGGCGATTTCAATTCGGCATTCGGTTTCATGACGCGAATTGCGATGCAGGCCGAAAAGATGAACCATCATCCGGAATGGTTCAATGTATACAACAAGGTGGGGGTTACGCTGACAACGCATGATGCGGGTGGCGTGACGCAAAAGGATATCGATCTGGCGACCTTTGCCGAAACGGTTGTATCGCATTAAGTTGTGTGATGCGTCAGAAAGAAAACGCCCTGCCATTGTGGGACTGGCAGGGCGTTTTTCGTGGCAGCGGTGGCTTATTTGGGTTCCAGCCTGACCGCGCCATCGATCCGGATGGTTTCGCCGTTGATCATTTCATTTTCGCAGATATGCAGGGCCAGTCGACCATATTCTGCCGGATCGCCAAGGCGTTTCGGGAAGGGAATGTTTGACGCCAGCGCCTGCTGCATTTCATCGGGCAGGGCAGTGACCATCGGGGTGCCAAACATACCCGGCGCAATCGAAACGACACGGATGCCATGACGGGCCAGTTCGCGTGCTGCCGGAAGGGTCATTGCGGCAACGCCGCCCTTGGATGCCGAATAGGCGGCCTGCCCGATCTGGCCTTCGTAGGCGGCGATGGATGCGGTATTGACGATAACACCGCGTTCACCGCCTTCGGTCGGTTCATTGCGGCTCATGGCGGTTGCGGCAACACGCATCATATTGAACGTACCGATCAGGTTGACGTTGATCACGCGCGCAAAGGCATCAAGGTCAGCCGGACCTTCGCGTCCGACGATGCGTTCGCCTTGCAGGATACCTGCACAGTTTACCAGAATGGATGGAATGCCTTGTGTTTCGATAACATCCGAAACCGCGTCCTCGACACTTTTGGCGTTCGACACATCAACACCATAACCAATCCCACCCAGTTCGGCTGCTGTGGCTTTGGCCCCGGCCTCGTTCAGATCAAAGGCTGCGATTTTTGCTCCGGCGCTGGCAAGAACACGTGCAGTGGCAGCTCCAAGACCGGACGCAGCCCCGGTGACAATGGCGATGGATCCCTTGACCTGCATGGCTTCAAATTCCCTGTATTCAGTCCGGTGAAAATAATAGGTAATTCTATACCAAATTATTTGTTTATCGGGCAAGGTCATTTGACTCTGTTGTTTCAGGGGCCGGAATGACGGCCCTCCGGTGTTGCGGCAACCGGGTCTTGTGCTGCGATATCGGGGACGGTTGGTGTGACGGATTTGCTGATTTTCCGTTCGCGCAGGGCGACATAGATTGCTGCTGCGATGATCAGTGCCCCGCCCGGCAATATCCAGATATCGGGAATTTCGCCAAACAGCATCAGGGCCAGAATGGCAATGATCGGCAGACGCAGATAGGAAAAGCCGACAAAGAAACTGTAATCAGCCAGCTGCAGGGCTTTGACATTGCACACCTGCATGACGTTCATCATGAATGCGGCAAGCGCCATCAGGCCCAGTACCGGCCAGCTTGGCGTTTGCCAGACAAGCAGGGCCGGAATCAGGGATACCGGGGTTGTGATCAGCATCAGATAAAACAGAAGGGCGGTTGTGCTTTCGGTTGCAACCAGCCGTTTGGTGATCAGACCGGCACTTGCCATACAGATGGCTGCGGCAATCGGCAAAAGACTGGCCGGTTGCATGGCAGCGGTTCCCGGCTGGATGATCAGTCCGACACCGACAAACCCGACAAGAACAGCCAGCCAGCGATGAATGCGCACAGTCTCGCGCAAAATCAGGGCTGCCAGAATGGTGCCAAACAGCGGCACGGTGAAGTTCAGCGTGGTGGCCTCGGCCAGTGGCAGATAAAGAACGGCCATAAACCACAGGCACATTTCGGCCGCCGACAATACGCCACGCAATCCCAGAAGCGGCAGGCGTTTCGTGCGCAGTTCGCCAAGGCCACGGTGCATCACGATGGGTGCAATCATTATCAGGCCAAACAGGAAACGCAGGAATACCGCCTGATAGGGATGGATTTCAGCCGTGGCAAAGCGGATTGTCAGGGTAAAGCAGGCGGCAAGGATGGCCGCAGAAAGGGCATAAAAACTGGCCTGAACCGGGGCGGATTGATCCTTGAACCAGTTTTTCATGAGATACTTGTTCCTTTGAATGGTCGATCAGTGATTTTCGCGCGCGGGTGGCGGGTCAAGATCACTTGCCGCGGATGAAGGGGCACGATTGATCCGCTTGGCTTCTTTGGCAAGTTTGGCTTCGCGACGCGCGATGTACAGTGCCGATCCGATAATCAGACCCGCACCGGGCAGAAGCCAGATTTCCGGGACTTCGCCAAACATCACCAATGCGATGACGACGACAAACGGCAGGCGCAGATAATTGAACCCGACGACAAAGCTGTAATCATAGATACGAAATGCGTTGGTGTTACAAATCTGGGTGATGTTGGCGATAAAGGCGCCTAGCGCCATCAGCCCCAATACCTGCAGGCTTGGGGTTTGCCAGACGAAAAGGGCGGGCACCAGTGTTAGTGGTGTGGTCAGCAGCATCATGTAAAGCACGATGGTCGTGCTGTTTTCGGTTCTGGCCAGCGACTTGATCGTCAATCCGGCACTTGCCATGCAAAGGGCTGCTGCAATTGGCAGCAGGCTGGCCAGTTGCATTGTTTCGCTGCCGGGACGAATGATGATGATGACACCAATGAAACCGGCAAAAAGGGCTGCGATACGGTATTTTCGGACCGTTTCACCAAGAAAGATAGCAGCCAGGATCGTTCCGAAAAGCGGCACGGTAAAGTTCAGCGTCGTCGCCTCGGCCAGCGGCATATAGGCAAGGGCTGAGAACCAGAAGCTCATGGCACCCATCGATAGGAACGCACGCAGCAGAAACATCGGCATGCGGTGTGTTTTCAGCCTAGCAAAACCGGATCTGAGTGCAATGGGGGCGATAAAAAGAAGCCCGAAGAAGTTGCGAAAGAAGACCGCCTGCAACGGATCAATCTCGCGGGTCGCCATACGTACAATGACCGAAAACAGGGCTGCCATAAGTGATGCGATCACGGCGAAAACCGATGCCTGAAGATAGGGCGGCAGGCTGTTGAACCACTTACGCATCGATGCGGCCCGTTCTGTTTCCTGTATTGTCTTCTGGGGTATCTTCAGGCGGATTGATGGTTTTGGCCTTGGTGACCGGAATGGCCTGTGAGTCGGCTGCCGCTGTTGTCGGCATGCGGCGGCGGCGTTTTTCATTCCTTGCCAGAACAGCTTCGCGCCGCGCGATGTAAAGCGTTGATCCAATAATCAGCGATGCCCCGGCCCAGGTCCAGAAATCAACCGTTTCACCAAACATGATGAAGGCAAGTACGGCAACAAATGGCAGGCGAAGGAAATCAAACGCCATGACGTAGGATTGGTCCGCTGCGCGATTGGCACGCACAAAAAGCTGCTGCCCGGCAGTTGCGAGAATGGCGATAGTAAGAAGGATTGCGAGTTGCTGCCATGTTGGTTGCTGCCAATAGAAAAGTGCCGGGATCAGAGACAGGGGCGTCATGATCATGCCCATCCAGGTCACGATGGCGTTGGCACTTTCACTGCGTGAAAGCATTTTGACCGTCGTCACGGCACAGGCGGTAAACAGGGTCGCCAACATGGCCAGAATTGCGCCGGTTTCAAGAGTTTGGCCAATCGGGCGCACGATGATCATGGCGCCGACAAACCCAAGAACCACGGCGGACCAACGGCGCGCCCGGACGGTCTCACGCAGGATAAGGGCTGCAAGGATGGTGGTCAGGATCGGGACGGTGAAATTGATCGCGATGACCTGTGCGGCAGGGGCGATTGCGAGGGCCGAGAACAGACACAGCATTCCGGCCAGCCCGATCACCGCCCGAATGAAATGCAGTTTCAGTTTAAGCGTGCGCAGACCAACAAACCGGTCACGCAACATCCAGGGAATCATTGGTATCAACCCGAACAGATTCCGGAAAAAGGCTGCTTCAAACGGATGAACTTCGCGCGTGATGTACCGGATAAGCACCGCCATTGCCGCAAAAAGGATTGCAGCACCGGTCATCAACAGGGCGCCACAAAGCGCATCATTATCCGGAGAGACACGAAAAAGGTGCATGATCATCAACGAATAAGGCCGATTTTATAAAAAATCCAGCCTTGATCGGTGAAATAGTCCTACCATTTATCCAAAAGGTTGGCCGAAAGTTTCATGCGCGCACAGTTTTCGTGTAAGATCGTCTGATATTGATAAAAATTCTTCAGGGGGATGTTTTATGGATGCCATTGATCGCAAGTTGATCGACATCTTGCAGGATGACGCGTCTTTGTCTTATTCGGCACTGGGGACGAAGGTCGGCCTTTCTGTTTCGGCGGTAAATGACCGTGTACGTAAACTGCGCGAGCAGGGGGTGATCAAGGCGTACCGCGTTGAAGTTGATGGACATGCCATCGGTCGCGCTCTTACCGCGATGGTCTGGTTACGGACCGATCCAGCCAAGGGAAACAAGAAGCTGGTCAAGTCGCTGATCAAGGCGGACGAGGTTCTTGAATGCCATCACATGACAGGGCGGTTTGATTTCCTGTTGAAATTACGGCTGCGCGATACGGCACATCTTGAAAGCTTTGTGACCGATACTATCAAGGAAGTACCTGGCGTGGTCGAGGTTATTCCGGAAATTGCCTTGTCTACGGCCAAAGAAACCGGCTTTGTTCCGGCGGCGCTTGATGGAGATAAGTGATCGGTTGTGTCACGCTCTGAGCGGTAGGTGTACATAATTCCAGTTGCCTGATATTTGACCAAATGTCGGGCGATTTTGCCGCAAGAATGCCGCCTTTGGGCGTTTTAAACCATCGTTGTGCGGGCGTGTTGCGGTAACGCATTTCAAACTTTCCCGTCGTAACTGGCGTGCGACAGGAACCTGACGGGCCTTTGGGCCTGTCCCACGGGTAATGACAAACAGGATGGAGACGCAAATATGATCGAATCGATGAATCTGGTGATCCTGATTGCATCGGTTCTGGTTGTCGTTGCTGTTTTTACCAGCCTGATCAGTTTCCGGGTTGGGGCACCATTGCTGCTTGTGTTCCTGTTTGTCGGGCTTGGGGCCGGAGAAGACGGGATTGGCGGCATTAATTTCGATAATGCGCCGCTGGCCTACTTTATCGGGTCTATCGCGCTTGCGATGATCTTGTTTGATAGCGGATTTGAAACCCAGCTTCGAACATTGAAAATTGCGGCAGCACCGTCGCTTGTACTGGCGACGGTGGGGGTCATGCTGACCACGGGGGTGGTTGGCGGGGTCACGTGGCTCGTGCTGGATGTGCCCTGGCTGGTGGCACTGCTTTTCGGGGCGATTGTCAGTTCAACGGATGCGGCGGCAGTATTTTTCCTGCTGCGGGTTGGCGGGATCAATTTGCGTGATCGTACGCGCAGCACGCTTGAAGTCGAGTCCGGTTCGAACGATCCCATGGCGGTGTTTCTGACCATTTCACTGGTCGAACTGATCATGCAGGGGGGCGGGGACAACCTTGCACTGGAATTGCTTGAACGGTTTGTCCTGCAAATCGGGCTTGGCGGTATTCTGGGACTTCTGGGTGGTATGGCCATCGTCCAGATGATCAATCGGGTCAAGCTTGAACCGGCCCTTGTTCCCATTGTCACGCTTGCCTGCGCGCTCAGCCTGTTTGGTGCGACAAGTATCGTTGGTGGCAGCGGATTTCTGGCGGTTTATGTTGCCGGTCTTTATGCTGGCAACAGCCAGATGCGCATGAGCGTTGGTGTGCGCAGGTTTCAGCATGTCACGACATGGCTGGCGCAGATCGCGATGTTTTTCACCATGGGCCTGCTGGCAACCCCGTCACAGTTTGGCGAAGTGGTCATTCCGGGTGTTGTTCTGGCACTGGTGCTGGTGTTTATCGCGCGCCCAGTGGCGGTATGGTTTTGCCTGATGTTCTTTAACTTTTCACGCAACGATACCGCCTTCATTTCATGGGTCGGCTTGCGCGGGGCGGTTTCCATCCTGCTTGCGATCGTACCGATGGTTGAGGGCGTCGAATACGGACAGTTGCTGTTCAACACGGCATTTATTGTTGTAATCACATCGCTACTTCTTCAGGGGTGGACGATCCGGCTGATGGCGCGGTGGCTTGGCATTATGATTCCGCCGCGACATGGGCCGGTGGATCGTATTGACCTTGAGCTGCCGGGCAACGCCAATCAGGAGATCGTTGTTTATCGCGTTCATGATGAAAGTGCAGTGGCAACGGGTCACCGTATTCCGCGCTGGGCACGGCCAAGCCTGATCCTGCGGGATGGCAAATCGTTACGCCCGCACAGTGCCGGGCGGATTGAAGGTGGCGATCAGGTCTATATTATTACCCCGCCACGCCATGTCGAACTGCTTGATCAATTGTTTGCCGGTCCGGCCGAAGGGGCAAATGATATCGACCTGTTTGGTGATTTCAGTTTTCCTCCCGATACGCGTATCGCCGATGTCGGTCGTCTTTATGGTTTTGCGGTCAAGGAAGAGGACGAAGAGGCAACCGTTGCCGAAATTCTCGAGCGCAATCTTTCGGGGGATATCGAACCCGGGGATCGGGTTGCCTATGGTATGGTTGAGCTGATTGTTCGCCGGATCGATGACACACACGAAATTGTCGAAGTTGGCATGGCGGTCGAACAGAAGCCGGTCAAGCCGAAACGGCATCTGCCGATGTTCCATTCGCGGACAGAATTGCTGGCAATATGGAAGGAATGGCAGCGCCGTCGACTGCGTGAAAAAATGCGCAAGCAGCGTGGTGATGATGTCCTTGATTCCGATGAAATCACAGAGCCGGTCGAGGACATGTCGGGCATTGACGCGGCTGCTAATGACGGCGGCGATGAAGGCGTTGGGCCGGTGCGGACAGAAACAGGACAACACGACAAATACTGAGTAAAGATTAGAAAATCTAATGGATAGATGAGTTTTGCTGGTTTGTGCGAATAGCGCAAACTGCCCTAAATTCCAGCGATTGATTTCGTTGGAGTGCCTTTATGGGCCCGCTTGGATTATATAGCGTTGTCGTTCTGATCTGGGGAAGTACCTGGATCGCAATCCAGTACCAGCTTTCGGTCGGGCCGGAACTGGCTGTTGCCTATCGTTTTGTTCTGGCAGCGGTAATTCTGATGGCATGGTGCGTTATCCGCCGCTTGCCGATGCGTTATTCCCTTCGTGATCATGTGTTCATGGCCGTCCTTGGTGTGTGCCTGTTTTCATTGAACTATGTGTTGATTTACATCGCCAGCGCCCATTTGACGTCGGGTCTTTTGGCCGTGGTGTTTTCGACCATTGTCATCATGAACATGATTAATGGCGCGATATTTTTCAAACGACGGCCCGAAACACGGACTTTGATCGGGGCGGCAATCGGGCTTGGCGGAATTTCGCTGGTGTTCGCGCGCGACTTGGCAACGTTTGATCTGGCAGCAGGTGGTAGCGTTGGTTTGCTGGTTTCGCTTGCGGGCAGCTACATAGCATCCCTTGGCAATATGGCATCGGCGCGCAATCAGGCGCGCGGCATTCCGGTTCTTCAGGCGAATGCTTATGGCATGATGTATGGCTCGATCCTGTTGATCGGATACATCCTTGTTACCGGTATTCCGTTTACCTTTGACACCAGTCCGTCCTTTGTCGCTGCGCTGATTTACCTTTCCCTGTTTGGCTCGGTTCTGGCGTTTGGCTCCTATCTGACACTTCTGGGCAAGATCGGCCCGGATCGCGCGGCATACAGTTCCGTCATGTTTCCGGTAGTAGCGCTATTACTGTCGACCTGGTTTGAAGGATTTGTCTGGGACAGCAATATCGTTCTAGGCGTTGGCCTGACTTTG
>MDTG01006975.1_pt1 | contig 10942 bp, 11 predicted proteins | sample 811421 | NCBI WGS metagenome assembly MDTG01 (sample SAMN05326645, study PRJNA326480) | marine metagenome | isolation source: seawater | place: Pacific Ocean: South East | collected 2011 | reverse complement strand
TATTTTAATATAAAGAATACAAATGAGCCGTGAATTAAGTTCTAAAAATCCTTTTTATAATTATAAAATTATAGATAACACATCAGATTTTTTACAAGAAAAGATTAATGGGAATGATTTAGTTGTCTCTTATTACGTTTGTAACGGAGAACTATCATTTGAACATCAAAATAAAGAAATTAAAATTGGCGAAACTGAAGTTGCCATTATATCTTCAGCAAATAGTTTGAGCAATTTTCAATTATCTAAAAATTCTAAAGTTTTTGAAATTTCATCAATCAAAACAACTGATAAAGTTATAGAAATAGTAGATGAAGATGGGACTAGATCAGAGAATATTATAAATAACTATAAAATTATTAAAGATCACAAAATAGTGAATAAGCCATGGGGACACGAGGTTTGGATTGTTTGGCTAAAAGATTATCATGTTCTTAAAAGGATATTTATGAAAAAAGGAAATAAGTGTAGTCTACAATATCACGATAAAAAATATGAAACAAATTATCTAATTGATGGAAAAGCTAAAATCGTAAAAGGACTACACATAAATTTAAAAGACGCAAAAAATAAAATTTTTGAGACAATTCTAAGTAAAGATTTGCATAAAGATTATTCAGTAGTTTCGCGTGCCCCATATGTCTTTACAAATGTGCCTGGGGAGGTTCATAGAGTTTATTCTGAAGAGGACTATGTAGCGTATGAAGTTTCAACACCTCAACTAGATGATGTAGTGCGTGTGCAGGATGATACTAAAAGAGAATCGGGCCTTATAAAGTCAGAACATAAATAATTTTAGATGAGAAAAAAACTGTTTATTTCTACAGCGGGTGTTGGAAGTAGAGTTGCAGGTTTAGGAGTTGTGCCAAATAAAAGTTTATTACCAATAAACTATGAACCTATCATATCTAAAATTTTAGATAAATTTGATAAAGATTTAGAAGTAGTCATAGCAGTTGGTCATCGAGCTGATTTAGTGAAAAATTTTTTAAAATTGGCTCATCCAGATAGAAAATTTAGGTTTGTAAAAATTAAGAGGTATACTGGAACTGGATCAGGTGCAGGCTATACACTTAATTTTTGTAGAAAATATTTGCAATGTCCATTTATTTATTCAGCATGTGATACAATAACCATTGAAAAGCCAAAATTTGAAAAATTTAATTGGGTAGGAGTTTCTAAAACAACGATTACAGAAAGGTTTTTAATTTTTGAAAAAAAATCAAAGTTCTCAGGTTACAGTTTCTTTAATAAGAAAAGACATTTTGAAATATCTAAAAAAAAAAAAGTTTTTGATGCCTTTATAGGATTGGCAAATATCTATGATTACAAACTTTTTTGGAATGGGTTTGATTCCAATAAAGATTTATCGGATAATGAATTACAATTTTCGAATGGTCTTAACTTATTGAGAGATAAAATAAAATTAAAAAAATTTAAATGGTTAGATACAGGCACAAATGAAAGTTACATAAATACTATCAATTATTTCAATGATAAAACGCAAAGAAAACCGGGAGAAGTAGTATATATAATTAAAGATAGAGTAATCAAATATTTTAGTGACACTAATAAAGTCAAAAAGCTAAAAAAAAGATCTAAAAATTTAAATTTTAATGGACCAAAAATAATTAAATCACCAAATAATTTTTTAGTTTACGAGTATGTACATGGTAAACATTTGACTGAAGTAAATGAAAAAATATTTTTCAAATTTTTAGAACATTTAAAAAAAAATTTTTGGATTAAAAAAAAAGTTCATAATAAAAATTTTAGAGCCGAATGTGAAAAATTTTACAAAGATAAGACACAAGAGAGAGTTGCTCAAGCAATAGTTCAAAATCCTAATCTAGATAGAATAGAATATATTAATGGAAAAAAACTACCAAGCATTCATAAAATTCTCAGAAAAGTAAAATGGGAATTTTTATCAAATGGTATTGCTGTAAATTTTCATGGAGATTTGCAGCCTGAAAACGTAATTGTTACAAAAAAAAATGAATTCAAGTTAATTGATTGGAGAACAGATTTTTCTGGATTGCCATATGGAGATGTGTATTATGAATTATCTAAATTAAATCACATGCTTACTATAAATACCAAAAAAGTATTGGATGGAAAATTCAAAGTTTTTTATAAAAGTAATAATGAAGTTAAATATAATTTTGAAACAAGAAATAAATTATTAAAATTTCAGAAAATTTTATACCGGTTTATAGAAAAAAATAATTTTAATTTACAAAAAGTAAAAATATTGACCTCAATAATCTATCTGAATATATCGAAATTCTATGACAACCCTTATAATGAATTATTATTTTATCACGGCAAAAAACAACTTTATACTCTAACTAAATAAAAAAGGTAATTTCAATTATGTCTATTTCAAAAATAAGTTTATATTTTCAAGAAAAATCGAAAATATATAAAAAAATAAATTCAAATATTATTTTAAAAGTTTTTGAGCAAATTAAAAAAACTTACATCAATGATGGTACGGTATACTTAATGGCAAATGGAGGCTCTTCATCTATAGCAGAAGGTTTTGCAGTAGATTTGAGAACACATCCATTTGTAAATGACAACAAATCTGAAACTACAAGTAAAAAACGAATTAAAGTTGAGTGTTTAACAGAGTCAAGTGGATGCTTGACAGGAATATCTAATGACATTGGTTTTGACTTTGTTTTTCAGGAACAATTAAAAAATTATATGAGATCTAAAACTAAAAATAAATACGATTTATTAATAGCTTTTTCAGGATCAGGAAATTCTTCTAATATTATAAATGCAATTAATTTTACAAAGAAATATGGTGTTAAATCTTTTTGTGTTTCAGGTCGAGGAGGTGGAAAAGCATCAAAAATTGCAGATTATGCTTTAATTATACCTGGGTCTTCTAAATTTCCAGGGCAAACAGGTAATAATGATAATAATTTTCATATAGAGGATATACAAAACTCTGTATCTCATATTTTGGTTGGTTTATTAAAAGAACATGTCCATAAAAAATAAAATAAAAAAATTTTACTCTAAGTCTGTTAAAATAAGAATAAATATCATAGAGATGCTATTCAAAGCTCAATCTGGTCACTCAGGACCATCTTTAAGTATCGTTGAAATTTTAAACTATCTTTTTTTTGAAAAAAAAATTTATAAAAATTTTAATAATAAAGATAATTTTATTTTATCAAAAGGTCATGCTGTTCCAGCACTTTATTCAGTGTTGTATAATTTAGAAATGATAAAGAAAAAGGATCTATTGTCTTTTAGAGATATAGGCACAAAGTTGCAAGGCCACCCTGACAGAACTAAATTAAAATATATTGAATTAGGCACAGGTGCTTTAGGACAAGGATTGTCAGTATCAATTGGTTTAGCATTAGCAAACCTAATGTTAAAAAAAGATAAAAAATCATTCTGTTTAGTTGGTGATGGTGAAGTACAAGAGGGTCAAATATGGGAGGCCGCAATGTATGCTGGGAGTCACAATTTAAATAATCTATGCGTAATACTTGACAATAACAAAATGCAGAATGAAACGTATACAAACAAAACATTGGATGTAATGCCATTAAAAGAAAAGTGGAAAGCATTTAAATGGAATGTTATAGAAATTGACGGGCATTCATTTAAAGAAATCCATCAAGCTTTTAAAAAATTTTACTTAGAAAGAAAAAAACCAACAGTGATAATCGCTAATACAATAAAAGGTAAAGGCGTTTCTTTTATGGAGGGCTCACCAGCGTGGCACTCTAAAGTTTTAGATGAAAATAGTTATTTTAATGCAATGAAAGAACTTAGATAAATGATTAAAACAGCTCTAAGGAATGTGTTTGGTGATGAGCTAGTAAAATTAGGAGCTAAAAATAAAAAAATAGTAGTTATAAGCTGTGATTTAAAGTCAGCAACTAAAACGTCTAACTTTTTTAAAAAATTTCCCAAAAGATCTTTTGAAGTAGGTATAGCCGAGGCAAACGGGCTGGGGATTGCTACAGGACTTTCTTTAAAAGGATTTATACCTATCATTTCTAGTTTTGCATCATTTATAACAGGAAAATTTTTAGAAATTAGAACTTCAATATCTTATAATAATGCTTCAGTAAAAATTATAGGAACTCACGGTGGTTTTATTGGTAAAGATGGAGCAACTCAGTCTGGAACTCAAGACATAGCTTTGATGATGTCATTACCAAACTTTGAAATATTTCAACCATGCTCACCTAATGAAATGAAAAAAATATTAAGCCATATTATTAAATCAAAAAAACCCTCTTATGTAAGAATATGTAGAAATGAAGTATCTGAAATTTATACAAACAAATTTAAGTTTGTTCCGGGCAAACCAATTGAACTTTTAAAAGGAAAAAATTCTGTAATCATATCTTCTGGACCGCTAATTCATAATTGTTTAGAAGCAATCGAAATTCTTAAAAGAAAAAAATCATACCCTGGATTAATAAATATAAATTCATACAAGCCTTTTGATTACAAATTATTATTTAATTTAATTAAAACAAAAAATAGCATACTGATTGTAGAAGATCATGTTTCACATGGTGGTTTAACCAGTCTTGTTCATGAGACATTGATTAAGTTTGGAAAATCAAAATGTAAGGTAAGCTCATTAAATCTCGATGAAAAATTTTCTGAAAGTGGTTTGCCAGTTGATCTTGAAAAAGAAAATGGATTTGATCCTAAAAATATAGCAAAACTTATAAATGAAAAAAATTATCTGGCCAAATAAAGATACGAAAATTTTTTTTTCAATGGCTATTAACCCTGGAAATACAGGTGCTAAATTACACAATTCTTTATTTAAGATTTTAAAATTAAACAATATTTACATACCTCTAAAAGTCAAAAACAATGCTAATGCTAAAAATATTTTAAAAAACTTAAATTTTTCTGGATGCTCATTATCTATGCCTTTCAAGGAGAGTTTAATATCAAACATAGATAAACTAGATAAGAGTGCATCTGAAATAAACTCAATAAACACAATATTAAATAAGAATAAAAAGCTTATTGGCTTTAATACAGATTATTATGCTGCAATAAAAATTTTGAAAGAAGCAAAAATATCTAAGACTAAAAAAGTGTTATTGCTTGGTTTTGGTGGAGTGGCAAAGGCAATCTTAAAGGCTTTAAAGCATCTAAAATTTAAAGATATTACTGTATCTGCTAGAAAAAAAAGAAATTTTAATCAATTAACAATATGTAAAAATATAAAATTTTGTAAATGGAAAAATAAAGATAAAATTAAACCTTATTTTTTAATCAATGCTACACCATTAGGTATGTTTGGTAAGAATGAAAAAAAATGTCCTATCAAAGAATTTTTTTTAAATGAAATAAATTCAGTTTATGATCTTACGGTAAATCCAAATAAAAATAATTTACAAAAATTGTGTGAAAAACATAAAATTAAATACTATTCAGGAATTTATTCTAGTTACTTGCAAGGAATAAGACAATTTGAAATTTATAATAATATAAGATTATCAAAGAAAATTTTAAATAAAATTGGGTTAAAATTTTAAAATGAATAATAGAAATTTTTTTAAAGATCACAATAAATTGTTATGTCCAATTAATAGCTCATCAAAATTTAAATTATTATTCAAAATTAAAAAATTTCCTATTTATATGGGAACAGTGAATAAAAAAAAAAAATATAAGTTTCAATCAATGAATTTTTTTATAAATAAATCTTCTGGATCAGTTCAAATTTTTCCAAGAATCGATCTTAAAAAACTATATTTTAAGTCACATGGTTCAGGCAAAGTAGGAAGAGTTTGGGGTGATCATCATAAAAAATTTTATAAATTTTTAAGAATAAGGAAAAATTCTGAATTACTTGAAATTGGTGGTGGTCATAACTCTTTATCATTAAATGAAGAAATTAAAAAAAAAAATGTTTCTTTAACATCATTTGAACCAAGTAAAAAAAAAATTAAAAAAAAAAATTTTTTGAATATAAAAAATTTTTTTAATTATAACTCAATTCTTGAATATAATTTAGTAGATAAATTTGACATAGTTGTTCATTCACATCTATTCGAACACATTTATCAAGCTGAAACTTTTCTTCAAGCCATACATTTGTCTCTTAAAAAAAATGGTAAACATATTTTTGCTATCCCAAATATGGAGCCAATGGTTAAAAAGGGTATAGCAAGTGCAATTAACTTTGAACATCCATTTTATTTAGATCAAAAAAGCGTTGATTACTTATTAAAAAAAAATGGATTTAGAATAATTGAAAAAAAATTGTTTGGTAATGCTCACTCAATTTTTTATAAAACAGTCAAAACAGCTCCAGTGAAAAACATCAAATTTACTAGTTCATTCAAAAAAAATAATAGGATTTTTAGAAATTTAGAAAATAATTGGATTAATGACATTAAAAAAATTAATAAAATCTTAAATAATAAAAATAATAATATCTATTTATTTGGTGCACATATTTTTTCACAAATGTTAATTTTTAATGGTTTGAATATTGAAAATGTATCAAATATTTTGGACAATGATCCAGATAAACAAGGTGAGTATCTATACGGCACATCTTTTAAAGTTGCTTCTCCTATGATTTTAAAAGATATTTTACGACCCCTAGTTATTTTAAGAGCTGGAGAATATAATAAAGAAATTATAGACTACATAACTAAACATATAAATCGCAATGTAGAGTTTGTTTAATTTAAATGTTTTAAAATGCAAAGGAATACATCTAAAATTAAAACAAAAATCGCATTTCTAGATAGAGATGGAGTCATTAATCGCCCAATATTTAATAATGGTTATATAGGTATTAAAAAACATTTCAGGTGGGTAAAGGGATCTAAACAAGCAATTAAATTATTAAGAGAAAAAAAATATAAAGTTGTTGTTGTTAGTAATCAGTCTGGAGTTGCAAGAGGTTATTTTACAATATTAAATGTGCTAACCTTACACAAATTTATACAAAAAAAACTTCATGAATATGATACTAAAATTGATAAGTTTTATTTTTGTCCATATCATGAAGATGGAATAGTAAAAAAATATAAAAAAAAAAGTATTCTTAGAAAACCTAATATAGGTATGTTCAATTTAGCTAAAAAAAAGTGGAATATTGATAAAAAAAATTCATTTATAATTGGGGATCAGATGTCTGACATGAAGTTTGCAAAAAATGCAAAAATTAAAGGATACATGTTTAAAGAAAAAAACCTTTTTGCATTTATAAAAAAAAAAATTTTTAAAAAATGAAAAATATAACCGTTTTTGCAAATTTTTTTATAAATGACAAGGAAAGATATTTACGGACCATTGATTCTTTTAAATCTTTCGAAAAGGCCAACATTGAAAAATGGATAATTAATACAAGAGGTAAATATTCTGACAATATAAAAAATTATCTTAAAAAAAAAATAAAACATAAATTAATTTTTTCTAACTTAGATAGTGGAAATTGGTTTGAAGATACAAAAAAACTAGTGAAATATATAGATACAAAACTTGTGTTTTTGTGGACAGAAGATCATATAAATATCAAAGGTCATAACTACTTTGATAATATCGTTAAAGATATGATAAAAAATAATTTAGATTACCTTGAATACTCATGGTTTTTTAATGGTATAAAATTGAGGTCATATAAAAATTATCCATATAGAGAGACAAGAAATCTAATTTATCTAAGTTATGATTCAAAAATATTAAAAAAAAGATTAAAATTCTATCATAACAAAAGCTCACAAAAATTATTTGATTACATAATTTCACATCAGTCTATACAAAAAAAAAATTTATTTCTAAAATTGATTTATAAAAATAAATTTGGATTTTTTAAAAAACATGTACCTTTTTCACTAGAAAAAAATAAAAGATTTAAATCTTGGTTACCCTATAAAATTGGGGTTGTAAAAAAAGAATTTTTTGTTTCAATAGATGATGATGCTCATTGTAAAAATTATTGTCTAATCAATAGAGGTATTTATCCAGACAGATTGACTGCTAATGAAAAGAAAGAAATTAAAAATAAAAGACAAAATGATTTATCAAGATATAATATTTATGGGTTCCTTTATTATTCCAAAATAATAGAAAGAATAAAAAATTTATTTAGATTTTTTAGCTAATTTTTTTTAAATTTAACAAACTAATTTTACTCTATTTTTTCATGAATTCTATAGATGTCCAATTAAATTTTTGATATACGACTCTGAAATAAAAAAAATTTTAAAATTAACAAAAAAATATAAAATTTGAAAAAAAGTGAAAAATTTATTTAAAATCACAATGATAACTTTTTTTACTGTAATATTATTTTTAATTTTAGATATTATTTTTTACAATTATTTTTTTAAAAAAAACAATAATATTTACACTTTCGATTATAAAAAATTTAATAAATATTATTCTGCCACTGAATTAAACAGAGATGAAGTATTTAGACATGAATATCATGGAAATAATTGTGTAAAGCATGGTAATTTCAAAAAAATTAAGGGTGTAAATTGGAATGAGAAGTTTGGACCACAAGATAAAAATTATGATATTGAATGTATCTTGGAGTTATTTTCGTCAAATAAAAAAAATATATTATTTTTTGGTGGCTCTGCCATGGATAATATTGAAACCCCAAACTATTTAACATCAATAGAATATTATCTTTTTAGAGAAAATTTAGAAAAATATAGATCTATCAATTTTTCAGAGGGCGGTGCAACTTTATCTAATAATTTATCCCAATTAATAGAAATTTTCCAAGAGTTTGATGACAGATCCTCCTCTAATTCACTGAACATTAAAATAGATAGTATAATATTTTTACAGGGATATAATGATTTTTTGTCAATAGTTCATGGTGGTGATCCAATAGATTCATTTTATTGGACAACTGTAATCGATAATAAGATTCATAATGCTGCTGTGTATTATTTTGATAAATTTCTCAGAAATACTTATTTTTCAAGAATGATTTCTAATTATATTTTTAATGATACTAAACTAGCTGTAAAATTATCATCTTTAAAAACTATAGATAAAATTAATTCTTTAGATAGAAGAATAGAATTAGCTGCAGAAAATTTCATTTTTAGAAAAAAATTAATTTTATCTTTGTGTGAAATTTATAATATTAAATGTCACATATTTTTACAACCAACTTTTTGGAATAGTAAGAACTTAACCGGTCAAAGAATTAATATTATAGAAAATTATTTTAATAAAAAAGATTTTTTACATCAATATATTTATAAAAAGGGTTATGAAATAATATCTAAAGACAAAGATATAATAAGTTTAACAAATATTTTTAATAATAAAAAAGATATTTATATTGATGATGTGCATTTTGATAAATATGGTTCCAAGATCATAGCTGAGCATTTTAAAAAAAATCTTTATTTTGAATAAGAAGAAATTATTTTTTCTTTTTTATTAAATTTAATATATCCAAGATTGGCTTTTTTTTTCAATTTTAAGCCTAATTTTTATATCATTTGTAAGTTTTTTATATATAAATAATCTTTTAATTAATCTATATCTGTAAAAATCAAATCATGAGTTTAAAAATAATATGTATAGTATGTGCAAGGGGTGGATCAAAAGGTATAAAAAATAAAAATTTACAATTAGTAGATCGAAAACCTCTAATTTATTATCCAATTAAGGCTGCACAAAAATCAGGAGTTGTAGATAAATTAATTGTTTCTACAGACTCTAAAAAAATAGCTTTGGTCGCAAAAAAATTTGGTGCGGAGGTTCCATTCATAAGACCAAAAAAATATTCAGGTGATTTGACCACTACAGAAGATACATTAAAATTTTCTATCAATATGTATGAAAAAATTACAAATAAAAAATTTGATATTTGTGTATTTTTGACTGCTACAGACATATTTAGAAAGATATCTTGGATACAGAAGGCTGTAAATATATTAAAGCATGACAATAAATTAGAAAGTGTTTTTTGTGGTCATAAGACTCATAAAAATTTCTGGGAGCTAAAGAATAATAAATGGAATAGAATTAGACCATGGATGAAAAATTATAGCTCAAGACAAATTAGAAGATATGTAGTAAGAGAAGATACTGGTATAGCGTGCGCCTCAAGAGCCGAGTTATGGAGAAAAGGAAAAAGAATTGGTAACAAAGTTAAAATTATTGAAAATAGTGTACCTTTTACAAATATTGATATTCATGAAATTGATGATCTTAAATTAGCAAATTATGCAATGAAACTATGGAAAAAGAACTTATATCGATAATCATAAGAACCAAAAATGAGGAAAGATGGATAGAATCTTGTTTAGAAAAGATTTATGATCAAAAGAAAGTAAAATTTGAAATCATTATAGTTGATAATTATTCTACTGATAAAACTGTTCAGGTAGTTAGTAAAATTTCTAAACATTATAAAAATATTAAAATTTTAAAAATAAAGAAATTCTTGCCAGGAAAAGCAATTAATCTAGGTATTAATAGCTCTAATGGAAACTATGTCTGTTGTTTATCTGCACATTGTATACCTTATGATGATTTGTGGCTTTACAAACTAAAAAAAAATCTTAAATCAAATAAAAAAGTTGCTGCAGTTTATGGAAGGCAGGTTCCTTTACCTTATACAAGCGATGTTAACAAAAGAGATTTACTAAATACTTTTGGCTTAGATAGAAAAATACAAAAAAAAGACTCTTTCTTTCATAATGCCAACAGCATGTTTAAAAAAAATATTTGGAAAAAATTAAATTTTGATAATCATGTAACAAATATTGAAGACAGAGTGTGGGCACATCATATTCTTAAGTTAGGATATTATATAATCTATGAGCCACAAGCTAAAGTTTATCATTTTCATGGCATTCATCAGGATATGGATCTTAAGAGATGTTCAAATATTGTCAAAATAATGGAAAATCTCGATAGTACTTTTAAAGAGACAAATTAT
>MDTG01382303.1_pt1 | contig 10943 bp, 9 predicted proteins | sample 811421 | NCBI WGS metagenome assembly MDTG01 (sample SAMN05326645, study PRJNA326480) | marine metagenome | isolation source: seawater | place: Pacific Ocean: South East | collected 2011 | reverse complement strand
GTGTATATGGTAAAGTTTTTCTTGCTATTATTAATTATAATAAAGATTCTAAAAACTATTTAAAGAAACGTAGTTTGATTTTAGATGAAAATAACAAACGAAGTGTACTTATTCCTCCTAAATTCTTGAGCGCTTTTATTTGTTTAAGTACTAAGTGTGTTTTTCACTATAAGTTATCATATAATGGAAAATATTCTGATATAAAAGATCAAATATCACTAAACTGGAAATCAAAACTAGTTAAGTTTAAATGGCCTATTAACTCAAGTAAATTTATATTAAGTAAGAGAGATAAATAATATATTATGAAAAAAATCTTAATTACAGGTGGTGCAGGCTATATTGGTAGTCAGTTGGCTACAGATCTTGTTTTAAAAAAATATCAAGTAACGGTAATTGATAATTTCCAATATGATAAAAATTCATTAAATCATTTGATGTTTTTTAGTAATTTCAATTTAATAAACAAATCTATATTAGATCGAGCTCTATTAAAAAATCTTATTAAAAAAAGTGATCTAATTATTCCTTTAGCAGCTTTAGTGGGTGCTCCACTTTGTGCAAAAAACAAAAAATTAGCTAAACTTTTAAATTTTGACTCAATCAAGTATATTAAAAAAAATATTTCAAAAAACCAAAAAATAATTTTTCCTACTACAAATTCTGGTTATGGAATTGGTTCTAAAAATAGTTACTGTGATGAAAGTAGTCCTCTTAATCCAGTCTCATATTATGGTGTAACAAAAAACATGGCCGAAAAGGTTGTGATGGAACATAATAATTCGATAGCATTTAGATTGGCAACTGTGTTTGGTTATTCCTACAGAATGAGAACGGATTTAATAGTGAACAATTTTGTACAAAAAGCTTATTTTACTAAAAATTTAGATATTTTTGAACCGCATTTTAGGAGGAACTTTATTCACATAAAAGATATTATTAATGGGATTAATTTTGGAATAGAAAATTTTTCAAAACTTAAAGGTAATGTGTACAATCTAGGTTTATCTAATGCCAATATAACAAAATTACAACTAGCTAAAAAAATAAAAAAATATGTACCAAGTTTAAAAATTAAAATTTCCACAAATCAAAAAGATCCCGATCAAAGAGATTATTATGTCTCAAATAAAAAAATTGAGAAAAAAGGATTTAAAGCAACTATTAGTTTGGACCAGGGTATTAAAGAATTAATTAAAATTTACAAATATAGTGACAATAAATTTCTTAATAATTATTAATAATTATTTAATTTATAATTTTTTTAACAATCTCTAATAAATTATCATTTTTACATAGATAGAACTTTAAGTTACAATTTTTTGCAAATACGTAATCTGAAGTCTGATCGCCAATCATATAACTTTTTTTATTGAAATTCCATTTTTTCATTGCTAGCTGATACATTCCAATATCGGGTTTTCTTAAATTTTTTTTTAATCTATATTTTTTTTTCTTACTACTCTTAAAATATGGAGCATAAAAAAAATCATCAATATGAGCTGAAACTTTAATCAATTCCTTGTTTATCCAATTATGTAAAGTTAAAACAGCAGTTTCATCATAATAGCCTCTTCCAACTCCAGATTGATTTGTAACTATGAAAACATAAAAATTATTATCATTTAAAAGTTTTATTGACTCAAATACATTTTTTTTCCATCTGAATTTTCTTTTTAGGTATACGTATTTGTCATCATAATTAATCACACCATCTCTATCTAAAAAAACTGCTTTTTTTTGATCTAATTTTGGAACAATTTTTTTTGATCTCTCCAAATCATGATAAGTACCAATATCGATAAATTTATTATTGTTATTAATAAATTTATTTCCAATCACTTTTTTTTTATCAATTAATCTTGGTAAAATATCATTTTCTAATGAGGAGTAGCCTTTGTTAAGATTCTTAAAAAATTTTCTTTTTATATAGTAAATACCTCCATTAATTATATTACTATTTTTTTGTAAATAAATTTCATTATTTTTATTGGTATTCAAATTAAGATATCTTTTTCCAATTGCTTTACACAAAGCAATATTAATTATTTTATTTCTCTTATTTAAAAGTTGTTTTTTAAGCTCTAAAAAATTAATATCTAAATACGTATCACCGTTAAACAAAAAAAAATCTGATTTATATTTTTTGATGCTCAACAATGAACCACCAGTACCTTTAGGGGTCTTTTCATCAATACAAATAATTTTTGTACCGTTGACTTTTTTATTATGATATTTCTTGAAAAATAAATCTTTTTTATAACAACAAAGTAAAATTATTTTATTTATTTTAAATCTAGATATATTTTTTAAAATATAATCCAAAAAGTTTTTATTTTTTTTTATTTTTATAATTGGCTTAGGAGTAATTTTTGTATATTTTGAAATTCTACTACCCTTGCCACCACATAAAATTACCGCTAACAGACTTGACATTTTGAAATTTTTTAAATTCTTCTTTTTTTGATAAGCAAATTTTCTAAATTTTCTAGAATATAGTGTCCAATAAAAATATGAGTTTCTTGTATCCTCGCAACATTATTTGATTTAACTATTATTTTTTCATCACACAAACTTTTTGATTTGCCACCATTATATCCCAGCAAACCAACAGTTTTAATTTTAAATTTTTTTGCAGATTTTAGTACTTCGTTTATATTTTTTGAATTTCCTGAAGTTGTTATTACAAATAATAAATCTTTTTTATTTGCAAGAGCTTCAAAAGGTCTTTTAAAAATTTGATCAAAACTATAATCATTTCCACATGCTGTGATTGAGGAGGTGTCCATAGAAAGACAAATTGCTGGAATAGATTTTCTATTAACTTTGGGTCTTAATCGTACTAATAATTCAGCAGTCAGGTGCTGTGCATCGGCCATAGAGCCTCCATTTCCACAAAAAAATATTTTTCCCCCTTTAACTATAACATTGTAGAAGATATTAATAATTTTATTAATCTGTAGCTCATTATTTAATAAACCTCTTTTTAACATTATGGATTGATTTATTGAATTTAATAAATTGTTTTTCATCTAATTATTTACTTCTTTAAAAAAATTTGAGTCTTTAAGTAATTGATCATACTTTCCACTATTAACAATACTTCCGTCTGAAACAACAAAAATATTATCACAATTTTTTATTGTTTCAATTCTATGTGTAATTATAATCAAAGTTACTTTTCCCTTAAGTTCTAAGATGGTATTAATAATTTTATTTTCAGTAAAATAATCTAATGCATTAGTGGACTCGTCAAAAATTATAATTTCTGGATTTTTATACAGTGCCCTTGCTATACCAATTCGTTGTTTTTGTCCTCCACTAAGTCTAACCCCTCTATCTCCACAAATTGTTTTAAAACCGTCTGGTAATGAAACTATAAAATCGTAAATATCTGCTTTTTGTGTACACTCTTTTAATAATTCTTTATCAATATTTTTTTCGTCAGTACCAATTGTTATTACTTTTTCTATTGAATTATTGCCTAAATATATATCTTGAGGAACATAGCCAATTTTACTTTTAAAAGAGTCTATATTTTTATTATCAATTTTTTTTCCATCAACAACTAGGGTACCCGCTTCGGGCTCATAAAGTCCACTAATTATATCAACAATTGTTGTTTTACCTGAACCAGTTTTTCCACAAAATCCAATAAACTCATTTTTTTTAATAATTAAATTAACATTTTTTATTGAAAAATATGTACTGTCATATTTAAAATTTATATTTTTTGCCTCTATTGACTCATTAAATTGTATATCAATCTTTTCTTCATTATTAATTTTTGGTTTTTGGTTATTTTTGATTATATGCTCAAACTCATTTTTAAATTCTATAAGAGCATGTTCATTTGATTTTATATTTATTATACCAGAATAAATCTGGTTTATTGCTGGTAATATTTTAATCGCTGCAACAGCAAACAAAGACAATTTTGCTAGAATGGTAGAAAATGGTAAATCCGACAGCGACATTACTAACAATGAAACTATTACTCCCAAAAAAAGTATAACTTCCATAAAATGTCTTGGAGCTACATTTATTAAATGAGTTTTAATAAAAGTTTTTGCTAAGTTGTTTGAAAAAATTGAATGTTTTATTTTAAAATAAACTTTATTTTTGATAAAATTTACAAATTTTATATTACTGATTGCCTCATAAACTTGTTTAAGTTTATTTTCCTGATTATATGTTATTAATTCACCATTATATTTAACTTTTTTTTTAAAATACTTAAAAAAAAATAAGTACAAAGCACTTACAATCATAATTGCAAAAATTGAAAAATAAAAATCAACAATTAGAATTGTCGTTGAAACAATTAAAACCATAAAAAATTGAACAAATAAATTCATGTAAGCTAAAAGCACTTGATTTTTGATTCTTGGAATTAAATTAGCAATATTAGATATTATTTTAGGTAGGGACAATTTTACATGAAATATATAATTACAATTTAAATAAAAATTAAATAATTTCTGTTCAATTTTTTCTGCAAAATTAAATGAAAATTTACTAATTAAATAAACATTAAACAGTCCTAATCCGGCGGAACTTAGAATTCCAACCATACTAGCATATAATAAAAAGCTTCTAAAACTTTCAAAAGACTCAAATTTAAAAAATTCATAAAACCTTGAAACAAAAATATTATTATAAATCATATCTGGATCAGATAATATTGCTACCAATGGAACTACAATAGATAATCCAAAAAATTGAAAAATAGTTGAAATAAATGATAGTATTATCGTAATTACAAAAATTTTTTTTTCATTGTTATCAAAAATTTGAAATAAAATTTTTAAGTTTTTCATATTGATAAGCTATATAGAAATATTATTTGTTAGTTAAACAAGAATTCTTATACACTAAATTTTTATTTTTAGTAAAAAAAATTTCATTTTAAGACTCATTAAAAAAATTTATATATAATTAATAAAATTAATTAATGAGTTAGAAAAAATATTTTTATCATTACTTTTTAGAAACTTTATATCCATTTTATGACGTAAAGAAGTATAGACATAAGGATTATAGTTTTCATAATTATAAATTAAATTATTTTTACTTGGTGTTAATAATTTAAAAGCGGTTGAGACATATCCAATGAAAAAATCAGGTATAAAGTCAATTTCTTCAATAGGTGTATTTGTATCTAAAACTTTAAATTTTATATTTTCATACTTTTGAAGTATTGGATTACCATCAATTGAGACTTTATAATGAGGATGTATTTTAAAATAAATTTCATAACCCTTTTTTTCTAGTTCTCTAAGAAGGTGCTTCAAGTCATTAATGATATTATTAAATTTAAAATTTTTATGAAAAAAATCAGATTCCTGATAAAGAATTACTACACTTCTTTCTTTTTTATTTTTTGATTTAATAGAATTTTTGTAATTTTCAATGATTTTAAAATTTAAGCGAGGACTTAAATTAAAAAATTTTTCCTTATTATGTTTTTTTTGTTTAATTGTATAGAATGCATCGTCTTTCATTGGCAAAATTTTATATTTAGACCCAGATAAAAAATTATATATCCAAAAAAAGAAAATGACACTTGGTTTAAAGAAAAAAATTTTTATTTTTTTTAGTTTCCTAATCAAAGGTTCATATTGTTTAGTCCAATTGTAATAATCAAAACAAATTAATTTGATATTTCTTAAACTATAAGCAATAAATGGAAGTTCTTTGGAAAGATGGCCTCCAAAATAATATGCAGCTTGAATTTTTTTAAACTGTTTAAAAAAAAAAAATAATTTAATCTTATAAAATAACAACCTAGGTATAATTAATAATGTTTTTAATATACTTATTAAATCTAATTTATTTGAAACTAATGGGATTTTAAAATTTAATAATACACAATTTATTTCTTTTTTTTTTAGATATTGATAAATTTCATAATCTCCAGTTATAATAGTTGTACTGATATTTAAAGATGTCAATTTTTTATAAATATATCCCCCAAATAAAATTTCACTAAAAGATGAAATGATAATTAGTCTTTTTGCGTCAAATAATTTACCCATTCAGTAATTTTTTAGTTCTGCCACTCTTTAATTTCTTTTTTTTGATTATTATAAATTATCTTGGCTAAATTTAAGTCATATTCGCTGTCTATATCTAAATCCTCATAATCGAAAAAACTATCTATAAAATATGTTTTTTTCGAAAAAAATGACTTATTTTTAATTAAATTACTTATACTAGAAATATATAAGCTTCCATTGGGTGCGTAAATTTCATTTAAATCTTGAGATTGAATATTTAAAGCGTGGTTTTTAATGTAGGGTTTTAAATAATTTTTTTTTTTTTATCAAACTTGTTCTTGGATGTTTATTTAACTTTGATATTGATACAACTGAGTTTTTTGCCTTAGTCTTATAATATTTTTTTAATCCCTCAACAATAATTTTTTTAGATCTAAAAGGTGAAGTGGGTTGCAATAAGACCACATCATCTATTAAAAAATTTTTTCTTTTGTAAAATTCATATATATACAATGAAACATCTACTAAATTTGCATTGTTAGTTGATAGTTTTTTGGGTCTTAAATTTTTATCAATTTTTTCAGTTTTGATTAATTCTAAAATTTTTTTGGAATCTGAAGTGACAATAATTTTTGAAAAATCGTTTATTTTTTTTGCAATATCCAAAGACCACTCAAATAAATACTTGTTTCCTAAAATTTTTATATTTTTATATTTTAATCTTTTTGACCCTGATCTTACTGGAATTAAAGCTACAACATTTCTTGACATTTTTCTAAGCTATTTTACGTTAGATAATTTGATAAAAAATTATATTATATCATTAATTATATTTAAATTTAATCAAATTAATTAAAATCATATGAAATATCCCGAAATAAATATATCTGGTAGAAAAATTGGCTTCAAGCATAAACCTCTTATAATTGTTGAACTAGGTATCAATCATGTGGGTAAAATCAGTTTAGCAAAAAAAATAATTGATTGTGCAAAAAAATGTGGTGCTGAAATTATAAAGAATCAAACTCATCTACCTTACTACGAGATGAGTGAGGAGGCTAAAAAAATAAAGCCCCCAAATGCAAACAAAAGTATTTATGATGTAATTAAGGAGTCATCATTAAATAAAAAAGAGGAATTAAAACTATTTAAATATGTAAAACAAAATAATCTTATATTTATTAGCACACCTTTTTGTAGAGAGGCAGCGAATTATCTTTATGAACTAAACGTACCTGCTTTCAAAATAGGCTCTGGTGAATGTAATAATTTTCCCCTAATTGAGCATATTTGTAAGTTTAAAAAGCCCATAATTCTTAGCACTGGAATGAATAATATTAAAACTATTAAAAAATCAGTAAAAATAATTAGAAAGTATAAAATACCATATGCATTACTTCACTGTACAAATTTATACCCAACTAAATCTTCTCAAGTGAGACTAAACTGTATAGATGAAATGAAAAAGTCATTTCCTGATGCTGTTCTTGGATTGTCAGACCACACTCCTAATAATTTTTCAGCGTTTGCAGCCCTTGGTAAAGGTGTCTCAATTATTGAAAAACATTTTATTGATGATAAAAAAATAAGATTTGGTCCTGATATAAAAGCGTCGATTGACAAAAACCAACTTAAAGAATTAATAGCTGGATCAAAAGAAATTTTTTATACGAGAAAAGGTAACAAAGAAATATTAAAAGAGGAAAAAAATGTTGCAAAATTTGCTTTTGCATCAGTTGTCTCAACTAAATTTATTAAAAAAGGTGAAAAATTATCAAAAGATAATTTATGGGTAAAAAGACCTGGAACAGGTTTTTATTCTGCAGAAGATTATTTTAAATTAATCGGAAAAACTACAAAAAAAAATATAAAAATTAATCATCAAATAAAAAAGAATGATATTTAAAAAAAAAATAGTTTTTATTACCAGTACCAGAGCTGATTTTGGAAAAATGAAAAGTGTCATTAATCAGGTATATAAAAATAAAAAATTTGACCCACAAATATTTATAACTGGAATGCATATGGATAAAAAATTAGGATCAACCTGGGAGGAAGTAACAAAAATTTTCAAAAAAATTAAAATTGTAAAATTTAAAAATAAAAATGAAAAAGAAGGATTTGATGTTGCTTTTTCTAATACAATAAAGGAGTTTTCTAAATTTGTTAGAAAAGTGAAACCTAATTTAATTATAGTTCATGGGGATAGATTAGAGGCACTTGCTGCAGCAATTGTGGGTTCGATAAATCAAGTTTTAGTTGCTCATATTGAGGGTGGAGAAAGATCAGGTACGGTCGATGAACATATAAGACATTCCATAACAAAATTATCTCACTTACATTTTGTAAGTAACTTAGACGCCAAGAAAAGATTAATAAAATTAGGTGAGGATAGAAAAAAAATATTTATTACAGGAAGTCCAGATATTGATTTGATGAAATTAAATAAACTTCCTACTTTCCAAGAAGTTCAAAAAAGATACGGTTTAAAATTCCAAAATTATATATTGTTTATGTTTCACCCTGTTACTGGTCAAACAAATAAACTAGCAAAACAAATGGATACCCTCATCAAAGCTATTAAATCCTCTAAAATGAATACAGTAATAATTTACCCAAATAATGATCCTGGATATGATTTAATCATTAAAAAAATTAAGAAAAATTTTAAAAACCCCGAAAAATTTAAAACTTTTTTATCTATGCGATTTGAATACTTCTTAAGAACTTTAAAAGAATCTTCTGTTATTATTGGAAATTCTAGCGCTGGTTTTTATGAAGCTCCTGTATTTGGAGTTCCTACCATAAATGTTGGAAATAGACAAAAAAATAGAGGTAATTTTAATAGTATTTATAATGTTGATTTTAATCAAAAAAGAATAATCAACTTAATAAAGTTGTTAAATAAAAAAAAATTTAAAAACTTAAAAATTTTCGGTAAAGGAAATAGTGCAAAAATGATTAGTAAAATTCTATTAAAAAAAACAACCTGGGACACAGATTTTCAAAAACAAATTAAATATTAATTAATAAATTTTTCAATTTTTTTTTTCTTTTTGGGGCAATAAATTTTAATCCAGAGTTGTTTTAATAAGATACTTTAATCATTTTTGAAATAATTTTTATTACTTATTTTTATAGTCCAACTTCTTATTTTATAAAATTTGTTAGTTAGTATATTTTTTTTAATAAAAAATTTAATGTTTCATTTAAAAGAAAATTCTAAAACTTGTTATCCTCCCAAGAGGTATATCTTAATTTCCAATTATTATTTTCTTTAGACCATAAATGTGGTGATCTGAAACTATCTACAATTTTAAAAAATTCTTCTTCAGATAAAGAGATGTAATCTAAAAACTCTTTAAAATATTTTTTTGGAAATTCTTGATCATATAATTTTACTAAATTTTTACCCTCTTCTCGAGTAATTTTTCCATTTCTAATTTCTTGTGCTGCATCGTAACTAGCTCTGCCTAAACCGAATTTAATTAAAGTGGTATAATAATGAAACATATCAATTTTATCATCTATACTTGTGTATCTACCATAAGTTCCTTCAGTTCTTTCCGGATTAGGTTTAAAACCTGTATTTTCAGCTGCATAATAAAATACTTCTTGAGGATCCCATCTTTCGTAGTATCCTAAATAATAAACTTTGATATCATTTTTTTTAATGAAATTTTTTTCTAGAGGAACATATGGCTTGAAATCTTCTAGAGAAAAATTAGATTCATCAATTAACTCACTTATTTTTTGACCACCAATTAAAAGATTTTTGATATTTTCTATAGATGAAAAATATTTATCATCCATCAAAACTTTATTATTATCATCAATTTTGTTTCCATATTCAGCCTGATTTTCTCCATAAAAAACTACTGGAATATTGAATTGCTTTGCAATTAAAGGTCCTATAATTCTTTGACCAATTATAAAAGGTTGAAATGGGTGTAATAAATTAACGAATGCTTTTTTAGTTAGATATCTATGAAGTCTACCATTGGGTGTAAAAAGCAAATTATCAAATCCTCCTACATGTATCCAGCTCTCAAAATTTTTCCATCCAATATCTGTATATAAATGTGGTGCCCATGTGACTGTCAGAGGATTTAGTCCATATTTATATTTCAATATATGTGCTGCAAATGCACTATCCTTACCCCCACTTCCAGGAACAACACAGTCATATTGCATTTTGTCTTTTTTGTTTTCTTTTATTTCTTTACTTAAATGAAATAATTCCTCCTCTCTTTTTTTCCAATCAATATCTTGTTTAACAGAATTATACTGACATGCTGAACAAATATTTTTTTCATTAAATTTAATAACTTCTTTTTTATCGCTAATTGAGTGTAAAAACTCGACTGTTGAACTAGGCCTTTGATTAGAAATTACGCATTTCTCACAAAAATTCACATCTTGTGGCAGTCCATAAAACGATTGATATTTATTGTCTAAATTTTTTTTCATTGTGGAAAATCATTTGTATCAAATCTCGGTATATTATAAACGTTTTTAGGATTTCCATTAAATTTTTTTGGACTACAACCTAGAGCAGCAAAACATTTTTTTTCTTTTAATATTTTTTTTGTATTATTATTAAAAGATCCAAAAGGATAACAAAATATCCAGTCTTTTTTTGAAATTCCAAGATATTCATAAAGTTTTAGAGAATTATTAATCTCTTTTTTTTGATCTTTGAAACTCATGGAACCGAAAAATGGATGTTTACAAGAATGATTTCCAATAAACATGCCATTTTTATGCATTTCTATGATATTTTTTTTATTCATATAATTTTTTTTATAAAATGAGTCTTCACTTTCATCAACATATTCCCTAAATAAATTATCAATAATTTTACCTCTAATTGATGCAGGATAATAGAATTGCAAAGTTCTCTTAAAGAAATTTATGAACTTATTATCCCATCTATTTTTTTTT
>MDTG01360291.1_pt1 | contig 10943 bp, 11 predicted proteins | sample 811421 | NCBI WGS metagenome assembly MDTG01 (sample SAMN05326645, study PRJNA326480) | marine metagenome | isolation source: seawater | place: Pacific Ocean: South East | collected 2011 | reverse complement strand
AGCTTTGCATGCATTTCTATTTCTTGGTAAAGATAATCTAAGTAATCATTAGCCATTTGTGGTTTATGGGTAATAATTTTATTACAACCACAGTAGTAACATAGTGACTTACAAAAAGGCACATGGATATATATAGACAGCGGCTTAGGGATGGGCAATTCGTTACTAGACAGAGCTTGTTGAAAGTAGTCTGTTTCTGTAAAGCCTTCATGGAATTGAAGTGCAGTGGGATAGGAGGTGTACCTAGGGCCATATACATCGTATTTATTTAACAATGGCGCAAGATCATCTGTTGCTACCTGCGATTTCATGGTTCACTCCTCCTAAAGATTAGAAAGGGAGTGTAGAACTATCGGCCAAAATTCGCCTTGACGTGGGTCAAGGCAAATGATTTGAACTTTTTTTGTTGCAATACTTGTGAGAAAACAAGAGGCCTTGTTTATATGCTTTGTTCTATTTTGGGGAACCTAGCCTGATGAAACTTCAGCTGTGAAGTTGAGCCTCCATCGTCGAAGTGATGATAAACAATACGACTAACGTTGGCGTACGGGACATCAATGTTCCATAAATGTTCTTTTGGCATCCCCAGTACACGCATAATAATGGCACGAATAACGCCTCCGTGACAGACTAGTAAGCTATGCTTTCCTGAAGAGCTTTCTATTAACGTGTCCCAAGCGTTATGAACACGCTTTAAAAAAAGATCCATTTTTTCAGCGTCTTTTGGTGAATGTTTATCGGGGTTTTCCCAATAATTGCGCAAAGCGTTTGGCTCTTTTTGCATCAGTTCTTTAACTGTTAAGCCTTCCCAGACACCAAAGTTTATTTCTTGGAACTGATTATTAACTTCCATGGGGAGGCATAGTTTCGAACGCAAGTGGTCTGCAAATGCGTGACAGCGAGATAATGGCGACGTCACAATACTTTCCCAACCTTGAGTATAGGTAGTGCTTAAGTGCATTTGTTGCCAACCTGTTTCAGATAAAGGGTCATCTAAAGCGCCACGGAGTTTATGGCCTCCAACAGGTTCACCATGACGAATCAAATCTATAGTAGTTTCCGTGAACATAATTTTCCTTAACTCAATTTTAGTTTAAGTTTTGATGAGATAGTTCTCATAAAGAGCTTGGTAATGAGTTTTCTTTTTGACATGCTTTTTTTCCGAAAAGGTTTTAATTAACAGAAGGCATGCCTCTTGAACTAGAGCTTTTTGACCAGCTAATTCAAGGAACATAAAAGCATGTTCAGCTTTTTCTGTATCGTTATGCTGTAAAAAAAGTACTAGCATTTTAAGGTAATTATCCGCAGAGATATGCTTTTTAGCGGATTGACGGTTTGGTGCAGACTGTTGAATATCCTGAAAAATTGACTGCATTGTCGGATAGTCTTGCTTTGATAAAGCATCATCGATTCTAAGCTGTGCTAGCATGCCAAATAGGCCATCTTCTGGGCTAAGTTTTTCAAGATGATAACTACTTTCGAGGATTTGCTTTGAGTTAGGTTCTTTTTCTATTAATAGTCTTAATTTCTGCCTAGCATACTTAAAGTTAAAGCGAGATAAGCCTTTTAGTGCTTCCGCATAATCTATTCTAGTTTGTTTTGATATAGTTGAAATGGTTTTTTGTTCAGTCATAGCGAGAATATCAAAGCGTGAAAACTGGTAGAATTTTTGTGCAAATACCACAGCGACCAAACAAAGCGATACTAATATCAAAATGCCTTCTTGATTCATGGTTTTATAAAAAAAATCATGGAATAGCTTAAGGCTTACTACGCAAAGACCTATAAATAGAAAAAGCCTTTGATTTGCAAAATTTGTTCGAAAGTGATGCTGAATAAAAACTGAGGAGACTAAGGCTGTTAGCACATATATTAAGGCGTTTAAGCCGAATAGTGGTTTTGAAATAGCATCTGTTGCTAAAGCGTATAAAGAGGCATAAGTAAGACTAAGCGCAATAATAAAGCTAATTAAATAGCTTCGTTTAATATGTCGTTCAATAATGCTACTAAGTAGTAAAAGTAACATAATATTTGAGATGAAATTTAGTATATTTGTTTCGATAAAAATATAACTGAATAAGTTAGCTATTTTAGGGCTGGCGTTAAAGCGTTCAGGAATAATACCTAGCTGATAAGTCGAAAGGCGCTCTATGTATTCTTTTATAGCCTTATTATGCGCTAACCAATATGATCTTTTTTTGGGCGAAAAGTAAATCGGTGCTTTTTGCTCTAGAAATAATCTAAAGCTTCGATCGGCTAATATGGTCTCTGTCAGTTGTCGATTATCATCAGGTTGTCTGGCATTCTGAATAGCGTTTAACTCTTCTGATGTGCCAATATTTTCTATTAATAAACGCTTGTTGTAAAAATCTTGATAAAGCGGTTTTTCGATAGCGAGAAGGTGTGTTGAGTGGTATGAAAATAGCTGCTGCCAGACTTGCTGGTCGAGAGTGTGGCAAAAATAAAATGCCACACTCGCAAATAAGGCCATAGTGAATCCGATAATTGGAAGCTTAGGTCGTATTGAGTATGTTTGATGAACCGATTTTGGTCGGTTTAGCGCTTCTTCGGAGTCCATGCCCAAATCATTTCCATTAGTATTGGCTCTTTTCCTTCAGCATCGGTCACCGTTACTTTAACATTGGTTTCACCTTTTTCTTTTGTTTGGATAGCTGATATTTGGGCTTTGGTTAAGCTCGCGACTGCTTTCATGTCGCCTTTTGCTCGCTTAGTATAATCGGCTTTGATAGTTTTGATCACTGGAACGGCGCTATCGGGAACATTCATACCCACAACATAGCCGCTTGCTGATTCTGCAATTAAAATACTCGCGACAGCATGAACGGACCCGATGTGGTTTTGAACGGATTTTTTGTTTTTTAAAGTAATAACAGCTTTTTGTTCATTAAGCTCATCGATTTTAATACCTGCCGTTCCTGTGAATTTAACCATTTTGCCAAAGAAAGTAGACAGAGCTTTTGATCTTAAAAACTCGGGGAGTGAGTTTATATTACTGACTATTTTGTTCAGCTTATTTTTTGCAGGCATAGGGGGTTTCCTTAAAAATAGATCGTTATGGGCACCGCTAATGTGCCAGAATCAAAACGAGTTCACAAAATGGGCTCATTATACATGGTTCTTCCGGTCTAGTTTTAATATAAATGCTACCGATATCAAAATAAGCGCGCTATAATCGCGCCACTTTAAAACAGGAGATGCTTGAAATGAGCGATTTAAAGCAACAATTTGAAGAAACCGTTAATTTTGTTCAAAACTCTGAAGGTGATGTTCAGTTATCGAATGAACAAAAGCTGCAAATGTATGCGCTTTACAAGCAAGCAACTGAAGGTGATGTAACAGGCAAGAAGCCTGGTATGATGGATTTTGTTGCGCGTGCGAAATATTCTGCTTGGGAAGAGTTAAAAGGTCAGACAAGCGAGCAGGCCATGACAAAATATATTAACGAAGTTGAAACATTAAAGGGTTAACCTTAGACCCTTCTTATTAGACCAAGCAAAGTGCTTGGTCTAATCCACAATAAAAAAAACAATAATTATAAGAGGCTCGCACATGGAATGTGAGTGATGTATACAGTCTCTATAAGCAGTAAAAGGAGTCAACATGAGTACGATCATTGCTTTAGATGAATGTCTTCCAGGGTTATCGACCGAGTTAGCTCAAGCAGTTAAAACTCAGCATTTAAGTACCCGTACAAGCCATACCTATCGACACTGGATTAGTCAGTACCTTGCTTATTATGATTTAAAAAGCCCAAATTTATTGACAGAGAAAAATGTGAGTGACTTTTTGCGTCACGTAACGAAAAGTATGTCTTTATCTAGAGCACGACTTAATCAGGCTAGAGCTGCGTTAATGTTTTTATATGATAAGGTGCTTAACAAGCCCTTAAAGCAAAGTTCTTTTGCAGCCTAAGTATATTAGAGCCCATTAAGGGCTCGTCATCCTTCACTGTCTATATTCTTTGTCTCGTGTAAACCAGTTTATAACTTCAATTAAACCCAAAAATATATGGTAACTGGTTGTGCCCGGTAAAGGGTATTCTTTTATTTGGTTTTGCGCATCTAAGTATTCGTGCCATGCCCCATCTTCTGCCAAATAATGACTAAATAAGAATTCAAGCGACTCATTTATTTTAAGTAAAGTCTCAGGCGCAGTGGGTTGATGAGCACAAAGTGCTTTCAAGTACTCTGTCATTGGCCAAATCCGTTTTTCTGCATCGCGTATGTCGCCGGTTGTTGCATGAATCTGGTTATAAATTCCGCCTCTGGGATCAAAGCCATGATTTTGGGCTTTTTTCCATAGCAAACTGGCAATGTCTAAATAATGTTGGTTCGGGAAAAGCTTATAAGCTTGATGAAGTAGCCAAATCCATTCGAAATGATGGCCAGGTTCAATGCCAACACCAAATATCTCATGAACAGACCAGTCTTGGTGAAAATATTCAATTAAGCTATTTGAGGATGCATCAAAAAAAACTTTCGTCATCAAATCTAATAACTTCTTAATTTCCTCTTTATAAGCTTGCTTCTGAGTGGCTTTGTAGGCAGCAAGATAACCTTCTAGCAAATGCATATGTGGGTTTTGTCTTCTGACTGAATCTTCAGTCGAAGGGAAATGCTCTAAAAAGCCACCGTTCTGACAGGCCATGTTATTTTGTAGAAAAAGATGGGTGCGTTCTATGTATTCAAGGGCGCGAGGGTCTTGACTGGCTTCAAAATAATAACTGAATGAGAGTAGAACAAATGCTAAAGCATAAGCATCAGAGTGGGTGTCCTTTACTGTTAAATCGTCATTTAAAGAAAAAATCCAAGCATCATCAACCCAGAATTTCGATAAGATAAACTCAAAAAGGGGTTTTAAAGGTTGTAACCATTGAGTCTTATTAGTTTCAGTGTAGGCATGTGAAAAAGTATACAGTTGTCGACATTGAGTCAGTAAACGAATTCTGCCAACAGGGTTGACCGACCAATCATGGTTCAGGCTTTCAGCGCTGTAGCCTAATTCTGAATCAATACCATGCTTTAACCACTGCGCTAATAGTTTGTCGAAAAGATAGACTTGGCTATTCTTTATAAGTGAATCCGGCATTTATATGACCTTGTCTTTGCTACGTTCATGATATCGTGCAAAGGTCTCTATGAATAAATAGTAGATAGTATGATAAAATGCATTCCCGCAAAAATCGATGGTTATTACTGGAATAAGCGCAGACTATGAACTCTTCTTACCTAACTTTTACGAATAAACGTGTCTTGGTTGTTGGCGATGTGATGCTAGATAAATATTGGCATGGTGGGACATCGCGAATTTCACCTGAAGCGCCTGTTCAGGTTGTAAAAGTGTCAGGAGAAGAAAATCGTGCTGGTGGCGCGGCTAACGTTGCATTGGGCTTAGCAAAACTGGGCGTAGCAGTCACGCTGGTAGGCGTTGTTGGTGAAGATGAACATGCTTCTGCTTTAGAAACGTGTTTAGAAGCGTCCGGAGTAGACTGTCACCTTATGCGAAGCTCAAACTCGCCTACTATTACTAAGCTAAGAGTTATTAGTCGGCAGCAGCAGCTTATTCGGGTCGATTTTGAAGAGTCGTTGGCACAATTTGAACATAAAGAAGCGGTTTATCGTTTAGTTGAAGACCATATTCAAGCGTGCGACGCGGTTATTTTTTCAGATTATGCCAAAGGCACATTGTCGGGAGTTGCTAATTTAATTGAATTGGCGAATCAATATAAAGTGCCTTCATTCATTGATCCTAAAGGCGACGATTTTTCATTATATAAAAATGCGACCTTAGTGAAGCCAAATTTAAGTGAGTTTGAACTCATTGTTGGCAAGTGCGCTAATCAAGAAGAATTGTTTTCCCGTGGTGAAGCATTAAGAGAAAAATATAACTGGCGAGCTTTGTTAGTCACCTTGGGCAAGGACGGCTTGGTTTTATTCGAACAAGGTAAAGCGCCGTTTTCTCTAGCGACCGCGGCACGAGAAGTTTTTGATGTCACAGGTGCGGGTGACACAGTAATTGCTGTACTCACGGCTATTTATGTAAGTAGCAAACGCTTCACCGATGCGGTTGAATATGCGAATCAGGCAGCAGGCTATGTCGTGAGTAAGTTAGGGACAGCATCTATTTCGGCAGACCAATTAGACGCGATTATGCTTTCACGTATTCATAGTAATAATTTTGGTGTCTTATCATCTAAAGAGCTGTTAGCACAAATAAAAGTCGCTCAGGCAAAAGGTGAAAAAATAGTCTTTACCAACGGTTGTTTTGATATCCTTCATCCGGGTCATGTCACTTATATTAAACAAGCCAAGGCCTTAGGAGATCGGCTTATTGTTGCGGTTAATTCAGATGACTCCGTGAAGCGTTTGAAAGGAAGTAAGCGGCCCATTAATTCTTTAGAGCATAGAATGGCGGTATTAGAGGCAGTCGGTGCGATCGATTGGGTAACCTGGTTTGAAGAAGACACCCCTAAAAATATCATTGAAATGCTTTCGCCCGATGTTTTGGTAAAAGGTGGTGATTACTCGATTGATACCATTGTCGGAGCCGAGCATGTACTGGAAAATGGTGGAGAAGTAAAAGTGCTCACCTTTGTTGATGGGTATTCAACGACAAAAATTATTGAGAAAGCTAATCTATAATTCACTGTTTGTTGAGCTCGTCGAAACGGATAAGAAGCGTGAACCAGACTCTTCGATAAACTCAGGGAGCGGTAATACTATTTATATGCATTATTCGACTCTCAAACAATTCGAACTTTATTGCCTTCAAATTTTAAGTAAAAGCAGCTTCGGCGCTCAGTATGGCAAGCTGCGCCTTCTTGATTAACAGAAGCTAAAAGCACATCACCGTCGCAGTCTATACGTAACTCAATCAGGTTTTGCCAATGGCCCGAACTTTCACCTTTGCGCCAGAAAGCTTGTCGTGAGCGAGACCAGTAGCACATTTTTGAGGTGCTTAGTGTTTCTTCTAGAGATGTTCTATTCATCCAAGCAAACATGAGTACTTCTTTACTTTCATGACACTGAGAAATAACCGGAATAAGGCCATCTTCATTAAAGACTAACTCATCAAGAATTTTATCAATCGGATAAGTACTATTCGTAGGATCATTTTCGATAGCTTTAAACCAAGATTTCATGAGGCCTCGAGAGAATAATTAAGCGTTTAAATGTTTCTTTTTGGTGTATTGACTCATAAAACTGTTATTCATGCCAAGAAGGAACGAAGCAATATAAATGACACCAAGCGTTAAAATGATGGCAGGTCCGGTTGGCCAGCCAGCATGATATGAAAGCAGTAAGCCGATATAGCAGCTGATAATCGCTATGAGACAAGAACTTAATAGCAACATATCTAGGCTTTTTACCCAATAACGTGCTGCCGCAGAGGGTAAAATCATCATGCCTACAGACAGTAATGTACCCAGCGCGTTGAAGCCACCGACAAGATTGAGTACGACTAGCATTAAGAAAGAAAAATGTGCCAACGGACTTAAATGGCTCACAGATTGAAGGAATAGTCGGTCCATACATTCTAAAACTAATGGTCGAAACACTAAGGCTAACACCACGAGGGTGAGTGTCGAAATGCCACCAAGCAGGTATAAAGCGTCGTTATGCAATGCCAAAGCTGAACCAAAAAGTACATGTAGTAAATCTACTTGGCTGCCGTTTACTGAAATAATTAATACGCCCAAGGCTAATGAAATTAGATAAAAAGCCGCCATACTGGAATCTTCGGCCACTGATGTCATTCGCGACACTAAACCAGATAACAGGGCGACAGTGCAGCCGGCAATAATACCGCCGATCGTCATGGCTTCAATCGACAAACCGGCGATAAAAAACCCCACGGCAGCACCCGGCAAAATTGCATGGGCCATGGCATCGCCAGTTAGGCTCATGCGACGAAGCATTAAAAATACTCCGACAGGTGCTGCACTAATTGAGATAGCAATGCAGCCTATTAAAGCGCGTTGCATAAAAGAGAAGTCAACAATAGGTTGAATGAACCATTCAAACATTAGTTAGGTACCTCATGTGAACCGCAATACACAGCGTGTTCATCAAAGGCTTCATTAAGTTTACGTGCTCGCATCCAGTTAGCATCGGTCAACACTTCTTTTGTTGGGCCAAATGCAATCGGCTCTCTCGATAACAGTAGGCATTCTGGAAAATGTTGACGCACTTGCTCAAGGTCATGAAGTACTGCAATGATAGTTTTGCCTTGCTGATGCCAAGCAGAAATCATATGTAATAAATCATGCGTTGTGCGGCTATCGACACCTGTGAAAGGCTCATCTAATAAGATTAATTGCGCATTTTGAACCAGTAAGCGTGCAAATAAGACGCGCTGCATTTGCCCGCCTGATAAAGACGAGATAAGACGTTTTTCAAAGCCTGTTAGATTGAGTTGAGATAGAGCTGAAGCAACATTGTGTTTGTGGCAAGAGCGTAATCGTCCAAACGCACCCATTTGATTCCATGCTCCCATAGCGACCATTTCCTGAACGGTTATAGGAAAGCTGCGATCAACATGATTCAGTTGTGGAAGGTATGCGATGTCTTTTTTTTCAATTCCGTTTAAAGAGATATGACCATCTAAGGGTTGAATTTGACCCATAATGCCCTTGAAAAGGGTCGACTTCCCGGCGCCATTTGGGCCCACCAACGCCACTAAGGCACCACTTTCAACACTGTAATTTAAGTGATGAACGGCAGGGTGCGCTTCATAGCCAAGAGTTAAGTTTTCAAAAGATATCGACATGGCCTACCTAGTAACAATCAAAATGCCGATCCAAAGCGCAGCGCTTAAACCAAGAGCTAGTATGAGTCGTTGTATTAAGCCACTCTCTAAAAGAGTTCTGCGAGACATGGGTTACCTATAAATAGTAAAATATCGGAAATCCTATGTGATAGCATACTAAAATGCAATCGAGGATGGTTTGGCTAAAATAGTAGCCACTATATGACTTCTTATATAAAACTGAAAAAAGAGTGGCTCCATGGTATCAGAAAGTGTGATCGAATTTCTCAAATTATTGAGTATACCTGTTATTGCCGGTCTAGTTGGAATCATCACAAATTGGCTGGCGATTAAGCTTACCTTTTTTCCCATTACCTTTTGGGGCATTAAACCCTTTCTTGGCTGGCAAGGTATTATCCCATCAAAAGCCAGAAAGATGGCTGAGATCAGTGTTGATTCGACCTTATCTCGTTTAGGGTCTGTGAGCGAAATTATTGAACAAATGAACCCCGCTATTATTGGTGAGCATATTTTAGCGACACTGGAGCCTCGCTTGGAGGAGTTAGTCGATGAGATTATGCGTAAGCGGCATCGTACCTTGTGGCAAAACTTACCCAAACCGGTGAAACAGATTGCTTATATTAGAGTTAAAGAGGAATTACCGAAAGTAGTCGATAACTTGGTAGCAGATATTGCACCGAAAATAGAGTCACTATTCGACTTGAAAAAAATGGTGATTGATCATCTCGAAAAAGATAAAACCTTACTGAATAAAATTTTTCTAGAATGCGGTGAAAAAGAGTTTTCATTTATTGTAAAAAGCGGCTTATGGTTTGGCTTTTTATTTGGTTTACCACAGTTGTTGGTATGGTATTTTTACCCATCGCCTATTATTTTACCAGTTTGTGGGTTTTTAGTTGGTTGGGCGACTAACTGGTTAGCGCTTAATATGATTTTTCGCCCGGTTGTTCCTGTTAAATTTATGGGACTGACTATTCATGGGCTCTTTCTAAAGCGACAAGATGAAGTTTCTGATTCATTTTGTCGCATTATTACCGAAGAGATTCTTACTGTTGAATTAATAGTGCAAGCCATGTTAACAGGTACTGAAGCACCTAGAACACGGGCGATTATTCAACGTCATTTTGAAGAGTTAGTAGACGAAGCTATTGGCGTTATAAAACCTTTAACGCAGGCCGCAATGGGGCCAAAAAGTTTTGCTGACCTGAAGCAGGATACCGGCCAGAAAGCGATCGATCTTTCGACGCAAACTTTAAAAGACCCACTTTTTAATCACCAGCGGGCTTTAGTTGTGCAGGAAATCATGTCAGAACGCATGAAACAATTGCCTTCTGAAGAGTTTCAAGATCTACTGCGGCCCTGCTTCCAAGAAGATGAAATTAAGCTCATTATTATTGGCGGCATATTAGGCGCCTTAGCAGGTGTAGGGCAATTAGCATTTATTTTTGGACAATCGTTATTTAGCGTATGAAACTTTCATCTAACTATCTTCAGACTCAATTTCAAACTTTAAAAGAAAATAGAATTTTTGAATTCTTTGTTATTTTTATCATTATTATTTCTGCCTTAGAGATTGGCGCTAAGACTTACGCACTATCTGACAATGCACTTAAAATCACTCAATTCCTCGATATTTTTATAACTCTATTCTTTCTTGTTGAAATTGTGATTCGTTTTATTGCAGAACCAAACAAACGTGCATTTTTCAAAAGTGGTTGGAATATTTTTGATACCTTAGTCGTGATGATCAGTTTAATCCCGATTAATGATTCTGAAATGGCCTTGTTAGCAAGACTTGTTAGAGTGTTTAGAGTATTGCGGATGGTATCGGTGGTGCCTGAATTGCGAATTTTGATTAACTCTTTGTTGAAAGCAATGCCCCAGCTTGGCTATGTTATGCTGCTAATGTTTATTATTTTTTATATTTATGCCGCAGTGGGTAGTTACTTATTTCAAACCATTAACCCCGATTTATGGGGTAATATCGCGATTTCGATGCTAACTCTATTCCGGGTGATGACGTTTGAAGATTGGACCGATATTCAATATGAAACCATGGACGTTTACCCCTTAAGCTGGATATATTATCTGACGTTTATCTTTTTAACTGCGTTTGCATTTTTAAATATGGTGATTGGCATCGTGGTGAATGT
>MDTG01329007.1_pt1 | contig 10943 bp, 21 predicted proteins | sample 811421 | NCBI WGS metagenome assembly MDTG01 (sample SAMN05326645, study PRJNA326480) | marine metagenome | isolation source: seawater | place: Pacific Ocean: South East | collected 2011 | reverse complement strand
TCCGCTCTGCTGTACGTGGTAAGAATATAATGATGACAGGTCCTGCTGGATGTGGTAAGACTATGGCTGCTAAAGCCCTGGTAAAAGCCCTAGACAGGCCTGATTTCTACTTCAACCTGGGTGCCACACAGGATCCCCGCGCTACTCTTATCGGTAATACCCACTTCTCAAAAGAGACAGGTACTTACTTTACTGAGTCCGCATTTGTTAAAGCCATTCAAACTCCAGATGCAGTCATACTAATGGACGAATTATCACGTGCTCATCCAGACGCGTGGAATATATTAATGACCGTATTGGACGAAGGACAGAGGTACCTAAGGCTGGATGAAGCTGAAGGACAGGCAACCGTTAAGGTAGCGGACGGGGTAACTTTCGTGGCAACTGCAAACGTAGGTAACGAATACACCTCGACCAGAGTTATGGACAGGGCCTTAGTAGATAGGTTCACACAGATAGAGATGGATGTTCTAAATAAAGAGCAAGAGGCTGGACTCTTAACCGCCCTATACCCAGACGTAGAGAAAGAGATACTACTCAACTTAGCCGAGCTATCCCATATGACCCGTATAGAGTCAGCCGATGAGGACGGTAAGTTAAGTTCACACGTATCCACCCGTACAGCAGTGGAAGCGGCCAGCTTAATACACGACGGCTTCTCACTAGAAGAGGCAGCCGAGGTAACGGTACTACCCCGATTCGATGCCACTGGCGGACTCGAATCCGAGAGAACCTACGTAAAGCAGGTCCTCCAGAAGTTCACCGCAGACAGCGGCAATGACGAACTGTTTACCGATGTGGACAACTAATTGTAACCTCACCGAGGGGCTCTCCACCGAAATCGAGGGCCCCTTATTTTTTAAATTAGGACTCAAGTCAATTTTTATATCACGTAAACTTTTTAACCCTATACTAAAATATATATTAATATGGCAAGCCATAAAGACATAGCACTCGGACCCCAGACCGATACCTACTTCTCCAACGAAGATCTACTGAAGAACGTGCAGAAGCTAAGGGATTTCGTTAAGCGGGTTAAGCCTCAAGACCACTATGCTCGAGGTGTAGAAGATTCGAGAGTTATCATGTTAGATACTATAGACATAATCATCAGGTTTCTAAAGGAGTTTAAAGATGAACCTAATAGATAAGTTAACACAATCGCATCACGTTGTAGATCTCGGTAGCTTGGTGCTACGCAGAGAATCAGAATGGGAAGGAGTACGGAGCAGGAATCCGCGCAAGAGGAGTTGGTGGAAGCCCGGCGGTAGCAAGCACCAAGATAAGCTACGTGAGAAGCATGGGGATAAACTAAGAAGAATGGAGTGGTACGGATTATCTGCTTCGGAGCTTAGAGCATTAGCACCCAGCATATACTTTATGACTATAGTACACCATAAAGATCTGACTGATCATACACAGTTTATTAAGATAGGGAAAGCTGATCCGCTGTATGAGAGAATGAGGAAGTATGGTAATGGGCATTTCTATATTGGGCAAACAGAAACGAGTAATACCAATATTAATGTCATGGATGCGATGAAGAAGTTGAATGTTAATAAGGTGTATGTCTGCAGTGCACAGATAATTGCAAATGCTACAGTCATAGAACCGTTAGCAGGGGAACGCGTGAATAATGTTAAGGTGTCCCTCAGGTCGATGGAGAAGTATTATCAAGATGCCTACCGGCTGTTAAGCGGTGGCAAGCTTCCTATCGGCTCTAAACAAGACTAATGAATACTTATAATAAATGGGAGGCCGATTATGTATGAATTTTTATTAGGTCTATGTCTCGGTGGTTTCGTTACAAAGTTATGGTATCGGTTTCGCTTGAACTGGTTCCGATCTGAACTGAAACACTACGAAGACCAGATACACGAGACACTGCACAAGCTAGAAGCATTAGAAGTCAAACGGGGTATTAGCGAGCCCGATTGGGACTTGAACGATTGGGTCGAAGAGGGAGAAGAATGGTATCCGTTCGAGGTGAAGCGTGAGCGATATGAAGCATGATACCGTTTATAACAAGGCCGAGAATCTAGTAATGGTTAGGACACGTGGAAACGAGATACACGTAATATGTAACCGTGAAGAACAGATGGACGGTGTCGTTTCGCGGTTGACTACACCGAATTGTAAGTTGGCCGGCTATGAGGAATGGGATGAGGGTAAGGACCGGAAATGGTTATTAACTTTCCTGGTGGCTGGTGATGAGTATGAGATAGAGCCGGAGTTAAATTAAGTGCCGGCAAAAAAAATTTTTTTTGAAACATGTAAGTACTGTAATAAAAATAAAGAGTGGGCCAAGGGTTATGTTATATGTTTTGATTGTTTATTTGATTTAGACATCAATCATAAAGACTATGAGCAATATAAAAAAAGTGAAAATAATTGAAAAAAAGCCTTTACTTTGTCGCAAATAAGTGTTAAGTTAGGGCATCAAATATGATAGATTTACAATCAAAACACAAGAGGTTATAATGCATTCAGATCAACATATATTCGAAGATATGCAAATGTTAGTTACAGACTTGCAATCTTCTAATTCTACAAATGATAAGAAAGCTATATTGGAAACTGTAAGGAAAAATCCTGAGCTAATGTTGCTTTTAAATTATATGTACAATCCCTATCACCAATACTATGTCTCATGGAAGAATATTCAAAAACGTTCTGATCTCCATAGACACTATACTGGTGATATATTTCAATTGTTAATTACACTAAAAGACAGGATGGTTACTGGTCATGATGCAATAGGTATTGTCAACGGTTACTTAGAATACCTACCAGAAAAGTATCATCATCTTGTAGCACTTATATTCGATCGTAGTCTTAAGGTTCGTGTAGATTCTAAGCTTATCAATCGTGTAATGCCTGGTCTTATTCCTACATTCGATGTCGCACTGGCTACTAAGTATGAAGACTATGCACACCGTATTGACTGGGATAATGAAGAATGGTTGTGGTCTCGAAAGCTAGACGGTGTAAGAGTTATATGTCGTGTTGAGAACGGTAGTATTAAATTCTTTTCACGTCAAGGTAAAGAGTTTCATACACTAGACAAGATAGCAGTTGCAATCAATAAAGCAACTAAGGTTACGGATAACTTTGTATTAGACGGTGAGTTATGTATTGTTGATGAGAATGGTGATGAAGACTTTACATCTGTTATTAAAGAGATCAGACGTAAAGATCATACTATCGAAAATCCAAAGTTTAAAGTATTCGACTGTCTTACACTAGAAGAATTCGATAGTGGTACAAGCACAAGATTACTAAAGGAACGTTTTGATGACATACACTGGAAGCTTGGTAACTACATTTGGAATCATGACTTTCCAATTGACAGAGTTGATATGGATGAATGTGACAATGAACATGATGTTGTTCTTTGGAGTGATCACGCAGCTGAATGTGGTTGGGAAGGTATTATGCTAAGGAAGAACGATGTATACAAAGGCAAACGGTCAAATGATATTCTTAAGGTAAAGAAGATGCACGATGACGAATACATTGTTAAGGATGTAGAGGTAGGACCATTTAGAATAATCGATAAGAAACTTAGAAAAGAAGTTACTATAGAGACAATGACCAACGTAATCATAGAACACAAAGGTGAACCTGTTTCAGTAGGATCAGGTTTTACAATAGCTGATAGGCAGCACTACTACGATAATCCAAAAGATATTATCGGCAAAGAGATTACAGTACAGTACTTCGAAGAATCGCAAGATAAGACAGGTAAATTCTCACTTAGGTTTCCTGTTTGTAAAGCAGTATATCAAAACGGGAGGCAAGTATAATGGACCTATCAACACTTTACAATACAGAAGATTTATGGTCTAGAAGAAATCCTAATCTTGTGTTTAAGGAAGAAGGTGAACCCCTCACAAAAACACTGCTTCGTAGAATACTCAGCTGGGCAGATAAAGCAAAGAGCGACAAGACAGGTCTGTACTATATACATGGCGATGAGTTTAAACAAGATCTACATAGTGCAGTTATCATCAGGAACTATGATGGAAACAAGACAGGACTTTCTGTAAATGAAAAGAAAGAAGCAAATCAGTTATGGAAAAAATATTCTATATATGGACGAATAGTTAAATGAAAACAGTAGTGTGCATACCAACATTTGTTTCTGTTAGCGCTGAGCTAATGCCGCAGTGGTTTCAGTTTGCTGCATGGTGTGGCATAAACAAGATAGAAATAATTACAGTAGCAAACAGGACACACAATGATGCGCGCAACTGGTTAGTGACAAATGGCGGTGGGTTTAAAGAACCAAGAAAGCTTATTGACAAGTGTTATCAAATAGTGTTCATAGACTCAGATCAGGTATTTACGCTTAAAGACGTAAAGACACTAATAGAACACCCAGGAGATTTTGTTTCAGGCTGGTACATTAAGGGCAGCACACCAATGGTTGCAAGGTGGGATGAAGATAAGTTTATGAGAACAGGCTACATGGACTTCTTAAAGCAAGATGAATTGAATAGTACAAAAGAAGATATTGAAGTAGACTACTGTGGATTTGGATTTACAAAAATAAAGACCAGTGTACTGAGCAGTATGTCTTATCCATATTTTACAAACAAGCAAACAACAATCGGCAAGTACTCAGAGAATATATCAGAGGACGCAAGCTTTTGTCTGGACGCACCGATAAAACCAATAATAATTCCAACACTACGTGTAGGACACTTAAAGGAAACAGTAATATGATTGAAACATTTTTAATCTTTGGTATGTTAGTTACACTAGCATCATTAACACTTTTTATATTAGTAGAATTAGAAACTAAAAGGAGAAACAAATGAAATACTATGTTGCTACAGTTAAGCAAACAATAGAAGTTCCAGCAGGTAAGAAGACCAGAACAAAAACACTTAAAGAAGAAATCTTAGTAGGTGAATCAACCTCTGTATCTGTTGTTGAAAAGAAGATAAATGAATTAATGTCCACAAACCCGAATGCGTGGGAATTAGTATCTGTAAGAGAATCTAGGATTGTAGAAGTTGTATGATGAAGATAATAAAAGTTATGAAACAAGTCGAAGAGTTTATTCTGGGCAAAAAAGAAGAATCACTCTTAGAAAAGAAAAGAGCATCTGTTAAGAAGAGAAAATATGTTAGACGTAAAAAATAATCCTTTACATTGTCACGAAGAAGTGTTAGATTCTATATCAATAAATAAGGAGTTAATATGTCGTTAGGTTATGCATGTGTAAATATGCAACTAAGCTATCCACAACAATATGGTGGCAAAGAAAAAAGTGTTGAGCGTATTACGACAGGTCGTAAAATGATTAAGCGTACATTTAAAGAAAAAGGCGTAGACTATGCGTCAGAGCTTGTTCTTAAAAACGTTATCGACTTAGGCAAGATCGTAGACTGGAATATTCTTAAAGGCTATGAACTGTTTCGCATATCATCATCTATGATACCCTGGAAGACAGAGTACGATTGGTCAGATCTAAAAGATATTGATGAAATTAAAATGCACCTACACTCAACAGGTGTTAAAGCTACAACACACGGTTTGCGTCTTACAACTCATCCTGGTCAATTCAATGTTCTCACATCACCTCACGAACACGTAGTAGAAAATGCTATTAAAGATCTGACGATAAACGGTGAAGTGTTTGATATGATGGGGCTATCTCGTACACCATATAACAAAATTAATATTCATGCCGGCGGCGCATACGGAGATAAAGATGCAGCACTCGACAGGTTCTGTATAAACTTCGAACGCTTGCCAGATTCAGTTAAAACCCGCCTCACTGTCGAGAACGACGACAAGGCATCAATGTATTCAACGGAGGATTTATATCATGGAATATACAGTCGTATTGGCTTGCCCATTGTGTTCGACTACCATCACCACAGGTTTTGTCCTGGCGATCTTGACGAGCAGGCTGCCGTTAAGCTCGCTGCTTCAACTTGGCCGGAAGGCATTAAGCCGTGCTTTCACTATTCCGAGTCTAGGAGCGAAGAGAAAGGCGATCCAAAAATAAAACCACAGGCACACTCAGATTACATATATCAGTACATCGATACTTATGGTTATGATGTAGACATTGTAGTCGAAGCTAAACATAAGGAGCTAGCAGTTGAGAAATATCTTCAGTTACACGGCTAGTATGATTAAAAATTTTATCATGCTTTGGATGTACAAAAGGCACTTGAAAAAGCGAATTGAGAAAAACAACTTTGGTAGAAGGGAGGAATGGTAATGAGCAGAAAAGGAACTTATTACGAGATAGATAAGCTATCAAATAAAGTTCGAAAGCTAGAAAAGAAAATAAAAGCTTTTGAAGAGTTTATGAAAAAATGGGGACCAGACGTACAAAAAAGAAGAGACGAAAGAGACAAGGTATGGGACGAAATGGTAAGAGTAGTTTCAATACAAAATAAACATAAAGGAAAATAAGATGTTAGATAGTTTATTGGCAGGTGTAATGTTATTTAGTTCGTTTGCTATGCGAACTCCAAACGTGCAACCTAATCCAGATGATTATGAATTAAGTTTAGGCATGAGCCACAAATACTTTCACGTTAACCGACAGTGGGAAAGAGAGCTAGGAACAAAATACACAGACGATTTGGTGTGGCTTAAGATGGAAGATCGTGTGTATTTCAAACCTGAATACATGAATAAAGAAAGTCAAAATGTAAAGTATCTTAAACTTGACTGGAGAAAAGAATGGAAAGGCGCAACTGCAGGATTTACAACTCGTTCTACAGATGAAACACTTAAACTGTATGAAACGTTCGCATCTGTTGGATGGAGTCAGAATAAGAAATATGCAGACGATAGAATAGAAGTTAATATTTCTTTTGACGGTTATGCACCGCCTGATGATACTGGAGAGAATAATACATTTGAGTATGAGAATAAATTTAAACTTAGTTGGAAACTTACAGACAAAGTGCGGTTATACAATATGGGTGAGGTTGCACGATTAAAAGGCAACGACTATTATAAAGCTAAAATAGGAATAGAGGTAACTTTATGAAACATACAACACTAGGATCTTTATGGAGTGCAATTAAAGAACTAATAGGTTCTATATATCAGTGGTTATTAGATGATCAAAAGAAGATGGATGAATTGAAAGAACAATACATCAAAGAGCAGAAACGTAAAGACGATGAGATACTGGGTATATGAATAAACTTTGGATGGCAATAGCAGCACAAGTTGTAGGGGCTATAGTTGCTTTCTTTCAGTTGCAAGGCTGGGTTATTTGGCCAGACAAGCCGTGGCTAAAATCTATATGGTGGTTATATTTTACTAGTATCGCAATTGCACCACTTTTCTTTTGGAGTACTAAATGGTCTTATGAACACTTTGGTGCATTCTGGAATATGAGGCTAGCAGGGTTCGGAATTAGCACGGTAATATTTGGTTGTATGGCATGGATGTTTATAGGAGAAATACCAACTATAAAGACTGTTATTAGTTTATTATTAGCAGCAGCAATTATATTAATTCAAATTTCAAACTTAACTTAGAGGAATCAAATGGATAAAAATAAACTTTCAGGATATGATCGTTATATCTTATTAACACAGCAGACAAAAGCTATGAGGTCTAATATGCAGGCCTATGGAGTTTTTCAAGAGATATTACAGTTTGTTGAGAAGTGTTCTAAGACAGACGCAAAAGTTATTAAGCATAATGATGAGTATGTTGACAAGCCTATCACAAGAGATCAGGCACAAAGGCTGCTAGACAAAGTTAGCAACATAAAGTGGGATAACAATATCACAGCAATAGGAAAATTTTTACAATTAGATTTTAGAGTATAAGACAATATGACATACTCAAAATATTATGTATGACATTATGACATTAAAAATACTTTGGCATAGTTTTTTCTCTATATTATATGAATACGCTAAATGGTTAGGTATTCAAGTTAGTTCATAAGAATAACAATAAGGAGAAAAACAATGAGCTTAGTAATAAGAAATGGTTTTCCAACCATATCAAGAGATAATTTTTTAGCACCGTTTGATAAGATGTTTGACAACATGTTTGAGACAAACTTCCCAGAAGTTGCACAAACTGTAGGAGTCAATCCGTTTTCAAGCACAGCATATCCAAAAGTAAACGTATACGAATACGAAGATAAAGTTGGTGTTGTTGCAGAGATTCCTGGTATTGATAAGAAGAATCTTAATGTAGAAGTTGAAGACGGTGTTATGACAATTAAAGGCAGTAAACACGGATTTGATGAGGCAACTGATGCAACAGTTTTACGAAGAGAACTGAAGCATTCAGCGTTCGAGCGCAAGTTCACTCTTGGAGAATCGTTAGATGGTGATAATGTTAATGCTAATTTCAAAGACGGCATCTTATCTATTGAGATACCAAAGATCGAACCTGAAAAGCCGAAGAAGAACTTCGTAAAAATAAGTTAGGTTATAACAGTGAATTATAGAGAGGTGATTTCCGTTTCCAGCACTAGAATAAGGGTAAACGGAATTGTGTGTAGGCTTAGGGTGGCTCTATAATGAAACGACTCATTAGTGTTGGCAGCGATATGTATTATATAAAAGGTATACAAAACGTTGCCAGCACTGATGTTAAGGGAATTGATTATTGGAAAAAACAATGGGGTGTAGACAATGTCTTAAAAAATGGTGATCAGTATTTCTTTGTTCTAAAAGTTATAGATGCAGAATTTTCAGATATTTAATATTATATGGATTTCGTAAACTCAAAAACATTCCCATACTTAGTAGCTTTCAGCGCTGGCCTCGTGGCATTCAGCGCTGCTTTCTTCTCTGTATTTGGGTTATCAAAACTATTTGCCGGCGCACAAACGAGTGTGGTTATTATGGCAGGGTCTTTAGAATTTGCTAAGTTAGTGACAGCCTCGTTTCTATATCGATATTGGAAGACGGTACCCACGTTTCTTAAAAACTATTTACTTGTCGGCACATTCGTTCTAATTATAATAACATCTATGGGCATATTTGGTTATCTTTCTAATGCATATCAGGGTGCAACTACTGGCTTTGAAAAGCAATCGACTATGCTAATATTTAAAGAAGATCAACTAGAACAAGTTAAAGATGATGCAGAGTTTCTAAAACTAGAAATGGAAACAGCAATAGAAGAGTTACCAGAAAACTATCGTACTGCACGTAAAAAGTTAAGAGCTGATTATCAACCACAGATTAGCCAACTAAATAAACAGTCTCTAAGTTTAAAGCAAGAGATTGGTGATCTAAAAATAGCGCTAGTGGAAACTGGTGTTGATGTTGGGCCAGCAATATATTTAGCAAGAGTGTTTAACACAGAAATAGATACAGTTGTAAAATGGTTTATATTCATATTAATATTTGTATTTGACCCACTTGCTGTGTCACTTGTTATTGCTGCTAATATGGCATTTGAGCAAATAGGCACAACACCTATTAAGCAGACAAAAACAAAAAATAAGAAAAAATGGTGGGAGATGTACAAAGACAAAACTAATTCTACAAAGACAGAATTTAAGGAGCAAAAAGAAATAATTATAAAGGAGGAAGATAAACCTGAAGATGATGCAATCATTCCAGGTGAAGTCCAAGTGAAATAGTTGTTAAGTAGCAAATTGTTTTTAAACAAAAGGATGGATACGTTTATGAATCAAGCTCCAGTAATGAATGGTTATGAACACAATGGTAGAATATATAAATCGCCTGTAGGACAAGTTCCAAAGATAGTTAATAACTTCGTGCCGGCGACTGATAATCAAAAGATACTTTATCAGAAGATAAGTGATTTTAACAATCAGTTAGTACTGTGTCACGGTATAGCAGGAACTGGAAAAACATATGTTTCAATTTATAAAGCGTTGCAAGACGTTTTAAGAAGAGGTACACCATACAATAAACTAATAATCATCAACCCAACTGTTGATGTCGGGAACGAAGACAAGTTAGGATATTTACCTGGTGAATTAGACAAGAAGATACAACAATATAATGAATCGACTTTTACAATATTAGATAACATAATTGGAAAACATAAAGCACAAAAATTAATAACAGATAACAAAGTTGAAGTTGGTGTTCTTAATTTCTTAAGAGGCGTTAATTTATCAGAATGCTATGTAATATTAGATGAGGCGCAGAATGTATCACCTATGCAGATAAAAACACTCATGACAAGAATATCAGAAAATTGTAAGATGATTATCCAGGGAGATATGTCACAGTGTGATAAATACAAAGCTAACGGAACAGTTGCTTATGAGAAGAGTGGATTTTACGACGCATGGTTTAGGCTGAAAGAAATTAAAGGTGTTGTTCATCACGCTTTTACTAGAGATGATTGTATTAGACATCCACTAGTTAAGCGCATATTAAAGACATATGAAGATGAGCACGAAATAAAACTTTAAAAAAAGCAAAAAAAAGCCTTTACTTTGTCGCAGAAAAGTGTTAGATTGATATATCAAATACGTTAAAAAAATAAACAATTGAGGTTACAAATGGAAACAAAAACAGCAGTATTTAATCCGTTACAAATGATTGGATTAGATAAGCCAAATTTAGGTGGCAAGGCAGGTCGATTAGAAGAAGTTAACTTTGTCGATCTACTAGATAAAGGTAAAATCATAACTAAAAAAGAGAAAAACGAAATTCTGCTTGACATGAATGATTTAGCCGTAGACTGGTATTACGATGGTGATGATATTGAGATCACACAGATATGGAATAATACGACTGGTGAAATCTACAGAGAATATAATGATTTACCAGAGAACAGGGGTTGGACTGAAGGTGATGAGTTGGTTGTTTGCTCAATATTAATGTGGGGCGAATTAGCTTAATTTAAAAATAAAGGAGTTATCATGAGTTTAGAAGAGACATTCAAGAAAAACGGCGGATACTTTATAGATGGAGTATCATACATGGACTGCAAAGAGACAGGAC
>MDTG01173875.1_pt1 | contig 10943 bp, 8 predicted proteins | sample 811421 | NCBI WGS metagenome assembly MDTG01 (sample SAMN05326645, study PRJNA326480) | marine metagenome | isolation source: seawater | place: Pacific Ocean: South East | collected 2011 | reverse complement strand
TGTCGCTGGAACGGGCAGCGCCCCTACCAACACAGTGCTCCGGAGTCTGCCCCACCTATACCACCGCGCCCTCCGAAAGAGACAAAGCGCGCCGAGACGCTCGAATACCTTCGAAGGACGAGCTCCGTCCGGCCGCACGCTGCCATTCAGGGGGCACTGGCAAAGCCGTCGGAAAGCTTCGTAGACTCTGGCAAGAGGAGGGCCGAGCTTCTACGGAGAGAGGCCGCGCTGGTGGCACGGCAGCAGGGCCGACCACGGCGCGGACGTTCGAGGCTGGAGAAGATCGTACGGTTGAAGGAGTTACAGTCCAAGCGGGGCAAAGGGGGTCAAAAAAACATAGGGTAGGGTCGTCTCATAAGCTGCAACTCTTTAATATTGCCGTGGCCGGCAAGGTCGAGCGGCTCGTCGGCACAGCGTTCTCCAGCCCGTCGCAGTGGCCTTGAAGCAAAAATTCTTATCGTCATCTCCGGCCGCTTCCTTGCCCACTGCATCAGCGAGCGGTTCGAACAGGCGCAGCGGTAGAGACAGAGCGTTCGAAGGCTCGGAAGGTTGCCGAGAAAGTCAAAGGTGGCCAAGTCGTTGGCACAGAACACCGTCAGCAGTTCCAAGGTCGGCAGGCAGAGGCCCTCCAAGTCCCTGCTGTTGACTCTGGGGTGGCAGAGGGAGAGCGTGCGGAGCTTTCTCATCCCCGACAGCGCACGAAGGCGCTCCTTGTCGATGTACATGCCGTTCAGCACGAGCGTCTCCAAGCGTTCCGAGATGCCGTACTCTTGGCCGTAGAGGTGTCGAAGGCTGGAGCAGTGCACCATCGGCAGGAACGACAGCTGCAGGGTCTTCAGGGCCGGAAGCCTGCAGACGCTCCGGACAACATCCTCGTTGGCCTTTGAGCACGAGCGAAGGCACAGTGACTCTAGCTTACGAAGCATGCAGACTGCATAGAGCGACCTAGCAGAAACTCGTCGGGAGTTAAAATCCAGTTCCTCGAGCGTCGGCATCGACTTGCAGATCAGGTCGAAGCCTTCGTCGCAGAGCTCGTTCTGTCCGAACAGCAACCGTTTCAACGGCAGCGTGGAGACGGCAGCAACGAAGCGCTTGTCGACGGCCGGAGATTTCCAGATGCCCGTCAGGTCGAGCGACTGCAGCCGAGTGCATTTCGAAAAAATTCGACAGAGTGCTCTGCTGACGCGCATTCCGTAGAGAGAGAGCGATTTCATTTTTCTTCCATGCAGTCCAACGATGCTTAGTACGCGCTGGTTCGACAGGCCGGTGACTCGAATTTTCTGCCAGTTCTTGCTCTCGTAGGCCAAGTCTCGAAAGCGAGAGCTCGTCGGGGCTAGGCCCCCGCAAAGGTCTACGACGGTCAAAAACCCGACGACGAGCAGCTCGCACTCTTTCGGCAGCCTTCTCAGCGCATCGATTCCGAATGCTGCAGCGTGGGCTCTCTTCATTCGTTCCCATGTGAAAGCCCTGTCGCCGAGAGCATATACTGCAGTAGAAACCAGAGCTAGAACCGGCGCATTAAAAGGTTCATAGCGTGCATAAGTGGCGCGTCTAGGAGATTAACAAAGCGCAGCTCGGTGTCGATTGCGGTCGTGTTCCGCTGTCCCCAGCGCTGCAGGACAGCTGCCCCGTCGGCTTGGACGTGCGTTAGAAGCGTCGAAGGCATCCCGTACTGTTGCGGCCGTTCGGGGTCTACGAACAGGTAGTCGGCAAAGTGCCCGGCGTGGTCCAGCTGCCACGCCCGGACGAGGTGCTTGTAGAAGGAAATTTCTGGAAGGCCGGTCGACTCTACGTAGTGTACTGGGCCGCTCGGAGGGACGATGGCGCACCAGACGTGCGTGTTCCGGTTCTCTCCGACGGCGCCCTGAAACATCCACAGGTCGGCCTTGTTGAGAAAGTGTGCCATGTGGTAGCAGAGTGAGGTCTGCCCGCTTTCTAGGTCTTTCTGTGTGACCGGAAAAATCGTTCGAAAGATGCGCATCGTGTCGTAGGCAAGCTGGCTGCCGTCTTCGCAGTCCCCGACGAGGAGGTTGCCGACAAGGTTGAAGCCGACGTAGTCGGGCATCGTCGTTGCCTCGATGTCCTTTGCATAGCTGACTCGGCTGCTGACCATTCTGGAGAAGGCGACGGCAATGCTGTTGTAGACGTAGAAAAGCGTCTGGGCCGTTGCGGGACCGGCTCGACAGGTACTGATAAATTGCGCCGGACTTACGGCACATTCCCTCATTGCAATCGGCATTTCTCGAATAAAGAAGCTCTGCCAATCGTGCAGTTCGTCCTCGCTGCAGGAAAGCTCCTTGCCCATTCTCCCCGCGATGGCAACGTAGGGAACGAACATCGTCGGCTGAAGCGGAAACTCGTAGTAGACGCTGTGCGTGTGCTGCAGGGCCATTTCCCTCGGCTGCATCTGCTGGACCCGGAGCAGGTCGGCCTGCACGTAGGCGGCAAGTCGTTCGTTGACGCTTTCAACCTGCGACCGAAAGTTTGCCTGCAGGTCGTAGGCCTTCAGGCCCAACAGTTGCAGCTGAACGGCAACCTGTCCGAAGACGGAGCGAACGATCGTTGCTGGTTCGAACTCGACGACCTGTCGGCCGCTCAGCTTGTTCCCGACGTAGGAGTGAAGGACGAGGTAGAAGGGACCGGTCTGAAACTTGACCTCTTCCGAGTCGCCCTTTCTCAGCAGCCTTGTGCGGTGGAACGGTGCTTTCTGAAGCGGGCAGACGAGGTGGAGACGGTAGCCTTTGCCGTCGGCGGGGTGTTGAAGACCGGTAAAGCTCAACTGTGTCATAATTGTATATCGTTCTATTCACTTACTCTGGCTAGTATATATAATTATATCAAAACGACCTCAGAAGCATGTCTCGTCGTCTTCGAAAGCAGTGGAAAGACTCCTATGCCTGTCGTCGGCAGTTCTTTCTGTTTCTCTTTTTCTGTATCGGCACGACGGTCTTCTTCAAGCTTCTCAAAATTGTCCACGAGGACGAGCACCGGGAGGAGTTTCACCGATCCGTCGGCAGCGGCCTCGACCGCATGCTTCGGTGGTTCAACAGTCCCTAGAGCATGTCCAGCTCCTGCATTGCCTGAATAAGGTAGACCAGCGGTACTTCCAGCACAAAAAACACATCACGGTAGGGTGCAAATATCATTGTTCCTATGCTCGAGCCACAGCGGTGTTCGTGTATTACCGAGGTAATCACGACGAACATTTTGGCAATCAAAAAAAATGTATTCCATAGCGTCGTGAAGGTAAAGCCCCAAAACACCAACAGACAGGCAAAAGGCACCCAAGCCAACGCCCTTTTCGTGTGCCAGAGGTACACTTTGCTGCTTACGTAGCAGTACAGTATCGAGCTGATGGTGACGGAAACGACGGCACCCGTGTCGACCCAGACGAAAAGACAAGTCGACAGGACAAAAAGTTTAAGATCCTCTTTCCCTGTTGCCTGAACAAAGGTTGCGCGGTAGGCAATAAAGCCACCGATAAAGCAAAGCGCGGCGTGGTGCAGGACTGACGTCCATTGAAATTTCTTCGGCCATGGAATGAATTTCGGCAGCATCGGTGCCAGAAACAGTTCCACTAGCACTAGGAAGGCGCCCATGAAGAACACAACGGCAAGGCTTTTCTCTCGAAGTGGTCTTGGTTCTTGTCGGCTCTCCCACTCCTTCTTGTAGGCGGCAAGCCGAGCAAAGCCCAAAAAATGCGCTTCCCCGTCGTCCAAGTCTTCTTCTAGTTCGGCTGCATTTCGGCGCCGTTCGCGAGTTTCAACCGTAAACTCTGGGGCTGCCTCTAGATCGACCTCCGGAGCTGCCTCCAGATCAACCCCCAAAGCTGCCTCTGGAGTATCGTCCGGTTCACTTTCTGTTGTTTCTGCAGGTGCTTGGACATGGGCAGAAGCGCTCGAGACAACTGCCTCGACCTTTACCTTCTCGTAAACCTTCTCGATAACATCGAGCGAGGGTGATCGTTTTCGTTTTCTTTTCGTCACGTGGTAGAGGCAAAATTCTTCCAGTTGTCCACAGTAGTTGATCAGGATACAGGCTACTCTGTAGCGTGCTTTGTCGGCAAGGACGGAACAGGAGAGCTGAGGCAAGCCGAGGTGCGTCGAGCAGCCTTCTGTAGAGTACTTTATTGTTTCTTCTATGGCCCGTTTCACGCGTTTGGAGGTTCGGATCGTAAAACGTTTCTCAAAAAGAACAAACCGGCTTTGTGTAAGTTCCTCGTCTAGGACCTCGACGACCATCCTTCTCGGCACCCAGTCCTCTATCGTTAGCCCGAACGACTGCAGCCGGTAGAGCTCTACCAAATAGAAGAACAGTTTGGCATTCAGACCTCGGAGGAGTGCCTGTTCTTCGAAGTGGTTCAACTTCCATTTGAAGAAAAAACCCTCCTTTGCCTTCCCCCCTACTAGGCCAACGTTTCGGAGGGACTGTTTCAAAGCCTCTATTCTCTCAAGCTTGTCTGCATAGACACCGTCAAAACTGAACCGGACGTACTTGCCGTAAATCGTCAGGGCACACATACAATCTATCGTTGTGTCGGAGAGAAGGTTGTCTATCTCCTCCTTTGTTAAGTTTATCTCATAGTCCACGCCATAGTCCATCTTCTTTGAATAATCGTCAAAAAATTAGAAAACCCGAAAAGATCACAAAAAATGGATAAGGTTTCCGGACGGTCAAGGTAATCCGTGCACTATACCATTTTTTACAGTGACAACTATTGAGAGCTAATAATATTTTTTTTATTTAGTTTTATGTGCTGAAAAGTAGACAGTAAATGCCATGTTCATATAGTGGTATTTTCATAACCATTAAATACACTATACCATTTTTTACAGTGCCCATTGAATACCCGTTGGTATACCGTATCTACACAATGAAGGTGGTAATCCGTGCACGTGCACAGCACTATACCATTTTTTACAGTAACTTGAAAGAAGAAGTCAAATAAGAAAAGACTACACTTTGCCTGTACCATTTTTTACAGTAACTATTAAGAATAATGTATCAAAACAATGATTTAGACAATGCTGTGTAGTGTCCGGTGATCTAGTAGTTTCTAGATTTTAAAAAGAGAAAAAAAATATTTCTACCAACTACACAGCGTTGATTTAATACTATACCATTTTTTACAGCATCTCCAATATGAGCCAAAATAAAACAATAAATAATAATAAATGTCTTCGAAAGCATAAAAAAACAATAAATGAATTTTTACTAAAAAAACGACACACACAAACGACAAAGAACAAAATGCAAGAACCAATGGAACTCGACGACCTGCAGTTTGCAGACGGCTTTTGGCATGCCGACGATGCCCCGATCTATTCAAGACGGAAGAAGAGTCTTGTCGAAGGCCAGAAGCTTTCCGAACTAAAGATGAACGACCTCTTCTACGTGAACCTCTGGGGGGGAGAGTTCGAGGCCCGGTGCTACCTTATGAAGGTTATTCGTCAACGACCGAAGGACGGCTGCTTCGATTGCCTCTGGCTGACGAAGAAACGAAAGCTCCTTCGAAACATTGTCGGCCAAGCCATCTTCTCGGAGGTTCCTCTGGACCTCAGGGTCTTCCAACAGAAGAAGAAACGAAAGCCAAAGTTCGTCCTTGACCTGACCGAGCAGCCAACCCCTACGAAGAAGGCACGGGCAGCTTTGCCGGCCGTCACCGTGAGCAAGAAGCTCTTTGATATCGAAATCAAGCAGGAGCCTCGTACGCTGCTCTCCATCTAACCCCGCGCCGACAGAAGGTGCGGCTGTCCGACGGCCGCCTTGTCACGAATCATGATCCCGCACTGGTAGAGCTCTTGCTGCAGGAGCTTGAAGCTGTAGGGGACGCTTATGTCCTCGACCTCGTGGCTCCCACAGCTGTGGCAGACTCCGGCAAGGAGGGGGTTGTAGAGGCCGCACCGTTTGCAGATCTTCCAGTCGCTCTTGTCGCTTTGGTCCCAGAGCGTGTGGTGAACGACCGACGAGCCGGAAGCAATGATGGCGACGGACTCCATCTCCCCGATACGGTGGCCTCCGTTGTTTGAGCGGCCCGACGGTGGCTGCCGTGTCAGCATCGACCGTGGCCCGGACTCAGAGCGAGCGTGAATTTTATCTTCAACCATATGTTTAAGTCTTTGGTAGTACGCGCATCCTATGAACAGTTTCGACTTTAACATCTCCCCCGTCTTTCCGTCTATCATGCACTCGTCGCCGTAGCGCTGAAAGCCTGCCTTGTGCAGCTTTGCCGTCAGCTCGGCCTCTGTCGGGTGCGTGAAGGCCGTCGCATCCTCGATGTTCCCGTTCATCGCAGCAGCCTTCGAGCCGACCATCTCTAAGAGCTGCCCTATCGTCATCCTAGTCGGTATGCAGCAGGGGTTGATAATGATGTCGGGGTTGATGCCGTCCATCGTAAAGGGCAAGTCTTCCGGGTCGACGACCTGTGCAATGACCCCCTTCTGCGCGTGCCTTGAGGCCAGCTTGTCGCCGACTATAGGCCGTCTTGCCTCGTAGGTCGTGATGTTGACCTTCATGGACTCCTCGGCAAGCGAGCTCTTCTTCCTCCTCTGCCCGTGGCCAAAGATTACCCGGTCGACGACCCCCTTCTTGTCCTTTGCCTTCGACGAGGTGTCCATCTTCTCTCCCTCCTCGTCGACGCTGTACTTGCAGAGGATGACATCGGACGGGCCGATCTCGCCTCTAGGGCACGGCATGCCGTCGTCGTCGAGGTGTTTGAAGGCGCTGCCGTCGTGCTTCTTCCACGGAGCAGTCGAGCTGAGGTTGCTGATGACTTCGTTCCCGCTGTAGGTGTAGGTCTTCTGGTCGAGGCTTCGAAAGCCTCCACGGTCGACAAAGGCACGGTTGATAATGAGCGAGTCCTCGCAGTTGTAGGAGTCAAAGGTTGCAAGGGCTACGATGCAGTTGATACCGCTCGACTGTGGGAACCCTTCTACCTCGGCCAATTTCGTCGTTGCAAGAGGCCGCTGCCCGTAGAGCAGAGACTGTGTGCGCGATTTCATGTTGGACTTGAAATCGACAGGAATCTGAGACTGTGCCTGCTTCATCATGGCATTCTGGTAGGTGATGCGTGGGCCCTGATTGTTGTTGCAGTAGGGCGCCCCATAGTTGCTGTTGAAGCTGAGGATGAGCGTCGGGTGAATTTCGCACAGCTCGGTCGTCTCACTGATGTTTTCGAAGGACTCTGCCACCTGCTTGGTGTCCTCTTCGCCGCTGCCGACGTACTCAACAATCCCCGACGACAAGAGGTCGGCAAAGCTCTCGTTGCTTATTTTTCTCAGCGAGGTCTGTAAGTGCCGGTGCAGGTTTTGCACTACAAAGAGAGGCCGAAGGATTCTCCCCCCATCGGTCCGAAGGAAGAGGCAGTGCCGGCGAACGAGAATGCTAACGCCGTGGTCGATGATTCCACAGCGCCTGTACTGAAGAATGTGTGCATGAAGCATCAAGAGGTCTGCCTCACTCTTGCACTGCCGGACGACAATGCCGTTCAAGAAGACAAGGGCAGGGTGGTTGATCCGAATCTTCGGCACAAACTCCACGACGGTGTTCTCGTCCAAGCAGGCCTCGATGACCGTTTCGTCGAACTCGATCGACACCGTCGTCAGCATGGCAAACGATTTCGAACAGCCGCACGATCGACCCTCCTGCGTGTCGAAGGGCGACAGGTAACCCTTGTGGTCTCCGCGCACTTCCCTCTGGCCAAGGATGTTCCTCTTCTCGTCCCCGGAATGGATCCTCCTTGCCTGAGACAGCTTGGACGAAAAGTTGTAGTTGGACCGTTGCTGCGCGACGCCGGTAGCAATGCCGCCGACGGAAGGAAAGTTTCCGGTCGACAGGGCGTAGAAGAAAGCTTCCGTAACGACACGGGCATCAAGCGCCCTCTGCACACCGCGAAGCATGTTTTTCTGGGGATTCTTTTCGATGTAATTCACAATGCGCCTCTGAAAACTTTGCGACACCCTTCGAAGACTCTTTTCTGCTATCGTCATCAGCAGCTGGCAGGGAAGATCGACTCGCTTGTTCTGCAGGTGGTCACGGTCGTAGGTGTCGATGCCTTTGTAGAGCGACATGCACATGTAGGACAGCTGCGTCAGGAGGCTACGGTTTTGGGAACCGAAGAGAAAGGCAAGGTCGACTGCCTCGCTCTGTGGGAAGACCTTCTTGAACTGAGCGTAGCACTCTTCCGGGCTGACCTTGTTCATGAGCATTTCGGTCTCCATCCTCAGGTGCCGCGGAAAGACGCACGACAGTTCCATGTCGTAGAAGGCAAAGATGTAGGCGACGCTGCTGCTTCCGTGCTTGGAGTGGATGGAGACGAAGCCCTGCTCGTCCTTCTCGAGCCACCATGGGGAGACGGCAGGGTTCTTGTAGATGCAGCGGTTCCCCGACACCAGCACGGCCCGGTCGAGCTTTCTCTCCTGCGCGATCATCATCTTCTCCTGCCCGTTGATGATAAAGTAGCCATCGTCGGTCAACTCTTTTTTCTGGTGCGTTGCGTTCGTCAGCGACGACCCGACCATGATAGGCATGTAGCAGAGCAGAAGGTTGGTTATTTTCTCGACCTTCTTCTCCAGCTGCATCTGAAGGGAGACGTAGACCGGGACGACAAGGCTCGAGCGCAGCAGCCGTGCGTTCTCCGCTGTCGGCGACAGCGTCTCGGGGATGCTGACGTTGATGTCGTTGTTCAGGAGGAGCGGTTTCAGGCAGACAACATTGGTGATTCGCGTTTGAAAGCGTTTCGACAGGTCGAGCCCAAGCTGTGTGTCGACTTGGAAGAGGCGGTAGATCGCCTGCGGGAAAGCCCTGTGGACGAAGTTGTCAAAGCTTTGTATGCTCTGGTCGGAGGCTCCCTTGGAGCTGAGGTGCCTCGACACGATCGACCACGTCTCGTCGTTCGTCGGGTACTGCATAAGATCTCGATAAAAGGACTAGGGAGACTATATCCGGCGTGCTATGCTGGAGTACAGAAAGGCGCATGGGCTGCAAATTCAGCATTTCCGTAGACCAGCAGAGGCCAAAGACACCAACGTGGCTGTCTCAGCGAAAGTCGATGCAAGAGAGCACCGTGCAGACGGACGAAGCGAACGAAGCAGACGACGAAGCAGACGAGGCACCGGAAGCCCCAGACTCCGAGCCCATGTCCAGCCCAGAGCAGGTCGATGTCAAGTCGTTGAAGAGGGGGCATCGATGGAAACCTTGACCCAGTCCTCCTTGCAGCGCGAGAGTTCTACAAAAATTCTTCGAATCTTTCGATCCTGTTTTTGCTCTTCCCTTTTTCTGACCTCAAAATAGTCGCAGGCTTTGCTGTGGTCGACGCTGCCGATGTATGGGGACGAGTAGACACAGGTCGGGGAGAGGCTTCCGTGAAGGCCGCTGTACTGGAAGTTTCCGATAAAGGGGGAATGCTTGTAGTCTTTCTGTAAGAGACGCTTGTAGGCGCTCGTAATCATAAGTAAGAATAGTTTAGAGCGTAGATTTAGACACCTATATACCTCATGCCCTTGACCGAAGGCGCTTTCGGGACTCTTCCACTTCTGCCTCGTCCGGCCCTTCGTCCAGCTCCGGGTTCTCTTCGACCAAGAGCAGATTGTCGAGGTGCTGCTCGACTTCGTCCGAGTCGGCCTCTGCTTGCGGGACGACCGGTTGGCTTCGACCGAAACGGGCATCGACACGCTCGCGCATCTCGTCGCGGAGCGTGTTGTTGTTCTCCCTCTTCTCCTTCAAAAAGTTGTACTTGACCCAGACCCACTGCCCGTTCACGAGCACCCTCTTGCAGTCGTAGGACTTCTCTTCGTGCCACGCTGCATCGTGTGGGTAGGCGGTCGTAAAGCTGTAGTCGTCTTCTTCGTACATGGCGTGGATCTGTTCCTTGATGTAGTTTGGCGAAGCGAAGCGGTAGGGGTAATAATCCCCGCGTGGAAAGCGGTAGCGGAGGTTGTAGAGCGCCTTGTAGTCCTGCACCGTAGACCCATCTTCGAGAATGCAGAGAAAATCCATCCGTGTCATCGTTGCAAAATTGTTGATCGGGATGACCAGATCGACGCGCTTCTTCTCCGAGTCCGACTTTGGTAAATTCAGCATGTCTGCTGCGTGAGACGAAGGCACATTGGCGGCTTCCGTGAACCACATAACTTCGGTGTGGTGAATGGTCACGGACCTCGACAGCTGAGGCGTGCAGGTGCGCTCGTCTTCTTCGCCGTACTCGTTGACGGTGTAGCCGAGGAACGGGGAAGCGACCAGAATTTTAAGTCCTGCAGCGCTGTCCGGCTGCCCTTCTGCAATGACGAGCCCTTCGAGGCGTTCGAGGTCTTTCTTCAGGGCTTCTTCGTAGAGGGCCCTGTTCCGTTCGTCTCCGGCAACGAGCTTATTGAAGCGTTCCGTGCACTCCTTTACGAAGACTTCCTTCTGCGCACGCGTGATCGGGATGCCGTCGTAGCGGTAGCCAAGGGTCTGGAAGAACAGGATCAACGGGTTGACGTCTTCGAGCTTCTGATCGCGGTTCGGGTAGTTCTTCTCGATCCAGTTGATGTTGAGGTAGACGGTGCTGGAGTCTTTGAAACCGCCCTTTGCCGACTCGGTGATTTCGACGATCGGCATCGAGTGACTCCTCGAGACGGTCCACTGCTCGAACTGACTATCGCAGCTAGTGTCTTCACGCTGCCGCACGGCAAACGCAGCCTTTGCGCAGTCCTCGCGATCCTCTTGCGTCCGCTTGGAAAAGCTCGAAGGTGGACTGTAGTTTCTCCACTTTTGCGTCTGTCCGGTGCCTAGCGAGTCGCCTACAACACCATCGGGCCCGACACGGTCCCACTGTGGAAGTTCCCCACGAACATTGACAACGCCCCAGAAGGCCTCATCGTTGTCGTTGATGCTCTCCAGGTAGCTCGACATGGTAAGATGAGCAGAAGAGCTGGTGCGCAGCATACCAGGCTTCTTGTTTACGG
>MDTG01056571.1_pt1 | contig 10943 bp, 12 predicted proteins | sample 811421 | NCBI WGS metagenome assembly MDTG01 (sample SAMN05326645, study PRJNA326480) | marine metagenome | isolation source: seawater | place: Pacific Ocean: South East | collected 2011 | reverse complement strand
TAATATCCATTTATCAGTTTTTCCGTATCCTGATTGCATAGCACTTTTATTTGGTATATAAATTTTAGCTTTTCTCATAATAAATGGTCGGAGTGGCAGGATTTGAACCTGCGACCCTCTGGTCCCAAACCAGATGCGCTACCAGGCTGCGCTACACTCCGAGAGAATTACTAATACAGTACTTATTAATTATTTCAAAGTATAAAGATTGTTAAATTAAAGGTAATTTTATTAGAATCTGATATAAAATTATTATGATTATTGAATGCATTAGTTGTAAGAAAAAATTCAACGTAAATTCAGAACTTATACCATCTAAAGGTAGGTCTATTCAATGTGGTTCATGTAACCACGTATGGTTTTTTAAACCAAATTATGAAAGTCAAAATAACTTAAATAAAGTTAAATCGGAAAATAAACAGGTTACATCGGCGCAAAAAATTTTTAAAAATAAACAGTCGAATTTTAGAAAAAAAACAAAAGAAAATTTTAAAACAGGTTCTGAGATAGTAAAATATGAAAAAAAATCAAATTTTACATTCAGTAATTTTTTATCCTATTTGATAGTTTTGATCATTTCTTTTGTTGCCTTAATAATTATTTTAGATACGTTTAAAGGCCCATTATATCGTTTTTTTCCTGATTTAGAACTTGTTTTATTTAGTCTTTTTGAAACATTGAAAGATATAAAACTTTTTATTAAAGATCTTACAAAATTATGATTAATTATCTCTCAAAGCCATTTAGATGGTTTTTTAAACTTGAAGCTGCAAGTGGTCTAATATTATTAATTGCTGCAATATTTGCTCTAATAATCAGTAACAGTAATTTTAGTGAACTTTATTTTAATAGTTTAAAAAAATATCTATTTATTGGTGTTAACGAATTTGGTTTAAAACTTTCTGTGCATCATTGGATTAATGATGCTTTAATGGCAATATTTTTCTTTTTTGTTACTCTTGAAATTAAAAGAGAATTTATTCAAGGAGAACTTTCTAACTTAAAGCAAGCACTTCTTCCTATAATCGGTGCAGTTGGAGGAATGTTAATACCTGCTCTATTCTACATTGTTATTAATTGGGGAAATACAGAGACAATGAATGGTTGGGCAATACCTTCAGCAACAGATATAGCTTTCTCACTAGGCATTTTGTCGTTGCTTGGATCACGTGTTCCAATATCTCTTAAGATTTTTTTAACAGCATTAGCTATTATAGATGATTTAGGGGCAATCCTAATTATAGCTTTCTTTTACTCTGGTGATTTAAGTATTTCTTATTTAAGTTTAATATTAATCAGTTACATTCTGCTTTTAATTTTAAATAAATTTTCGGTCAAAATATTTTTACCTTATTTAATTATTGGTTTATTTATGTGGTTCTTTACTTATAAGTCAGGAATTCACGCCACAATAGCAGGCGTTCTTTTAGCTTCAACTATTCCTCACAGAATAAAAGAAAAAGATTTTTCTTTGTTAGTCAAATTAGAACATGGTATTTCTCCTTATGTTGCTTTTTTGATAATGCCTCTTTTTGCTTTTGCAAATGCTGGTGTTAGTTTAGAAGGGTTATCGTTATCAAGCTTACTTGCTCCAGTACCTCTTGGAATATTATGTGGACTATTTTTTGGTAAACAAATTGGTGTATTATTATTTTCTTATATCTCTATAAAATTTAAATTTGCTGAAGCTCCAAGTAACTCTAATTGGTTAAGTTTATATGGTGTGTCAATTCTTACTGGTATTGGATTCACTATGAGTCTTTTTGTTGGTAATTTAGCTTTTGTTGAAAATGATCAATATATTGATGGTGTCAAAATAGGAGTTTTAACTGGCTCTCTTCTTTCAACTATTTTTGGTTATTTGATTTTATTATTAAGTTCTAAAAGATAACTTTTAAAAATGAGAAAATTTCTTTATATACTAATTATAATGTTCTCTTTTTTTAGTAATACAAAAGCTGAATATGATAAATTATTTTATGATTTTTCAATTAATGAAATTAATGATGAAAAAATCGAATTATCAAAATTCAAAAATAAAACTATTTTATTAGTGAATGTTGCTAGCTACTGCGGTTTTACAAAACAATATGCAGATTTACAAAACTTATACGAAAAATATAAGAATGATGATTTTATAATTATCGGTGTTCCTTCAAATCAATTTGGAAATCAAGAACCTGGAACAAATAAAGATATTAAAAATTTTTGTGAAGTAAATTTTAATATATCTTTTCCCATGATGAGCAAATATGATGTAAAAGGAAATAATGCTCACCCTATTTATCTTTGGGCAAAAGAAAATTATGGAAAATCAGCAGTCCCTAAATGGAATTTTCATAAAATATTGATTAATAAAGAAGGAAAAGTTCAAAAATCTTTTGGTTCTTTTATAAATCCAATGTCCAAAAAGATAATAGCTGAGATTGAAAAGATTTTATAAAGAAATTGTGAGGCCATCAAAAGCTGGAATAATATTTTTTGGTAAAATTTTTTTTAAATAGTTATAATCTAAATCACAATGTAAGTTAGTTAATATTGCTTTTTTAGGTTTTAAAAATCTAATTAATTCCAAACTTTGGTCTAAATTTAAATGAGAGGGATGATTTCTGAACCATAAACAGTCGATAATTAAATATCTTAAATTTTTAAAATATTTCAATTCTTTATTAGGAATTTTACTTACGTCGCTAATATAAGCTATTTTTTTATCAATAATGTAACAAATACTTAATACTTTGCCATGTTGAACTTTAACTGGTCTAATTTTGATCTTTTTCATTCCATTTTTTATATATAAATTATTACTTATTGAATTCATCTTAAGAATAGCGGGATATTCTTTGTTATTATTTTCAAAACAATATTTAAAGTTATTCAATAAATGTTTTCGTGTGGGCTTATCAGCAAAAACATTTATTGTTTTTTTTTTCTTTTGATAAAAAATTCTTAAATCATTAATTCCATGTGTTTGATCTGCATGCATATGTGAATAAAAAACTTTATCTATATCTCTTATCTTATTATTTAATAATTGTTGCCTAAGATCAGGTGATGTATCTATTAACAAAGATTCATTACGAGATTTAATGAGAGCTGAACATCTTGTTCTATAATTTTTCTTATTATTTGGATTACAATTACCAAAATAACCATCAGGCCTTGGAACACCCATTGAGCTTCCACATCCAAGAATAATAAATTTCATAATGATAATTTAACTAAATAGTTTGTTAAAATTTGATGTTGTAGACATTATCAAATTTTCATAAGTAATGTTTTTTAAATCAGCAAGTTTTTGAGCTGTATATTTGATAAACGAAGGTTCATTCTTTTTACCTCTATTGGGTTCAGGTGCTAAAAAAGGACTGTCTGTTTCTATAAGTAATTTTTCTAAAGGAACAAATTTAAATGTTTCTTGTAATTCAATAGAATTTTTAAAAGTAATTATCCCACTAGCAGAAAAATAAGCGTTAAAATCTAACAATTTTTTTGCAAAATCTGTTGAACCAGTAAAACAATGCATTAATATTTTAAGATTATCATTTTTATATTGATTAAAAATTTCTAAAGTTTCTTTCTCAGCATTTCTTGAGTGAATAATAATTGGTATATCAAGTTCAATCGAAGCTCTAATATGTTCTTCAAGACTAATAAACTGATCTTTTTTATCACTATGATTATAATAGAAATCTAACCCTGTTTCACCAACACCAATAATTTTTTGATTATTTCTAATTTCTTTAATTATAAGATTTGACTTAACTTTGTCATTTTTAGCTTCATGAGGATGTATCCCATAGGTTCCAAATATAATATCATCTTTTTTAACTATTTCTATTATTTTAGAAAAACTGCTTAATGTTGTACAAATAGTAAGAATTTTTTTAATTCCGATTTCCTTAGATCTTTTAATTACATCTGGTAGATTGCCTAATAAAGGTTCGTGATCTAAGTGGCAGTGTGAATCAATCATTTTTTTCAATCTTTTTAAAAAGTATATCAATTTTATTAATGTCAATGTTTTCTTTTAAATATTTATGATCATCTAATGTTGAAAATCTTATTTCGTCCTCTTTTATGTTGAAAATTTTTAAAGCCTTTAATGATGAATCTGGAATTATTGGATATAACATAAAACTTATCTTTCTGACAATTTCAAAGGTTGTATAAACTATTGTATTTAATCTTACTATATCTTTTTTCATATTCCATGGTTCTTGGTCATTAAAATATTTGTTTGTTTCAAATAAAGAATTAATTATAAAATCAACATAAAAGTTTATATCCTGTTCATCAATTTTTGCCCTTATCAAATCTAAGTTTGTTTTAAACTTATCTAATATCTTTAAATCATCTTTTTCAAATTTTACTTTACTTGGAATTTTTCCATTACAATTTTTAATAGCAAAACTTGTCACTCGCTGACACAAATTGCCAAAATTATTAGCTAAGTCACTATTTATACAATCTTCCAATCGATCTTGTGAAATATTTCCATCGTTACCAAAAGATACTTCCTTAATTAAATAATACCGTAGAGGATCTAATCCATACTGATTTATTATTTCAATTGGATCAAGAATATTGCCCTTTGATTTAGACATTTTTTCTTCCCCAGAAAGTATCCATCCGTGACCATATATTTTTTTAGGCAAAGGTAATTTTGCAGCTAATAAAAAAGCTGGCCAATATACAGCATGAAATCTCAATATGTCTTTACCGATTAAATGAACTGTAGCTGGCCAATATTTTTTAAATAGAGGATCTGAAACAGTTGGGTAATTTAGAGCGCTTATATAATTAGTAAGAGCATCTAACCAAACATATATGACATGATTTTTGTCATCTGGAACTTTTATTCCCCAAGAAAAACTTTTTCGACTTACAGATAAATCTTTTAATCCACTTTTGACAAAACTCACTACTTCATTTTTCCTGGATTTTGGAGAAATAAAATTTGGGTTTTTTTCATAATATTCAATTAATGGTTCTTGCCATTTAGATAATCTAAAAAAATAAGATTCTTCATCTATCCATTCTACAGGAGACTTGGAGAGAATTGCTATCTTTTTTCCTTCAAAATCTTCAATTTCATCCTCAGAATAAAAGGCTTCATCAGAAACAGAATACCAACCTGAGTATTTTGATAAATAAATGTCATTATTTTTTTTCAACTCATTCCATAAATTTTGCACAGATTTTTTGTGCCTCACTTCTGTAGTTCTGATAAAATCAGTGTTACTCAAGTTAAGAGTTTTTGAGAGATCTCTAAAAGTTTGACTTATTTCATCACAAAATTTTAATGTTTCGATCCCCTTTTTTTCCGCAGCTCTTTGTATTTTTAAACCATGCTCATCTGTTCCAGTTAAAAAGTTAACTTCAAAACCATCTATTCTTTTAAAGCGTGCAAAAAAATCTGCAATAATACTCGAATAAGCATGACCCATATGTGGTTTTGCTGAGGGGTAATAAATGGGTGTTGTTATATAAAAACTTTTATCCATTTAATATTTCTTCTTCAAATTCAATAAATAGAGATTCCTCATCTAAATTAAATTTCTTTGTATCTGATATTCTTTTTACAAAGTAACTATATTTTTCCTGAAAATTATTAGAAAAAGATGAGGTGATTTTAATAAAATAAAATTGAATAAAATCAAAAATCAAATTTGAAAATATGTAATTTTTTTTATAATGTTGGTTTCTTATAATAATTTTTAAAAAATCTTTTAATTTTATTTTTGAAAGATCATAATTATTTTCATCTGCAAACTGTATTAAATAGTATATATTTCCAGGAGTGAGATAATAAAAAATTAAATCATCATTTATCAAATTTTCTATATTTCCATTCAATAATTTATTGGCAATTTCTAAACTTTCTTTATGGGAAATTGAAATTTTAAAATTAATACATCTTGATGATAGTGTCTTTAGTATAGTTTTATTATTATTTATCAAAATAAAATGTACGTTTGAAGTAGGTTCTTCAATAATTTTCAGTAAAGCATTTATAGAATTTACATTCAAAAATTCAATATTGTCGATTAATACAAATCTTGGTTTTTGATTAAATGATGATTTATTTAAATTTAAGATTAATTCTCTTACTTGATTAATATCTATATTTTTTTTTTCAGGTATTATGTCTACTAAAAAAAAATTTGGGTTAGACTTGTTTAAGATAGTTTTAAAAGAATGATTTTCAGTATTTATCTTTAATTTTTTTAAATCATAATTAAAAGTTTCATCCTTTGATAAAATATAATTGATCAAATGATAAGCTAAAGTTGATTTTCCAAGCCCTTTTTGACCAGATAATAAAATCTTATTTGGTAAATTATTAGCTACTTCTAAATCAACTAATTCAAAAAAAAATCTACTTAAACCAAATAATTCAATTTGACTTTTAGGTTGTAGAATACTCATATCAATTTTTCTATTTTATTTATGATTAAAGATTCATTTTTTATTATATCTAAATTCGAGTTAATAATTTGATATTTTTTTTTATTTTTTTGAGAAAGCTTAACAAAACCTTTCTGTACTTTGTCATAGAAATAATTGTCAAATTTATCATATCTATTAAGATTTTTTCTTTTCTTCAAACGTTTAATCATATTTTTTTTATTAACTATATTTAAGAAGGTAAAGTCAATTTTAAAATTTTTTAATAGATGTTTATTAATCAAATTTATTAGATTTAAATCTATACCCATACCATAGTGTTGATATGCTATAGTAGAGTCAACAAATCTATCAATTAAAATAATTTTTTTTCTAAAATTTTTTTTCAAAATATTCATATTTTCACTTCGTGCAGCCAAATATAGTAATAAATCAGTAACCTTATTAAATGAAGATTTGTTATTTAAAATCAAATTTCTTATTTTTTCTGCGCTTACATTTCCACCTGGTTCACGAATTTTGATAAAGCTAATCTTTTTTTTTTTAAAATATTTAGATACATTTGATAAATGATGGCTTTTACCACTTCCCTCTATACCTTCAAAGACAATTACAGGTTTTTTATACATCACCCCAGATTAAATAATTTAAAGATTTAATTAATCTAGAAAAAATATTTACTTTTTTCACTTCATTAAAGGCTAAAAGTTCATATTCACCAATTAGTTCTTGATCATAAACAATATTGAGTTTCGCTAATACTTGATCTTTTTTAATAGGAGCTTCAATTGGACCTTTATACGCTATTTTGACGTTAAGCTTTTTCTTTTGTCCTTTTTTTATTATTTTGTAAATATCTTCTTTCGTATAAACATCTACGGTTTTATTTTTACCTAACCAAACCTCAACACTCTGTAAAGGTTCATTTTTTTTTGAAATTTCAACTAAATCAAAATTTGTAAGTCCATAGGTTAGCAGTTTTGTGCTTTGTCTAGACCTATCACTTTTTGTTTCAAAACCACTTCCTACTGCAATCAATCTTCTACCTTTTCTTAATATAGAAGATGCTAAAGAATATCTTTCAACTGCCAGATAACCCGTCTTAATTCCATCAGCACCTAAGTTTTTATATAAGAGAGGGTTTCTATTACCTTGTGTTATAGGGTCACCACCAGTTCTATCCCAAGTAAACTCTTTTTCTTTAAACCATTCATAAAATTCAGGATGTTCCTTTATTAGATAGTTTGACATCAACATGATGTCTCTCACAGTTGAATAGTTATCTGGATCATTAATACCCGATGAATTTGCAAAATTAGTATTTACCATGCCAATCTCTTTTGCTTTTGATGTCATCATAATTGAAAATTCCTCTTCGGTACCCGCAATTCCTTCAGCTAAAGCTACACATGCGTCGTTTCCTGAAGCAACAATTATACCTTTTAATAAATTTTCTACAGAAACTTCATCGCCTACCATTACGAACATTGATGAATATCCAGCAGTTGATAATCTCCATGCTTTTTCAGAAATAATAAATTTTTCATCTAATTGTAAATCACCTGATTTAATTAAATCAAACGCAATTATACTTGTCATTATTTTTGTCATTGAAGCTGGATAAATAGATCTATCAGGTTCTTTCTCATATAAAATTTCACCTGATAAAAAATCTTGTAAAATTGCTGTTCTAGCTTTTATTTCAATATTAGAATAAGAAAATTCATAAAAAAATAGATTTACAACAAATAATATAAATATTTTTTTAAACATTTCTTAAAATCTCTAAATTTTCAAAATTAAATTTATTCATTTTTTCAAATGAATATTTTAAACTTTTTATATCATCAAAGGGACCTATTAATACCCTATATTTTGTTTCTGATAATCTAATTATAGATAGATTATTTATTAAAGTTTCATTTTTAATTCTTTCAAGCATGATTTTGGCTGTATCCTTATAATAAAAATCTGCAACCTTTATAGAATAAGAGAATATTTTGTCATTTTTGATTTTTTTCTTAGTTTTTTTTTTATTTAAATCATTGATTTGAATTCCATCAACAGGCGCTTTTTCTGCAACCGTCCTCTCTTCATCGAACATTTTTGCTTTTTTGGCAACAAAAGTTGAATTTTTAGATAATAAAATTATTTCTACATATGGCTCACTATGATCAAGTTCTAATTCTTCTGCAATTCTTAAGCTAAGTATTGAATTATAAAAATTTGAAAATTTAACTCTGTTCGATTTAACTTCTGCAATCAAATACTTTCCATTATCGGGATTAGTAATTTTAATAATTGATTTTTTTTTCAAAGATTTATGATAAATACTTAAAGATCTTGACTCCAATTTTTTTATTTTTTTTAACTTTTCACTATATATGAGAGCAAATCCAGAATTTTTATATCTATTATAGGGCTCAATATCTATCTTACTTATTTGATTATTCATTGTTTGATCACAGCTAAAAAGAAATAGTGATAAGATGATTATATTAATTATTTTATAATTCATTAGTAATCCTGTTTTTTAATGTACAAACTGCTAATGCAAATCTTAAAGACCTGTTCCATTTTAATATAATTTCATAATTATCAAATACAACATACGCTGGACTTAACGTTTCGGCATTTGGGATAATATCTTTGTCAGGAGTGATTATAGCGACTTTAATTGACTCATCTAATGATTCAAGGTTTTCTTTGTCTAAAATGTATTTCTTAAAAAAGCTTAATTTTCTTTTATTTACTAATTTTTTTGCAGATACGTTGAGATATTTTTTAGGAATTTTTTCATTTAATCTTATTTTATAAAAACAATGATCGTTTGTATTCCATCCCATGTTATTTAGATAATTTCCTGCTGATGCATAAGCGTCAATTGGATTTTTGAGATCTATATAATTATCTTTATTGTAATCGACTGCATGATTTTTTATTGTTGAAGGCATAAATTGAAAAAAGCCAAATGCACCAGCCCAAGAGCCATATAAACTTTTGTAATCAATTTGATCATTTTCAATTAGTTTTAATAAAGTTAACAATTCATCTGTAAAAAATTTTGATCTTCGTTTATCAAAACTGAGAGTTGATAAAGATGATATAATATCCATTTTACCTACATAAGTACCATAATTAGTTTCAATACCCATTAATGCCAAAAGTAATTCTTTTTCTATATTATATTTTTGTTCAACCTCTTCTATAATTTTAGAATGATCTTTGTAAAAATTTAATCCTTTTTGAACTTTTTTTTTGGAACTTCTTTTTGAAACATAAGTTTTTGTATCTTCGTAAAATTCAGGTTGATATCTATCATACTCAATAACTTTTGGTAAGAATTCAACATTACTCATTACCTTGTCAAAAGTTTTTTCTGAAATATCATTTTTTAAAGCTAGAACTTTAAATTCTTTTTTCCATTCAGAAAATTTAATTTTATCATCAGCAATTAAATTTGAAAAAATTAATAAAAAAAAACACGAAAAAAAACTAATTTGTCTCATATAGATCCTTAAGGTATATAATTACAGCAATCCAAATAATAATAAAACTTAGAAATTTTACTAATGAAAATGCCTCATTATAATAAAAATAACCTAATAAAAACTGTAATGTAGGCGTTATATAGAAAATCATTCCTGTAGGGCCTAAGCCTATTAACTCTACACCGCGAACATAAAGAAATAAAGGAATCACTGTCATTGGTCCAGCTAAAATTAAAAATAAACTTAAACCTGGGTTTGACAAGCTAAAATCGTTAAAACCATTTATCGAAATCAAATAAAATGCTGCTAAAGCAAAAGGAAAAATATATAAACTTTCTATTAACAAACCAATATCTGTGTCAACATTAATTTTTTTTCTAACTAAATTATAAAAGGCCCAACTTAAGGCAACAATCAAACCAACCCATGGTAGACTTTTTAAATTAAAAAAAATTAATATAATTATTGATATAAAAACCAATGTAATTGAAAATATTCTTTTTTTATTCAAATTTTCTTTAAAAAATATAAATCCTAATAAAACACTTATTATAGGCATGATAAAATAACCAAAACTTGCATCAATAATTCTTTCAGTGGCAACAGCATAAATCCAAATAGCCCAATTTATAAAAATTAACAATCCTGATATAAATAAACCAAACAAATTTTTAAAATTAGATGAAATTTTAAAAAAAATTTTCCATTTAGATAAAAAGGTTGTAGTTATGATAAGCATCACAGCTGTCCACAAACATCGATGAACTACTAATTCAATGTGGCCAATGAAGGAGACAAATTCAAAATAAAGTACCCCAATGAAACCCCACCAAAAAGATCCTAATGATGTAAGTAATAAACCTTTGTTAAAATCTTTATTCATACATATTTTAAGAATTGATTAATAAACATGTTAAATAGACTATTTTATAGTTGAATTATATATTTTTAATTATAAAAGCTTTTACACGGAGAGATGGCTGAGCGGTTGAAAGCACCGGTCTTGAAAACCGGCAAAGGGGCAACTCTTTCCTGGGTTCG
>MDTG01422122.1_pt1 | contig 10944 bp, 7 predicted proteins | sample 811421 | NCBI WGS metagenome assembly MDTG01 (sample SAMN05326645, study PRJNA326480) | marine metagenome | isolation source: seawater | place: Pacific Ocean: South East | collected 2011 | reverse complement strand
CCAATTGATTTTTTCGACCTTGGAAAGTTTTGAAAAGCCGTTGATGAATTTATCGTTCATGGATTAAACTGTTATGATTACAAATATAACTCTTTTGTCAGGCATGTGAATGGCTTTTGATAAGCTCTTGGACTCGAAATTTATACAAAAAAGTCTTATATTTCAATTCGATTTAAACAACCTAAATATCAAGGATGAGGCGACACGTTGTGAGGGCTTTAGTGACGGTGATTATTGGTGTTTTTTGGACACTGAATTTTTGGTCACAAACCCGTGAACTCACTTTAAACGAAATTTGGTCTGAAAATTTTAATCCCTCTGTCCTTAAATCCATAAAAAGTATGAGGGATGGTGCTCATTTTACCATTTTAGAGCGTAATAAGACTAGCCAGGCCCTAGAAATTAATTTATATTCGTATGCTACAGGAGATAAGATTTCAATTCTGTTTGACAGTAAAAATTTTCCGAAACTAGAGGAAGTTTTTGATTATGAGTTTAGTCCAGATGAACAGTATATTTTGATTAAATCAAACCGGGTTGGTATTTACCGGCGTTCGTTTTACGCTCAACATCATCTTTATAATGTCTCCTCAGGAGCAATTAGACCTATTGAGGGAAATAATTTGCAAGAAGTGAGCTTCAGTCCTGATGGACATTTATTAGCGTATATCAAAAATAATAATCTTTACTATCAAAATTTGACGACAGCGAAAAATATACAGGTGACCCAAGACGGTAAGGTCAATGAGATTATTAATGGCAAAACGGATTGGGTCTATGAGGAGGAATTTGGTTTTGTTCGTGGTTATGAATGGAGCGTTGATAGTCGTTATTTAGCCTTTTTGCGCTTTGATGAAAGTCAGGTGCCTGAATTTTCAATGGATTTTTATGGACAGGAGCTTTATCCGCAACAAAATGTTTTCAAGTATCCAAAGGCTGGAGAGACCAACGCTGAAGTAACCTTGAAACTTCATAACCTTGAAAATAGCCAAACTAAAACTATAGATTTGTCTGCTTGGAACTATGAGTATATCCCACGCATTCAATGGTCAAAAAACCCAAATCAACTCAGTGTCCAGCTTTTAAATAGGGCTCAAGATCATTTGATCCTATTGATGGTTGACGCAACCAGCGAAACGTCTAAAATTTTAATCGAAGAACGTGATGATGCCTATGTTGACATCCATGATGATCTAACTTTTTTAATTGATAATAGTTTTATTTGGCCAAGCGAACAAGATGGATGGCGTCATTTATATCATTACGATGAACAAGGGGTTATAATTCAACAACTAACCGAAGGGTCTTTTGAGGTCACTGAATTTTATGGATATAATCCAAAATTGGAGTCTTTATATTTTCAATCTTCAGAAAGAGGGAGTCGATATAGAGACGTGTTTTCAATTAATATCTCTGGAGATAACAAGGTTCGTTTATCAAAAAAAAAGGGGACTAACTCTGCAATTTTCAGTGCAGATTTCAGTCATCTAGTCCAAACCTATTCTTCGGTTAATGTTCCTCCGCTACACACACTTCATTCAGGTTTGGATGGTCGTCAATTAAGGGTTTTAGAGGATAATTCAGCCTTATCTGAAAAAGTAGGGAATTATAATCTTAACCCCAAGACGTTTGACAGTTTGTGGGTAAATGGTAATTGGCTCAACACATACGTCATTAAACCATCTAATATGAACCCCGAGAGAAAGTATCCCGTTTTAATGTATCAATATAGTGGTCCAGGTTCTCAACAGGTGGCAGATCGCTGGAATAACGCGAACGATTATTGGCATCAATATATAGTCAACAAAGGTATTATTGTATTCTGCGTTGATGGTCGTGGCACGGGTTTAAAAGGACGTGATTTCAAAAAAATGACCCAGGATAGACTTGGTAAATTAGAGGTTGAGGATCAAATCGAAGCAGCAAGGCAGATAAGTCAATTGTCCTACGTGGATGACCGAAATATTATGATATGGGGTTGGAGCTATGGTGGATTTATGTCGGCGAATTGCCTGTTTCAAGGAAATGGGGTCTTTTCAGCAGCCATTTCTGTGGCTCCTGTGACTTCATGGCGTTTTTACGACACAATTTATACTGAGCGTTACATGGGGTTGCCACAAGAGAATGCTCTGGGATACGATTCGTATGCGCCATTAGATCATGTGCAAAAAATGCAAGGTAATTTACTAATTGTTCATGGAAGTGCAGATGATAACGTGCACCTTCAAAATTCGATGTTATTGATAAATGCCCTAGTTGGGGCTAAAAAAGATTTCGACTGGCTTATATATCCAGATAAGAATCACGGTATTAATGGTGGGAATTCCCGTTTACATCTCTATACAAAAATGTCACAATTTCTTTCAAAATGTCTTGTGCAATGAATTCCTTTCAAATAAATCTTTGATAATTAATTAAATATATTGACATTAACCCATAAAATAACATTAATATTAATTCATAATTTATGACAACAGCAACCACCAATAAAGAATTTTTTGGGCATCCAAGAGGATTATTTGTCTTATTTTTTACAGAAATGTGGGAGCGTTTTTCCTATTACGGCATGCGCGCTATTTTGGTTCTCTATTTGGTCTCACAAACTGATGCTGAAAATGCCGGTTTAGGCTGGACCAATGACCATGCGCTAGCCTTATACGGATGGTATACGATGTTAGTATATGTTGCTTCAATCCCTGGTGGATGGCTTGCCGATAAAAAGTTTGGACAAAAGAGATCGGTTCTATATGGTGGAATACTTTTAGTTCTTGGACACAGTATTCTTGCAGTAGAAGAAATGTGGGCTTTTTACACTGGACTTTCTTTAATTATTGCTGGTGTTGGAATGCTAAAACCTAATATTTCAACTATGGTTGGAGGGCTTTACGAGTCTGGCGATATTCGTCGGGACAAGGGCTTCACTATTTTCTATATTGGAATTAATTTAGGTGCCTTTTTGTCAAGTTTAATAGTTGGTTATGTCGGCGAGGAATTGGGCTGGCATTACGGATTTGGTTTAGCTGGCATAGGTATGACTCTCGGTTTGATTCAATATGTCATAGGTCAAAAATATCTAACAAATGTCGGTAACTTTTTGGGAACTTCTTCCAGTATTGAAGCGCTTGAAGCAATGAACCGGCCATTGACTAAAATTGAGAAAGATCGCGTGGTGGTTTTGTTTTTATCTTTCTTTTTGGTCATTGTATTTTGGGGTGCATTTGAGCAAGCTGGTGGATTAATGAATATTTACGCCATGAATAACACCAACAGGATGCTCCTTGGGTATGAGGTGCCAGCGTCATGGTTTCAGTCCTTGAATGCGATGTTTATTATATTTTTAGGAACTGCTGTTGCCGGCTATTGGGCCAAACGAAAATTGAGGGGTAAACTTTCGACGTCGCTGTTTAAAATGATCATTGGATTGATTATTATGGGGACTGGTTTCTTCTTTATGTCTGCCGCCTCGTCAGAATTTGAAACTACAGGTTCATCTGCTATGTACTGGTTAGTCCTAGCTTATTTATTTCATACTATTGGAGAGTTATGTATTTCTCCTGTCGCACTATCTTATATAACCAAATTGGCGCCTTTAAAATATGCCTCACTAATGATGGGAGTTTATTTCGCTATGACGGGTTTTGGAAATAAGTTAGCTGGCCTTTTGGGTGAATCTGCTTCAACCTTTGGAGAATTCACCATATTCACGGGAATTGCCCTATTTTGCATATCCTTTGGGATGATCGTTTTGATTTTTAGAAAGAAACTTGAAGTCTTGACACACGGAATTGAAGATACTGAACAATAAAATTTAAACTAATGACAACTGATATCGAAAACTTATTTAAAGATAAAGTTCTGGGCCACCCTGCAGGATTGTTTGTACTATTTTTCACCGAAATGTGGGAGCGTTTTTCATATTATGGAATGCGTGCACTTTTGGTGATGTTTTTTACAGCATCATTACTAGATGAGGGATGGGGATGGCCTCGTGAATATGCTTTCGCCATATTTGGGACTTATACATCCATGGTTTATTTATCTACTTTACTTGGTGGTTATATTTCGGACCGTAAAATAGGATTTAGATATGCTATTTTAATAGGAGCCTTGCTAATGACTCTAGGACATGCATGTATGGCATTAGAGACGGAATTCTTTATTTACACGGGTTTGATTTTATTGGTTTTTGGAAGCGGTTTTTTTAAGCCTAATATGACATCGATTATTTCAGCAATGTATGCATCCAGACCCGAGAAAAAGGATGGTGCATATACCATTTTTTATATGGGAGTTAATGCAGGAGCTTTTCTAGGTATTTTACTCTGTGGATATATGGGAGAACAAGTAGGATGGTCCTGGGGTTTTGGACTTGCTGGTATATTTATGCTTTTTGGATTACTACAATTTTGGTGGGCACAAGATATTTTTGGAAGTATCGGTCTCAAGCCCAAAGGGGCCGATCAAAAGGCAAGTGAATTAGGCCCAGATGAACCAAAACTTAATCCATTTACTCATTTTCAATTAGGAATTATAGCTCTTGCTGCTGTTATTGGTTTGGCTTGGATAATAAATGATCCTGTGGCCAAAATATCCGAAGGCACTTATAATCTATTTAATTTTAGTATTGCAGGTCTTGAAGGGTCCTCATTTATGATTCTTTTGGCGTTGGGTTTATTCATTGCACTTTTGGTAATACGTCTGCCACGATATGATAAAATAACTATGGAACGTATGCTCGCTGTAATGTTTTTTGCATTTATCACTATTTTCTTTTGGGCCATTTTTGAACAAGCTCCGAGTTCACTCACTATTTTTGCTAGAGATTATACAGATAGGATGTTGGAAGGTAATTCCGCTTTAATTTTTAAAATGGTAGACGCCGCAGTGACTATTGTTCCTCTTGGAGTAATCACATGGGTACTTTTCAAGCTTTTTGGTAAAACTTTTGTGACTTATAAGTCGTCTAATCTGATACTCGGACTCAGTTTTTTGATAATTTGGGCTATAGCACTGTATCGTTTGAACGATAAATTTAGTCAAGATATAGCTGAAATAGATGCCTCGTGGTTTGGTATTTTGAACTCCCTATTTATCATCACATTCGCACCATTGTTTTCTCGCTGGTGGGAGAGTAAATACAATCCAAATGCAAATATGAAATACGCTATCGGGATGTTTTTACTCGGTTTAGGTATGGCCTGTGTTGCCGTTGGCGCTTCAGACATACCAGTTGGTGCCGAAACAGCTTCAGTGAGTATTATTTGGCTTATTTTAGTTTACTTTTTTCATACTATGGGTGAGTTGTGTATTTCCCCGGTTGCCTTATCCTATGTGAGTAAATTAGTCCCAGGCCGAATGATTGCTATGATGTTCGGTGTTTGGTACCTGGCTGTGGCAATAGGTATGAAATTAGCTGGAGTCTTTGGAGAGGCCTCTGAAGAAATTGCTCAAACCGAGGGGCTGAGCTCGTTTTTTTGGATGCTAACTCTAATTGCTATTAGCTTATCTATATTTTCAGCTATAATGTATCCATTGATTCGCAAATTAATGCATGGCGTAAGATAAATTTTTGGTTTTATATTAATATAAATTGAAATATGAAATACAGTATTAGATTGATGTTTTTAATGATGGTTTTGGCCCAAGGGCTATGGGCACAAGAAGTTAATTGGTTGACCCTAAATGAGGCATTTGAGGCTCAAAAGATACAACCTAAAAAGATTCTTATCGACGTTTATACTGTTTGGTGTGGGCCTTGTAAACTGTTGGATAAGAATACCTTTGGTCATCCTGGTGTAGCTGAATTTATCAATGATCACTTTTATCCAGTAAAATTCAATGCAGAAGGGGATTCAGACGTCTATTATCGTTCAAAAAAATATAGTAATCCTAGGTTTGATCCAGCTAAGGCAAAAAGACGAAATTCATTGCACGAGTTTTCACGTTATTTAGGAGTCAGAGCTTATCCTACAGTTGTTTTTATAGACGAAAATGGAGGGTTAATTAAAAGTATTCGCGGGTATCGCACTCCTCCTCAAATCGAGTTGTTTTTGCGGTTTTTTGGCACGAATCTCTGGAAGGAAATTCGTACTCAAGAGGCCTATGATGAATATGTAGCTAAATTTAAACCCAGTTTCCAATGATGAGGTTTAGATGGCAGATATGACCATTCAGAGTCACTAACAATTTATTGATTGAAAAATAAGTGTAGCCACTCTCTGGCTGGCCCCTGCAGGTCCAAGTTTGGACAGTAATCTTTTGTAATCGTCCTGTTGTTGTTGGCGTCCTTTTTCACTAAGGATATATTTCAAAGACTCGTTAAGGGTTCTGGGGTTATATCCATTTTGAATGAGCTCAGGGACTGCATGAGTATCGAGAATGAGATTAACCAAAGATATATAAGACAATTTGATGATCCGTTTGGCAATTTGATAAGAAAGCCAGTGACCATGATAGCAGACAACTTGTGGCACTTTCATTAGTGCTGTCTCTAGAGTTGCCGTTCCTGAGGTAACTAAAGCCCCTTGAGCAACGCTCAGTAGAGCATAAGTTTCTTGGTTCACCACTTTCAGGTTATGCGGGCTGCTCAATCTTTCATAAAAGTTTAAATCAATAGATGGCGCTCCTGCAATCAAAAATTGGTAGTCAGGTTGTTTCAAGGCCACTTCGGCCATGACAGGTAGCATGGCAGCTATTTCCTGTTTTCGACTTCCTGGCAAGAGGGCGATAATAGGTCTCTCGTCCAGGCAGTGTTCTTTTCTAAATATAGTGGGATCAACTTTTAATTTTTTTTTCGAAAGTGAATCTTTTAAGGGATGCCCGACATAATGAACTGGGCATCCGTGTGTGCCAAAAAATGATTCTTCAAAAGGTAAGATAACATAAAGTGCAGTTACATGTCGAGCAATTGCTTTAACTCTTTTTTCCCTCCAGGCCCATGCTTGAGGAGCGATGTAATAGTGTACGGGAATATTCTGCTGTGCAGCCCACGATGCAATACGCATGTTGAATCCAGGATAGTCCACTAGAACTAGCGCGTCTGGACTGTAGGCTAAAATATCTGCTTTACATCGTTTGATATTCCTTAATATGGTGAGGAGATTGAATAGCACCTCGATGAATCCCATAAAGGCCAAGTCTTTGTAATGAGTCACCACATGCATGCCTTGAGCTTCCATTAAATCACCACCCCATCCCCGAAAATCACCTTTTGAATCTTTGGCTTTTAGGGCTCGAATCAAATTAGATCCGTGTAAATCTCCTGAAGCTTCGCCAGCAATTATATAATATTTCATATCAAAAGAAATATAAGAAATAAGTTGTTAAGGCCGCACAGATAGTGGCAAATAATACTCCTCTGGCCTCATAAACTTGATCACGTCTTAAGAATTCAAAAAATGCTAATAAATTCGGCAATGTTCCTAGCGAAATTAACATCCAAAGGCGATTGGAAAAGAGAAATGCAGTCCACATTTGCCTTGCAGACCGCTCATTAAGTAGACCAAAAATCAAAAGGCAAAGTATTACTCCAAGCCCATTAAAAATCAGCCCTACTAAAAACCCTTTGAAAATTTTTTGACTCATGATTAAAGTTTCCACTCATTGATTAAAGGAATGGCGAAATGTGCTGTGAGGTCGTATTTTACGGGTACTACTGAGATGTAACCATGATTTAGAGCCCATTGGTCGGTATCCTCGCCTTTATCTGAATGAGCAAATGTACCTGAAAGCCAGTAATAAGTTTTACCCCAAGGACTTTTTCGCTTATCAAATTGTTCCATCCATTTACCGTTGGCTTGCCTACATATTTTGATCCCTTTGAATGGCCCTTGATCAATTTTGGGAAAATTAACATTGAGCACTACGCCTTGCGGCATGCCGTACTTAAGACATTCTCGGCTCAAATTTTGTATAGTTGTAACGGTGTGGCTGAAATCTGCATAATGGCTGAAATCCAAAAGTGAAAATCCAATGGCAGGTATACCCATTATCCCTGCCTCAACAGCAGCACTCATTGTACCACTATAGATGACATTTACGGATGCATTACTGCCGTGATTTATGCCACTGACCAACAGGTCGGGTTTTCTTTCTAGTACCTCATTTACTGCTATTTTTACACAATCTGCAGGAGTCCCGCTACATGTAAATTCTTCTATGTCTAAGGTCTTGTCAACTGTTACCGGATCGCAGTATAAGACATCGTTTACGGTAATTGCGTGACTCATGCCACTTTTAGGAGTATCTGGTGCTACCACGACAACTTTGCCTAAAGGCATCATTGCTTGAATTAGTGTTCTGATACCTGGGGCAGTGATACCATCGTCATTAGTGATTAAGATCAGAGGACGTTCTTTTTTCATCAAATTATTTAGGTAAAAATACGCTTATCTCTTTTGAAAACACAATTTGACTGCAGTTTTTAGTGCATTTGTTTAACAAAAAATTAGCAGCTAATCTCTAAGGCTAGCCTTTATTTTTTAGCTAATTTAGATGGCTAAAAATATAGAAAATGCGAATATTGAGAAGGAATTGGAAATTTTTGTTGTTAGGTGTTTTTGTTGCTGTTGCATCGTGCAGTTTTACTACAAAACAATTTAACGATCCAAGTAAGGACAAACTCTTGATTGATTTAATTAGTTATGTGTTGGATCGGGGGCATTATGATCCTAAGGAGCTCGATGACGAATTTTCTCAAAATGTTTGGCGAAATTTTATTGAATCACTTGACCCACTTAAACGCTATTTCTTGTCACAGGATCTTGAAGAATTTGAGATCTACCGTTCGTTGTTAGACGATCAGATAAGAGAGAAAAACTTAGTATTTTTTGATTTAGTTTACCAGCGATATATCGAAAGATCTGAGTTAACAAAAACTTATTATATTGAAATACTGGGTATTCCTTTTGACTATAGACTTGATGAATATATTAATACGGATTACGAAAATTTAGCATATGCCACATCCAAAAAGGCCCTCAAAGAACATTGGCGCAAGCAACTAAAATATACTGCCTTAGCCAATTATTACGAGCTGATAGAGGATCAAAAGGAGGCTCGAATGATGCATCCGGACAGTATCCCAAGTAACGAGATACGTGACTTGATTGAACTAAGTTATGAGGATTTAGAGGTTAAAGCACGAGAAACTACAAAGTCAACTCTTGACGATAATTACAGTTTTACGGATGATCTTGAGCGTAAGGATTATTTCGCGATTTATCTCAATGCGATTGTTTCTGTTTTTGATCCACATACGAATTACTTTGCCCCACCAGATCGAGATCGTTTTGACCTGAGAATGAGTGGAAAATTAGAGGGGATTGGCGCGCGGTTACAAAAAAAGAATGATTACATCACTATTGTTGAGGTCATTAGCGGTGGTCCTGTTTGGCGCGGGGAGCATCTTGAGGTCGGCGATGCAATTATCAAAGTGAAGCAACAAAATGAGGATGAAGCCACCAGTCTTGTTGGTATGAGAGTTGATGACGCGGTCAAATTAATTAAAGGACCAAAGGGAACTAAAGTGACTCTAACTGTAAAACGAGTAGATGGCACTATCGATGAAGAAGTAATAGAACGTGACGTGGTTGAATTAGCGGAGACTTACGCTAAATCTACTATTATTGAAAAGAATAGTAAACGATATGGTCTGATTAATTTGCCAGCTTTTTATTTCGATATGACGGATTACAGTGAACGAAATGCTGCGACCGACGTTCGTAAGGAAATTGATAAACTCAAATCTGAGGAAATCGAAGGTTTGATCATGGACTTGCGCAATAACGGTGGTGGTTCATTACGTACCGCCGTTGATATTGCGGGGTTATTTATCGAAAAAGGACCAGTGGTTCAAGTGGCGACGAATGGAGATCGAAAAGAGGTTTTGAAGGATCGTGATTCAGACATTACTTGGGGAGGCCCCTTGGTACTTTTGATTAATGAGCTTTCGGCATCTGCCTCAGAAATTTTAGCTGCCGCTATTCAAGACTATAAAAGGGGGATTATTCTTGGTAGTCAACAATCATACGGAAAGGGTACTGTACAGAATATGATTGATTTAAATCAATGGCTAAGAAATAATGACTTAGGAGATATGGGGGCTCTCAAGATGACCACACAAAAGTTTTATCGTGTTAATGGAGGTTCCACTCAACTTGAAGGGGTGAAAAGTGATATAATTATGCCCGATCGCTACAGCTACATTGAGGTTGGAGAGCGAGACTATGACAATCCATTGCCATATGATAAAATTACCCCTGCAGAATACCAGGTATGGCCAGGATATATTGATTTTCAAGTAACCATTGACCGAAGCAACCAGCGTCTTGCGCAAAATGTCCAAGTACAGCTCATTGAGGACAATGCCAGATGGATAAAGAAAACTCAAGACGAAAAGGAACTTAGTTTATCGTTCGCAGTTTATCAGGAAGAGATGGATCAGCGCGAGCAGGAAAACAATCGATTTGACGCGATTAAAGAATACAATAATAATTTGGTTTATAAATCATCGATTCAGGATAGCTTAACTATAAAACAAGATACCACAATGCGGGAGCAGCATCGTCGTTGGCACAAGTCTTTAGCTAAAGATGTATATGTCGAGGAGGCGGTAAATATCTTAGCTGATCTGAAAATGAACAATATCCGTACCAATAAGGTCGCTAAAATTGAAGATTAATACATGGCTCAAAATGTACTAGTCGAGAAAGATTCCTGGATTTTAAAATTCAAAAGGAATCCTCTGGGTATTTTGAGCTTCATAATTTTACTTTTGGCAACACTTTTAGCTGCCTTTGCCTATATAATTGCACCTGATAATTCTCCCAATGCCAATAGCATGCATTTATCTATTGCAGCTAGATCACCGGTTTATCAGGTCATGATGTGTGTTATTCCAAATGAAGATACGATTCAAGTTGGATTTTGGGATACTTTTTTATT
>MDTG01400234.1_pt1 | contig 10944 bp, 11 predicted proteins | sample 811421 | NCBI WGS metagenome assembly MDTG01 (sample SAMN05326645, study PRJNA326480) | marine metagenome | isolation source: seawater | place: Pacific Ocean: South East | collected 2011 | reverse complement strand
TCACTTCAAATGGATATTAAAATTACTGGTATTACATTTGAAATTATGGAGCAGGCTTTAAGCCAAGCAAAAGATGGAAGAATACATATCTTAGGTGAAATGAATAAAGCTTTATCAGCTTCGAGATCGGAAGTTGGAAAACATACCCCAAAGATGGAAAAAATTACTGTTGATAAGAAAGATATTGCAGCTGTAATCGGAAAAGGTGGAGCAACTATTAGAGAGATTGTTGAAAAATCAGGAGCTAAAGTTGATGTAAATGATGAAGGCGTAGTAACGGTAGCTGCTCCTGATGAAAAGGCTAGAAACGTTGCTATGCAAATGATCAAAGACATAACTGCAAAAGCTGAGCTTAATAAAATTTATTCAGGTAAAGTTATGAAGATTATGGAGTTTGGTGCATTTGTAAATTTTTTGGGAAAACAGGATGGTCTTGTTCATATTTCAGAACTAGCAGAAAAAAGGGTTGCTAAAGTTACTGATGTCGTGAAAGAAGGTGATGAAGTAAAAGTTAAAGTGATAGGTTTCGATAGGGGTAAAGTAAAACTTTCAATGAAACAAGCATCTGAATAAGATTAATATATTTCCAAAATTAATTGCAATTAATTTTGATTATAGGTTTAATTATATAATTGATCTAAAATCAATATCTTTATGAAAAGAAATAAAATCTTCAATCATTTTTTTATGTCTTGGATGAATTTCGAATTTTTCTTTTTTTTGAACATTTTCTTTAATATTATTGTCAAATTGAACCGTATTTAGATCAACTGAATTTTGAAAAATTCTTTTAATTTTTTTTTGATATTCTTCGTTAGAAGATTTGATTTCTTCAAAACTAAATAATGTGAAATTTTTTATTTTATTATTTTGAATATGGTAAAACCAGTGTTTATAAAAATTTAAAACTAATAATAAATTTAAATCAATATTAAAATGATTGGAATTAAATTCATTCTGATTCGAAAAATATTTATCTTCTGGAAAATTTAATGGCCCTCTTAAAAAATATTTTTGCCATTTGTAAAAATAATTAAGTTGTTCATATATATTTCTATATGAAATTATGATATGATTAATTCCATAATAATAATCTAACAAATCAAAATTTTTCTTTGTAGGAAAAATATGGCCATATATTAATTTAGTTTTATCAAAAAAATTTAATTTAAATTTTTTAAGAATCTTTCTTTTTGCTGGGATATTAATCATTACATGACCAACACCCCTATCAAAATTAAGCATTATGCTTTTACATTTCAAAATAACTTCTAATTTTTTTTTAAAAGTTTGTGAGGCCGTTCCAGGAGAGGCTGCGTAAATTATGGTCATTAGTTAAGAGATATTTTTTGGATCTGGCATTCCAACTTTATTGTAACCCGCATCTACATAATGAATTTCACCAGTAACACCATTAGCTAAATCGCTTAATAAATATAAAGCAGAATTTCCAACATCATAAATATCTACATTTCTTTTTAAGAAGGAATGATCTTCATTCCATTTATATAAAAATTTTGCATCACCAATGGCAGAAGCTGCAAGTGTCTTAATTGGTCCCGCACTAATTGCATTTACTCTAATACTTTTAGCACCCAAATCTCTTGCTAAATATTTTACACTTGCTTCAAGTGCAGATTTACAAACACCCATTACATTATAATTTGGTATGGCTTTAGTCGACTCATAAGTAAGAGTAAGCATACTTCCACCTTTTTTCATTATTTTTGAGGCTTCTTTTGCAACCTCAGTAAATGAAAAACATGAGATCAACATACTTCTTAAAAAATTTTCTCTAGTAGTGTTTAAATATTCACCCGATAATTCTGATTTATCTGAAAAAGCTACTGCGTGAACTATAAAATCAACTTCACCCCATTGAGATTTTACATTTTCAAATAATTTTACGACATCCTCTTTTTTCTCAACATCACAGCTAAATGTTACTTTTGAATTTAACTTTTCTGCCAAAGGAACAACTCTTTTTTTTAAAGCATCTCCCAAATAGGTAAACGCTAATTCAGCCCCTGCTTCAGCAAGTTTCTTTGAAATACCCCAAGCTATAGATCTTTCATTAGCAACACCCATAATTAATCCCTTTTTTCCTTTCATCAAACTCATAATTAAACCTTTTCAAAAATTAGTGCAGCATTAGTCCCGCCGAATCCAAAGCTATTTGACATGACTGTATTCAGTGAAGCGTCAGTTTCAGTCTTTGTAACTATTGGAAATTTCTTAGCTTCTTCATCCATTTCATTTATATTAGCTGATCCTGTAATAAAATTATTTTTCATCATAATTAAACAATAGATTGCCTCATGAACGGAAGCCGCTCCTAATGGATGACCTGACAGTGATTTTGTTGAACTTATTTTTGGAATACTATTTCCAAAAGTTTCTTTAACAGCTTTTAATTCTGTAATATCTCCAACAGGAGTAGATGTTCCATGCGTATTGATATAATCAATTTTATTTTTGCTTGTTGCCATAGCCATTTTCATACACCTAACTGCTCCTTCACCAGACGGAGCCACCATATCGTATCCATCAGAAGTTGCTCCATAGCCAGTTAACTCTGCGTATATTTTAGCCCCTCTTGCTTTAGCATGTTCATATTCTTCTAATACTAGTACTCCACCGCCACCAGCAATTACAAAACCGTCTCTAGTTTTGTCATACGCTCTTGAAGCAGTCTTTGGAAAATTATTATATTTTGATGATAAAGCTGTCATCGCATCAAACATAGCAGTCATCGCCCAATGTATTTCTTCACTTCCTCCAGCAAAAACAATGTCTTGTTTACCCATTTGGATTAATTCCATTGAATTTCCTATACAGTGTCCACTTGTTGCACAAGCAGAGCTCATAGTATAATTAGTTCCCTTTATCTTAAAAGGGACGGCAAGTGTTGCAGAGGCTGTACTAGCCATTGTTCTAGGAACAACAAATGGACCCATTAATTTTGGAGTTTTAGCTCTAGTCTTATCAGCAGCTAAAATTACATTTTCAATTGAAGGTCCACCAGAACCCATTACGATTCCTGTTTTAAAATTACTCACTTCTTTTTCCTCTAGACCAGAATCCTCTATTGCTTCTTTCATAGCAATATAATTATATGCTGAACCTGAACCCATAAATCTTATCGTTTTTCTGTCAATGTAATCTTCCAGTTTAATATTAGGCTTTCCATGAACATGACTTTTAAGATTATGCTCTTTATATTCTTCAGCAAAAGAAATCCCCGAGTTGGAATTTATAAGTGATTGATGTACCTCTTCTTGATTATTACCTAAACAAGAAACAATCCCTAGTCCTGTGATAACGACTCTTCTCATTATTTAAATAATCCTACTTTTAAGCTGTCAGCGGAGTAAATTTTTTTTCCATCAGCCATAACAATACCGTTTGCAAGACCAACAGTTGTCCCTCCAGGCGACATAATTTTTTTCATATCAATCTCATAAGTAACTAATTTAACATTTTGTAAAACTTCACCTGTAAATTTTACCGTTCCAACTCCTAAAGCTCTACCTTTTCCTGGGTTTCCAATCCAACCTAAATAAAAACCTACCAGTTGCCACATAGCATCTAAACCTAAGCAGCCTGGCATCACAGGATCTTCTTTAAAATGACAATTAAAAAACCAAAGGTCATTTTTTATATCTAATTCTGCTTTTAATGATCCTTTTTTGAAAGTACCATTATTATCGTTTATCTCGGTAATTCTATCAAACATAAGCATTGGTGGAAGAGGTAATTTTGCATTTCCAGGACCAAATAATTTTCCGTTGCCACAATTAATTAGTTCTTCGTAGGAGTAGGAATTTTTTTTCATAAGAATAAACGCCTATATGTACTTGATTTTATCAAAATATAATATACTTTTTAAATTTGTTTAGAACAAATATAACTTAGGAGATAATATTAACGTGAAATTCGTTGAAAAACTAAGAAATTCTGGATTAAGACCAACTAAACAAAGGCTCCAAATTTGCAAAGTTTTATTTGCTACAGATAAAACTTTTCATTTTACTGTTAATAGCTTATCCAAAATTATCAAAAAAAAAATTAATAACAGAATTTCACTCGCAACAATCTATAATACAGTACATGCATTTGAATCAAGAGGTTATTTAAAACAGATACCAATAAATTCTAACCAAATATATTTTGATACCAATGTAACTGATCATCATCATTTTTTTGATTTAAAAGAACAAAAATTAATTGATTTAAAAAATTCTGATGTGGGACCAATTAAAATAAAAAAAAAGATTATTGGAAAAAAAATTAAATCTGTCGAAGTTCTAGTAAAACTCGAAGATTAGTTTATTATCGTTTCCTAAATAATCCAATTGACACTTTTTTAGAATCATTATAAAGTAGAATTATTATTAAAAAGTTAAAGTCAATATGAGTACAGAAAGTATAAAAGATAAATCTTTTAAAACTGAACAACTAAGCAAATGTCCCTTTACTGGCGCGGGTACCGCTGCAAAATTTTCAGCTGGTAGAGGACAAACCAATAGAGATTTTTGGCCAAATAGTCTGAATTTAAAAATTTTAAGTCAACATTCTGAACGTTCTAACCCAATGGGTAAAAAATTTAATTATTCAAAAGAATTTAAAAAATTAAATTTTAAAGCTTTAAAGAAAGATTTGAAAAAATTAATGACAAATTCTCAAGAGTGGTGGCCCGCAGATTATGGTCATTATGGTCCATTATTCATAAGGCTTGCATGGCATGCGGCAGGAACTTACAGAACTGGTGATGGAAGAGGAGGTGCAGGGACGGGTAATCAACGATTTGCACCACTTAATGCATGGCCTGATAACGTTAATTTAGATAAAGCAAGATTATTATTGTGGCCAATTAAGAAAAAATATGGAAAAAAAATATCATGGGCTGACTTATTTATCTTAGTTGGAAATGTCGCCTTAGAATCAATGGGATTTAAAACTTTTGGTTTTGGAGCAGGAAGGAATGATATTTGGGAACCCGAAGATGATATTTACTGGGGCTCTGAAAAAGAGATGTTAGGTGTAAATAGATACAGTGGAAAAAGAGATCTTGAACAGCCTTTAGGAGCTTCGCATATGGGATTAATTTATGTAAATCCACAAGGACCAGATGCAAACCCTGACCCATTACTTGCAGCACACGACATTAGAGAAACGTTTGGAAGAATGGCAATGAATGATTACGAAACTGCAGCATTAGTGGCTGGAGGGCATACATTTGGAAAATCACATGGAGCTGCTCCAGAGACACACAAAGGCCCAGATCCAGAAGCATCAAAAATTCAAGACCAAGCCACTGGGTGGAATAGTAATTATAAATCAGGAAAAGGTGTAGATACAATAAGCAGTGGTATTGAGGGTGCATGGACACAGAATCCAACTAAATGGGATATGGGATATTTAGATTGCTTATATGGTCACGAATGGGAGCTTTCAAAGAGTCCTGCTGGTGCACACCAGTGGACACCAAAAAAAAATGGTCAGGAAATAAAAATGGTTCCAGATGCTCATGAAAAGAATGTTTTTCACCCACCTATGATGCAAACAACAGATATTTCTTTAAAGGTCGATCCTAGTTACGGGCCAATTACAAAACATTTTCATAAAAATCCAAGAGAATTTCATGATGCATTCGCAAGAGCTTGGTTCAAATTAACTCATAGAGATATGGGGCCAAGATCCTGTTATCTTGGTAAAGAAGTTCCTAAAGAAGAACTTATATGGCAGGATCCAATAGATAAACCAAAATATAAACTTAATTTAAAAGATATTAAGGATATCAAAATTAAGATTTTGAAATCAAAAATTTCGGTATCAGATTTAGTATCAACTGCCTGGGCATCAGCATCAACTTTTAGAGGCTCAGACAAAAGAGGAGGTGCTAATGGTGCTAGAATAATGCTAGAACCTCAAAAAAATTGGAGAGTAAATAATCCTAAAAAACTATCTTCAACACTTAACGCTTTACATAATATAAAAAATAAATTTGACACTAAAAAGAAAAGCGTATCTATGGCTGACTTAATTGTTCTAAGTGGAAATGTTGGTATTGAAATTGCAGCAAAAAAAGCAGGGCATAAAATAAATATACCGTTTTCTCCGGGAAGAGGAGATGCAAGGCAAAATCAAACTGATGTTCATTCTTTTGGATTATTAGAGCCCCAAGCTGATGGGTTTAGAAATTATTTAAATAGTTCTTCAGAAAGTGTATCGGCAGAAGAAAAATTAATTGATAAGGCACAATTAATGGGCTTAACAGCTCCGGAGATGACAGTTCTCATTGGTGGAATGCGTGTTTTGGACACAAATTATGATAACTCGAAATTAGGTGTTTTTACGAAAAAACCTGGAATACTTACAAATGATTATTTTGTTAACCTATTAGATATGAATACAACTTGGAAAGAAACAGATAAGTCAGAACAAATTTTTATAGGAACAGATAGAAAAACAAAAAAGATTAAATGGAAAGGTACAAGAGTTGATCTCATAATTGGGTCAAATTCACAACTTAGAGCTTTAGCTGAGGTATATGCATGTGAAGACTCACAAGCTAAGTTTATTGAAGATTTTATATCAGCATGGAACAAAGTAATGAATGCAGATAGATTTGACTTAAAGTTAAACTAATCAATTTATTAAAAAACATAAATTATATGACAACAGTAAGCTTTGATGATTTTTACGAAGTTCCAGAACTTAATTTCAATATAAAAAAATTGAGAAAAGATTTAGATGAAATTTTAAAAAGAAAAAATTTTAATTCTCCAGGTGTGACCCATTTCGGTGCTATACCAATAAATCAAATTCCAAATGATAAAAGTTCTATTAAAGGTAATAATATCAGAGGGAAATATTGGACTATTGCAGATGATAGCGGTAAAGAAGTTTCTAGAGACATTGATATTGATGAGTCTAAATATACTCAATTAATACCTGAATTTGAAAAAACTTATTTTAAAGAAGTTTATGATACTTTAAATAAAAAATTCAAATTAGGAAGAGTCAGGCTGCTTTTGAAAGAACCAAGATCAACTTTAAGTTGGCATAAAGATCCTGAATGTAGACTTCATGTTCCAATAATTACAAATAAAGGTTGCTCTATGGTAATTGAAAATGTAGCTAAACATCTTCCAGCTGATGGAAAAGTATGGATCACAAATAATACAAAATATCATAATTTTTTCAATGGAGGAGAACAAGCCAGAATTCATTTAGTAGCTTGTGTTCTTGAAAGTCCATTTAAAAAATAATTATATTTTATAATTTTTTATTCAGGTTTTAATTTTAAAACTGGCTTAATTTACTATCAATGCCCCACAAATTTTTTTTTTCAACCCATCCTTTGAAATTATCTGATTCTACTTTGCACCATTTATTCTCACAATTTTTGATTTTCAACAGTCTACCTTTTTTAATGTTTGCAATAGGTTGAGAGAAAATTGAGGATTTTTTGAATAAAATTTTATCCTCTACTGTAATTACAGAATTTATCTTCTTTAATTGAGATACATGTATCCAACCACTATTGTTTTTTATATCTATAATTCGTCTAAAATTTTCTTTTTGATCAATTTGTTTTATCGGAAAATTAATTTTTTTATAAACATACTTTACTGGAAAATCGAAACTAGGTCCATATCTTACATTTACCTTATTTTTTTTTAGAGATAAAAATATAGTGTCACTGCTTAAAGCAAATGAAAACTGAAAAAATAGAATAGAAATAAATAAAATTTTAAAAAAGTTCATTTGCATATACAGTTTTTACGTTTCTTTATTTTGGCCCTTCTAAAATTCAGATTTAATAAATCCAATATAAAAATTTGATTATCTAAATTTTTTCCAATATTCAAAATCTGTTTTAATACTTCGTTTGCTTGTAATGTGCCTACGATACCAGCTACAGTGCCTAAAACACCCTCATACTCACAATTTAATACATCTTCAGACACTTCTTTTTCTTGAAAAAAACATCTTAAACATGAAGTTTTTTTATTTTTAAAATTGTATGTGAAAATATGACCATCAAATTTACTAATAGCACCTACAGTAAGAAATTTTTTTAACTTACATGCAACATCGTTGACAAGAAATTTTGTTTCAAAATTATCACTTCCATCTACAATTAAGTCATATTTAGTAAATAATTTGCTAGAATTTTTTTTGTTAAGCTTAAAATTATATATTTGAACTACAGTTTTTGGGTTTATTCCTTTTAATTTGTATTTAACACATTTTACTTTTGATTTTTTTAAATCATTTATATCGTAGAGACTTTGTCTGTGAATATTTGATAAATTTACGAGATCATCATCAATAATACCTAATTTTCCAATTCCTGCTCTTGTAAGAAATTCAGCAACTGAGCATCCAAGTCCGCCTAATCCAATAACTAAAACTTTTGCTTTTTTGATTTTTTTTTGACCCAATAAACCAATATTTTTAAGGATTATTTGTCTTGAAAACTTTTCAATTTCTTCTTTCTTTAGCTCATTGCTCATTTTCCTGTTGAACCAAAACCACCCTCTCCTCTAACAGTTTCAGGCAAATTGTCCGTTTCTTCAAAATTAACTTTAACCACTGGTGTTAGGATCATTTGAGCTATCCGATCTTTGTTATTAATTGTAAAGTCTTCGTCCCCATGGTTGTAGATTATTACTTTTATTTCACCACGATAATCGCTATCGATTGTGCCAGGTGTGTTCAAAACACTTATATTGTTTTTCGCAGCCAATCCTGATCTTGGTCTAATTTGAACTTCGTAATCCTCTGAAAACGCAATTGATAGACCTGTTGGAATTAGTTGAGATGATTTGGGCTTTATCTTTATTGTTGTATCAGTAAATGCCATTAAATCCATTCCTGATGATCCAGATGTTTTATAAGAGGGTAATTCTATCTCTGGAGATAATTTTTTGACTAACACTTTTATCATTAATTTAATTGACTAGTGACTCTTTCAACTATCTCATCTGATATTAAGGATTTATTTTTGAAAGCTAATTTTTCTTTTTTGCTATCCCTGTATAAGATTGTTACTTCATTAAAATCCGAATTAAAACCTATTTTTTGATTAGAGACATCATTAGCAATAATCATATCACAATTTTTATTTTTAAGTTTTTCTAAAGCATTTTTTTCTAAATTATTTGTTTCAGCAGCAAAACCGATAACCAATTTAGGTCTCATTAAATTATGATTTGAAACATAATTTAAAATATCGATATTCCTTTCCAATTTAAGGGTAAGCTCATCTCTTTTCTTAATTTTTTCTTGACTTTTTAAGGAAACTTTAAAATCTGCTACAGCTGCAGAAAAAATAGCTACATCTACAGGTAAATTTTTTTGTGTCTCTCTAAACATTTGTTCTGTTGTTTCTACTTTTATAAGCTTAATTTCATCATCAACTTTAAGTGATGAAGGCCCTGATATCAAAATTGTTTGATAACCATTTCTAGATAATGATTTAGCAATTTCGTAGCCTTGTTTACCACTTGACCTATTTGAGATAAACCTTACAGGATCTATACGCTCAATTGTTGGCCCTGCTGTTACTAGAGCTTTGAGTTTTTTATTTTTACTAATAATTAAAAGATAATTTTCTATTTTTTTTACAATTTCAATTGGCTCGGTCATTTTACCTTCTCCAAATTCTCCACATGCCATCTCACCTATTTCTGGTCCTATAATTTTATAGGAATAGCTTTTCAAAATTTCTAAATTCTCTTTTGTAGAAGGATGCTCCCACATTCTAACGTTCATGGCTGGAACTAAAAAAATTGGTTTATTTGACGCCAAAATTACTGTTGATGCAAGATCCTCAGATGTTCCTCTAGTAATTTTAGAAATTGTATTTGCTGTTGCAGGTTGAACTAAAATTAAATCAGCCCATCTTGATAAAGCTATGTGACTCATTTTACTTTCATTCTCTACACTGAACATATCATCATAAACTTTTCCTTGAGATAAAGATGCAATTGATAAGGGCGTTATGAATTCTTTAGCACTTACTGTGAGAATAGTTTTTATTTCAGCACCTTTTTTTTTTAGAATCCTTATAGTTTCAAGGCTTTTGTAAGCAGCAATACCGCCACAAATAATTAAAAGTATCTTTTTATCTTTTAAGTTTTCCATTATTTAAATTAAAATACTAATAAAGCTAAAATTACAAGAATTAAAAACCCAATTATAGATTGATTTCTAAAGGCTATCATCTCTGCTTTTTTATTGTTTAAAGAGGTATAAGAGTTAGAATTTTGTGGTATCTGACCGCTTGCTAAATAAGTTAAAGCTTGATTAGCTTTATCCATTATTTCAGGAAATTCTGGTAAACGTTTAATAACTTCAGATGTATTTTTAAGTGTTTCACTTACTTTATTTAAGGGATCTTTTGTTTCTTTTAGCCAGGACTCTAAAACTGGTTTAGAAGTTGTCCAAATATTAGTATTCGGATTTAACTTTCTGGCCACACCTTCAACTACTACCATTGTTTTTTGCAACATTAGTAATTGTGGTTGTGTCTGCATATTAAATTTTTCAGTGACATCAAACAATTGTTTTAGGAGTTTACCACCTGAAATATCTTTAACCGCTTGCCCAAAAATTGGTTCGCCGATCGATCTTAACGCTTGCGCTAAATCATCTATAGGCACTTCTTTTGGCACCAATCCTGCAATTAAATGAACTTCAGCAACTTTTTTATAATCTCTCTGAATAAATCCAAACAAGATCTCAGCTAAAAACCTTTTACTCGTATTATCAAGACGACCCATTATACCAAAATCTATAGGTACTATTTGGCCGTTGTTATCAACAAAAATATTTCCTTGATGCATATCTGCATGAAAAAAACCATCTCTTACAGCATGTCTTAAAAAATTTTGTATAATATCCTCTGCTATTTTTTTTGTATCGATATTT
>MDTG01311947.1_pt1 | contig 10944 bp, 10 predicted proteins | sample 811421 | NCBI WGS metagenome assembly MDTG01 (sample SAMN05326645, study PRJNA326480) | marine metagenome | isolation source: seawater | place: Pacific Ocean: South East | collected 2011 | reverse complement strand
GCTGGGGCACTAGGATTCGAACCTAGGATGGCGGTATCAAAAACCGCTGCCTTACCGCTTGGCTATGCCCCAATGTTAAGTTTTTGATATATCATAAATTTGTAAATTTAAATAGTTTTTGCAACTGATAACCAGCACTTGGGGTATTTTGACCTTATCTTATTAAAGGCAGCTTTGGCTGATATTTTACTTTCAAATACACCATAACATGCTGATCCAGAGCCTGTCATTCTGGAGAAATAACATCCTTTTTTTTTAGCAATATCCTCAATAATTTTTTTAATAATTGGATATTTATTCTCTACAATAGATTGTAAATCATTATTTTTGCCAATTAAAAGTTTAATAAATTTACCCTTAGTTTCGAGCTTTTTAAAATCGTATCTAGATTTTGGTGAGTAACTATTAACCCTCGAATAGATGTGTTCTGTGGAGCATTTAATGTTTGGATAAACTAATAAGAAATGTAATTTGTGTTTCTTTGGAAAAGTATTAATCGTATTAAGATTACTTAAAAAACCTTGTTTATAAAAAAATAATTTTAAGTCAGAGCCTATTTTATGACCCAAAAATTTTAATAAAAATTTATTACTTTTTTTTTTTACCAAATACTTTATTAAGCATGCTGAATTACCCGTTCCACCTCCCATTCCTCCAAATACAGGTATTCTTTTATTAATTGATATTTGATAATGATTAAAGATTATTTTTTTTTTTCTTAAAAAACTTAAAACAGTAGTAATTGAATTGGTTTTTTTGTTTACTAATTTACCGAATTTTCCATAGAATTTAATTATATCTTTTTTGCCTGTTATTTTTTTTATTTTTATTTCATCAAATAAGTCAATTAAGCAAAAATAAGATTGAATTTCATGCAGTTTGTTCTTATTTTTAAGCCTTTTATTGACAGTCAATGATAAGTTAATTTTTGAGAAAGATCTTAATATCATCTTAAAGACCCGATATTAATTTTGTCTTAATATTTTCTTTTAAATCTTCTTCTATGTCTTCAAGATTTAAAACATATTTCCAATAGTATCTTGCCTGTATCTTATTTCCGTTCATCCATAGAACATCTCCATAGTGATCATTAACAGTTGGATCTCCTGGTAATAATTTAACTGCTGACTGAAGATATTTTTTTGAGTCATCATATTTTTTTAATTTAAACAAAGCCCATCCTAATGAGTCAATGATATAAGGATCGTTAGATTTTAAATCATTTGCTTTTTGTAACATTTCCAAGGATTTTTTAATCTTTACTCCTTGTTCAATCCAAGAATAAGCTAAATAATTAATAACGTAAGCTTGATCTGGACTTGCCTTTAATGAGGATAAAAGATCTTTTTCAGCTTTTTCCCACTCTCCAATTCTTTCATAGGCAACTCCTCTTCCGTCAGTGGCTTTTGGATACAATGGATGTTTGCTGTCTATCGTTTCAATAATTTGAGAATACAGTTTGATTGATTCCTTAAAACGTTTATTGCTTTTCAAAAATTTCGCATAATCGTATTTCTCATAAATATTTTTTTCAGGTAATTTTTCGTAAGCTCTCTCTAATATCTTTAGAGCTTCTTTTTCTTTTTTTTCTTGGATTAAAATATTTGCGTTTTGCTTGGCTGCGAACCAATGATATGCAGAACCTTTTTTTCCAACTGCACTGTAAATTTTTTTAGCCTGAGTTAAATTATCAATATTATAAAAATTTTCAGCCAACAAGGTATCAAATGAGTTAAAATTATCATTTAAAAATTTTGAAATATTCAAGTAAAAATTTGAAAGAGAAAAAATTTGTTGTGATGATAAAGCATTGGCTGTTATGTAAAGAATTTCTGCAATGACATGGGATAAGTTCTGACAATTAAAATCTCTAACAGGCTTACTATTATCAAGGTCTAATTTATATTGGTTTAATAATAAATTTCTTGGGTATAAATTAACTGCCTTTTCAAGAATTTTTTTTTCTTTTTCAACTTTGCCTATACTAGATAAATATAATGCGTAAAAATAATTATATCTTGAAAAGTTTGAATTTTTATTAGCAACAAGATTTTCAAATAAAAACTCTGTTTTTTCACTTTGATAAAAACAATGTAAGAAGACATTCTGAATAGCTTTTAAATTTTCAAATCTTGAATTTATATCATTAATCTTATTTTGAGCTAAGTTTAAATCTAAATTTTTAAAACTATTCCAATTTAAAAGTGAAGTTGATACGAAATCATTAAGTAAAAAATTGGATTTTCTGTTTTTAAGTTTTGAAAAATATTTATGTGCTAATTCATGCTTTTCGTTTTTAAGATAATAAACTCCTATTATCAAATCACTTTCAAAATTAGCTGATTTTCTTATTTCTAATTTTTTTGAGTAATTATAAGCTTCGTTTAATTTGCCTAAATTTACGAGCGAAAATAAATATCTTGATGAATAATTTGAATGTTTATTTTCTAAACCATCTAACTTTTTTAAAAACTTATAAGACTCATTGTATTTGCTTTCGTTTAAAAGCAAAATCCCAGTGAAATAATTTGCAACATTTTCACCATTTTCAAATTTGTCTACATTTCTAGCATGAAGTGTGGAAAAAAAAATGGTGACAAAAAAAAATTGTACGATAAGCTTAAAACTGATTTTGAATATATTCATAAATTCTCATGATAAAAAAAATTAATACTAAAACAATTAAATTAATTAAATTTTATAATCTAATTAATCATAATTTAATTTATAACAATAAGGCAATAAATCGCTATAGAAAAGAAAATTTTGAAGTATCAGAGGATAAGATTGAAAGCTTAGAGTTATTGAAAAGATCAATTTTAAATTTAAAAAATTGTGATTTAAAAAAACAAGCTAAAAATATTGTGTTTAGTGATGGAAATCCAAAATCAAAGATAATGCTTGTTGGAGAGGCTCCGGGTGCGAATGAGGATCTAGAAGGATTACCTTTTGTTGGAAGAGCCGGACAATTGTTGGATAAGATGCTATCTGCAATCGATTTAAACAGAGAAAAAGTCTATATTTCAAATATCATAAATTATCGTCCTCCTGAAAATAGAAGGCCCTCTGAGGAAGAAATGAATAGGTATTTGCCATTTATAAAAAGACATATTGAAATAATAAACCCAAAAATATTAGTGCTACTTGGAAGCACTGCAATGAATGCACTTATTGGAAACAACAATGTAATTTCTAAGATGCGGGGTAAGTGGATAGAAAAACAATTTGGAAATTGTATTGCTTCAGTAATTATCACATTCCATCCTGCCTTTTTGATGAGACAGCCGGGTCAAAAAAAGATGGCTTGGATTGACCTTAAAATGATTAGAGATAAAAAAATAAAACTTAAGATATAATAATAATTTGATGATAACAGCTGGTGTAGATGAAGTTGGAAGAGGATGCTTGGCTGGGCCTGTGGTTTCAGCAGCTGTTATATTAAAAGAGACAATTAATCTTAAACTATTAAAAGACTCTAAAAAAATTACTTTCAAAAAAAGAATTGAAATTGCGGAACATATTAAGCTTCACTCAACTTATGCTATTGGAGTAGCATCAGTTGACGAAATTCTTAAATTAAATATTCTTCAAGCAGCTCTGCTCTCAATGAAACGAGCCATTGATAGATTGACAACTAATCCAGAATTAGTTTTAATTGATGGAAATTTTGCACCAAAGGGATTAACAAATTTCAAAACCATAATTAATGGAGATGAAAAAATTAAATCTATAAGCGCAGCTTCAATAATGGCCAAAGTTTTTAGAGATCAATTAATGATTAAATTGTCAGAGAAATTTAACCACTATGCATGGGAAAGAAACTTTGGTTATGGAACAAAGGCACATATGAATGGTCTTAAAAAATTCGGAATAACATCTCATCACAGAAAAGGATTCAAACCGATACACAAGATGTTGTCAAACTAAGACTCCATATCACTAAAGAACACTTTTTTTTCTAAAATGGTTTGACCTAATATTCAATTTAGGGTTGAATCATCAAATGTTAAAAAAGTTTAACAAAATTGTGAATGGAGATTGTCTTTTAGAAATAAAAAAAATTCCTGATAAATCTTTTGACTTAGTTTTTGCTGATCCACCTTACTACATGCAAATCGGCGAAAGTTTAACAAGACCAGATGCAAGCAAAGTAAATGGAGTTAATGATGAGTGGGATCACTTTAACAGTTTTAAACATTATGACGATTTTTGTAAATCATGGTTAATAGAGTGTAAAAGAATTTTAAAAGACAACGGAAGCATTTGGGTTATAGGATCATATCACAATATTTTTAGGCTTGGATATCATTTACAAAATTTAAATTACTGGGTTCTAAATGATATTATTTGGAGAAAAAATAATCCTATGCCAAATTTTAGGGGTACAAGGTTTACCAACGCACATGAAACATTAATTTGGGCATCAAAAAGTAAAAAATCAAAATACACTTTTAATTATCAATCATTGAAATGCTTCAATGACGACTTGCAAATGAGATCTGATTGGATGCTGCCTATTTGTAGCGGTAAAGAACGATTAAAGAAAAACGGTAAAAAAGTTCACTCAACACAAAAACCAGAAGCACTCTTACATCGTATTATTCTTGCTACAACAAATAAGGGAGATGTTATCTTTGACCCTTTTTTAGGTACTGGAACAACAGCTGTAGTGGCTAAAAAATTGGGTAGAAAATATTTTGGAATAGAAAGAGACAAAAAATATTTTAAAGCTGCTGGAGAGCGTATAAATAAAACAAAAGCTATAGAAGAAAATTATTTAGATACAATTGAAAATAATAAATCTAAACCTAGAATACCTTTTGGTTCTCTTGTAGAACTTGGAATATTAAAACCTGGTGCTACACTATTTGATCCGAAAAAGAGAATTAATGCCAAAATTATGGCAGATGGGAGTATTAAATATAAAGAGTCTGAGGGCTCTATCCATAAAGTAGCAGCAAAAATTATGGGTGCTGAAAGTTATAATGGCTGGACTTATTGGCATTGTGATATAAACGGGTCTACTGTCGTTATTGATAGTTTAAGGCAAAAATTTATCTCAGAAACAAAAGCCTAATTTTTATAAACTTTACCTAAATAACTTTTTATAAAGAATTTTCGTTTTACCAAAAACTTTAATAAAAGATTTCTAACTTTTTGCATTAATGCACTTGAGAAGTGAAATACAAAGAAATTAAAATTTGATCTATTTCTCACAATTTTTGCTCTTTTTGATCTTAGCTCAAAATAATCATTTTTTTTATCGAGTTTGTCATTTTTTAATAATTTGAATATTTCAAAAGCACTTTCTATAGATTGACCAGCTCCTTGTGCAAGAGTTGGTAAAAAACCATTAAAAGCATCTCCAATATAAAATACTTTTTTATTAGTAGAGGGTAGAATTTTTGGGGTAAAATATAATGGCCATGTTTTGATTTCATTATCAAAAATATTTTTTAATTTAGAGTTTTGTTTTAAAACGACTTCTTGAATTAATTGTTTAATATTATCTGGGTCGTATTTTTTACATCGCATTATACAAACCATATTAAACTCTTTTTTCTTATTAATTGGATAAAGAACAATATGGCAGTTGCTTCCAAACATTAAACTAATGTTATCTTCATCAATATTTAAATCAGATTTTGAATTTAATATAACTCTTACTGCTATTGCCTTCTTAAATTTTGGTTCTACTTTTTTTTTCTCAAAGAAAGACTTGGTGTTTGAAAATATTCCGTCTGCAGCAATGACAAAATCTACTAAATCGTTAGTGTTATCATCAAATTTAATTAGAACTTTATCTTTAAGTTCAGAGACTTCTTTTATTTTTTTTCCAAATCTTAAATGTTGTGTATAAATATCCTCTTTCAAAAATTCAATTAAAGTTGATCTTTGCAAAGTTGTATATTTTGCTTCGATACTATTAAATTTAGATAAATTTAAATCACATATTTTTTCATTTTGAATATCGTAAAAATCTATAGTTTTTGGGTGAAATATTTTTTTATTACTTATTTTATTAAAGCCAATTTCATTTAAGATTTTTACGCTGTTGGTTCCCAATTGAATGCCATAACCTTCCTCTAAAGATAAACTGTCATCTTTTTCGTAAACCATAAATTCATGGTCAGTATATTTCTTAATTAAATTAGCTAAACTTAGTCCAGCAATTCCAGCACCAATTATTGCAATCTTTTTTTTCATTAAAATAAAATTGATACTTGTCTAAATATCTTTTTTGTAAAAGTTGGAATAAACTCTTCATTTTTTTCTAAAGAGTACCAATTAAATGAAGAAGGAATTTTATCTGAAAATTTGTAATATAAATTAATGTTAAGTTTTTTATTTGAAATATTGTTTCTATAACTTTTCAAAAATTTCCAACTATTATTTATATTGTTATTTTTTGTTTCACGGATTTCAGGTAAACTAAACTTACTTAAAAAACCAAGTTCATTATTCTTTTTTAATGCTATTTGTTTTTTTTTATTTATATAGCAAAAAACATCGTAATTTTTATTTTTTATCATTCTAATTTTAGTATTTCTAATTTTATTTGAAGACTTAAAATATTTACAATTTTTTTTCAAATTACAACCATTGCATATTGGGTTTTTAGGTTTGCAAATTAACGCGCCAAACTCCATTAATCCCTCAACTAAATCTGAATTTCTTTTTGAACCAAAGAGTTTTTCATTATTAACTTCTACAAATTTATCAAAATCTATCTTGTTTACTTGCCTATTAATTATTCTTGAAAATACCCGTTTAACATTTCCATCAATAGCTATAACTGGTTTGTCATGTACTAATCCTAACAATGCACTAGCTGTATAATTTCCTACTCCTGGAAGATTTTTTATCTGCTCAATTGTTTTAGGTAATCTCGAATTATATTTTTTAGTTAATATTTTTGAAGTTTTTAGAAGGTTTCTAGCTCTTCTATAGTAGCCAAGCCCTTCCCATAATTTTAAAATTTCACTTTCAGTACATTTGGAGAATGATCTTAATGTTTTAAATCTTTTAGTCACTTTTAAAAAATACGGAATAACTGTTTTTACTTGAGTTTGTTGCAACATAAATTCACTCAATACTCTATAATAGAGCTTTTTAGGTGAATTTTTGCTAACACGCCATGGTAATATGCGTTTATTATTATCGTACCAACTCAGAATTTTTTTTGATAAATTAAATTTTAAATGCATAACAAAGATAATAGTAAATATAAGAATTTCATACAAGGTTTGAGGCCTTTTTCTGCCTCTATACCGAAAACTTTAAAAAAATATTTAAAAAAAGGTGGATATAACTATTCAAGTATTATTGATAACTGGACCAAAATGGTAAATAAGGAAATATCAAATTCCTGTTATCCTATTACTGTAAAAATGAATAAAGAAATGAAAGATGGAACTTTGGTCTTAAACGTTTTGCATGGAAAGGAATTAGAAATTGAATATGCAAAAAAAGATATTATTGACAAAATCAATAGTTTTTTTGGATATAATTGTATTAGTCAAATTACTTTAAAAATTGTTCATGAAAAGATTGTATCTAAGAAAAAAGAACAAATAAAAATTAATGATTCAAAAAAAATTAATGAAAAATTAAATAAAGTTGATAACAACCAACTTAGGAGTTCTTTAAACAATTTTTGGAAAGCGTTCAGTGAAAAAAATGATTAAAAATCTGCTAAAAATAATCCTTTTTATTTCAATTTCTTTTTCAGCAATTGCTGAAGATAAAATTTTAAAAATTGGAAAAGACGGTGCGAAAGTGACTGTCAAAGTTTTTTCATCCTTAACGTGTCCTCATTGTGCTAGTTTTCACAAAAATGTTTTCGAAAGTTTAAAGAAAGAATATATTGATAAAGATTTAGTTAAATTTGAACACCATAGTTTCCCTTTAGATTTAGCTGCGCTTAATGCAGAAATAATCATTAGATGTCATTCAGATATTAATAAGGAATTTCAATTATTAGGTGAAATTTATGAAAAACAAAATCAATGGGCTGTTGGATCTGATATAAATATTATTAACGAATCTATTAAAAAGGTCGGTTTAAACTCTGGTTTAAGTGAAAATAAAATGGATAATTGTCTTAATGATGAAAATGCACAAAATCAAATTCTGAATGAGAGGATAGAAGCGCAAAAAAAATATAAGATCCAATCAACACCGACTATATTTATCAATGATAAAAAATACGATGGCAAACATGAGTATAAAGCTTTTAAGAAAGCTTTAGAGAAATTTTTATAAAAAATGAGGTTTAAAAATCTAGAAATTAATGGTTTCAAATCTTTTTCTGATAAAACAAATTTTTTAATCGAAAATGGCTTAACTGGAATAGTTGGCCCTAACGGTTGTGGTAAATCAAATATTGTAGAGGCTCTAAGATGGTGTATGGGTGAAAATTCACCTAAGAGTATGAGAGGCTCTGGAATGGAAGATGTAATTTTTTCGGGCACATCAAATAGACCATCAAAAAACATTTCCGAGGTCGCATTGTTAATGGATAATAAAACCAAAGAAGGACCAACCCAATATAGGGAATTTGACGAAATTGTAATAAGAAGAAAAATAGAAAAAGATAAAGGATCAAAATATTATATCAATGATAAAGAGGTAAGGGCTAGAGATGTTCAAACTTTCTTTGCTGATTTGTCTACCGGAGCTCATTCACCTTCTTTGATAAGCCAAGGAACAATTGGCCAACTCGTAACAGCTAAACCAATTGAAAGAAAATCAATACTTGAAGAGGCTGCTGGTATTTCAGGAATTCATGCGAGAAGACAAGAAGCTGAGACAAGGTTAAATGCAGCTGAAAATAATTTAAAAAGAGCTGATGAACTTAAGAGACAGCAACAAAAACAACTTGATAACTTAAAAAAACAAGCTGAAGAGGCAACTAGATATAAAGAAATATCAAAAGAAATAAAAAAAATTGAGTCAGGATTATATTATTTAAAAATTCAAGAAATACAAAAAGATAAAAAACAAATAATAGATAAATTGAGTGAATTGGAAGATGAAATAAGCGCTGTAAATATAGATTTTAATCATAACAACAACTTGCTTGAGGAAGAAAATAAAAAACTCTCTCCATTAAGGGATAAAAAAATTGAGAGCGTCGCGAAAATTCAAAAACTCAATTTAGATATGACTGGTTTAGATGAGGAAGAGTCTAGAGTTAAATTATTAAAATTAAAACTTGAGAAATCCATTAAAACGGTTGAGTCAGATTTAGAACGTGAAAGAAGTATTTCACTAGACGCAGATTTGAACGAAAAAAGAATATTACAAGAAAAAAATACATTATTGAAAACAGAAAACGAACTTATTGAGGTAGAATCTGCTTCTTCAAAAGAACTGGGTAAATCAAAAATTAAGTTAGATAATTTGCAAACCGAACTTGATGAGTTGTTGAAAAAAATTGAAAACTATATAGATGATGGAAAAAAACTAACAAAAGATGTTTTTCGTGAATTAAAAGAATTAGTAAAAAAGATAACTCTTTCCCAAGAGGAATACGCTGAAAAATTTGGTAAAAATAAATCTATCCAAAGCGACTCTATTAAAAGAAAAGAAAGAATAAAAAATATCGACATTGAGCTTGAAAATTGGAGAAACTTGAAAATTAATTCAGAAAAAATGATCTCAGAGTTAAATGAAAGAAAAAATAAAATTCAATTAGAGCAGGAAGAAAATCAAAAAAATCCAGAAAGAATAGCTACCTCAAAAGGTCAAAATTTACAAAACTTAGAAAATACAAAAAAAAGAAATGAAGAAATAGAAAGTGAACTAGTGGAAGTTGAAAAAAAATATAATTTAATTAATCAAAATTTAAAAGAAATACAATCTAGATTATCGAGCTTGAAAGAAAATAAGGCTAGAAATGAGGCAACAATCGAAGGAATAGATAATAGAAAAAAAGATTTAATGTATTCAGTAAAAAATGAATTAGGAATTGAAAATGAATCTTCATTGTTAGGACAGTCAGATTTTAGTAATGTATCTCTAGAAGAACTACCAAGTATAGAAGATCAAACAAATAAAGTTGAAAAAATTAAAAAGCAAAGAGAATCTTTAGGATCAGTTAATCTGAAAGCTGATGAAGAAACAAAAAAATATGAAACTGAAATTAAAAAAATGGAAGATGATAGAGCTGATTTATACTCTGCGATTGTTAAACTAAAAACTGGTATAGATGAATTAAATCAAAAGGGTAGAGAGAGACTTTTAGAGGCATTTACTAAAGTAAATAGAAAATTTAATGAAGTTTATACAAAACTGTTTAGTGGAGGCACTGCTAAAATTGAATTGGTTGATTCAGACGATCCATTAGAAGCAGGATTAGAAATGTTTGCTTCTCCTCCAGGAAAAAGACTTCAATCAATTACTTTGTTGTCAGGCGGGGAGCAAGCTTTAACAGCATTGTCGCTTGTCTTTGCTGTTTTTTTAGTTAATCCCTCACCCATCTGTGTGTTGGATGAAGTTGACGCTCCCTTAGATGATGCCAATGTAACAAGATTTTGTGGGTTACTTGATGAACTTACAAAAATAACTAAAACTAAATTCATAATTATTACCCACCATGCTTTGACAATGTCTAGAATGCATAGACTTTATGGTGTGACTATGGCTGAACAAGGTATAAGCCAACTAGTTTCGGTGGACCTACAAAAAGCTGAGGAGCTTGTAGCTTAAAAGTATAATGGCAAATCCAGAGGATTTTAAAACTCGCCTAAAAATTGCAAAGTCAAAAATTAAAAATCAAATGCTTTTGGAGAAAGACAAAAAAGGCTCTTTTATGGGTAGTGCATTTAAATTAGGCACGGAATTAGTTGCTGCTGTGGGGGTTGGGACAATAATTGGGTTTATTTTGGATAGTTGGTTTGGTACTAAACCTTGGTTAATAATAATTTTCTTTTTTTTAGG
>MDTG01302120.1_pt1 | contig 10944 bp, 12 predicted proteins | sample 811421 | NCBI WGS metagenome assembly MDTG01 (sample SAMN05326645, study PRJNA326480) | marine metagenome | isolation source: seawater | place: Pacific Ocean: South East | collected 2011 | reverse complement strand
CTATTCTTTTCAGCGATTGGCCTCAATTCTACGATTGCAGAATCAACTTCCTCCTTGACCGTTGCAAGCGGCAAGATGTTCAATACACCTTGCCCCTTTTGTAGTATGTCGATAAGTTCGTTGCCGCTTTTTACGAGCACAGTCTTATTTCCGGAAATTACAAGATTAACTTTAGTCACATCTTGGGACAATTGATCTTTGAGGTATTCAAATATTTCTCGTATCTTTTCAACTTTAATACCACCATCAATTAGATTTTTGATCACTCTGAGCTCCAGTAGATCTTTGTAGGAATATCGACGGCGGCTTCCGCTTCCTTCACCTTTTTCAATCGAAGGTGATATCAATTCTGTACGAGTCCAATAATCTAGTTGTCTGTAAGATATCCCCACTATTTCAGTAACTTTTTTGCCCGAAAATGACATCTCGACGTTTGTTTGCTTCATGATTGCCTTCCTTTAATGACATTAGAGAAATTACGTCGTTGTAAGTAATAAGAGTGTAAAGAAAAATTACGATTAATCCAACTTTGCATTGCAAAGTTGGATCAAGCAGAAAAGTCTTCGGGATTCACATCATCTAAGAAATCCCTGAATTCTTCCAGAACATCTTCTTCGGAGTCTTCAATATCCTCACGAATTTTGTGTCCTGCAGCAGCAAGCACTTCTTCCTCGGCATATATCGGAGATGACATACGAACAGCTAACGCAATAGCATCACTTGGCCTGCTACTTATAGTTTTGATACCGTCAGCTGTTTCAAAATGTATCTCAGCAAAGAAGGTTTTATCATCTATTTCGGTTACAACAACCTTCGTCAATGATGCTTTCATTTCTTTTAAAGCGGTAGCAAAAAGATCATGGGTCATAGGGCGTGGTGGGCTGTCGTTTCTCAAATGGATATCAATAGCATTCGCTTCAGCGTTACCGATAAAAATCGGTAGCACTAATCCTCGCTCATTAGTTTCTTTTAGAAGCACGATTGGGGCTGGTCCAGGAAACTCAACTCTTACTCCGACCAATTCCATTTCGATCATACTAAGAACATAACTGGATTTACCGGAAAATACTCACTGTGTATTCAGCTAATACCGGTATTCCCATGAAGTGCTCTCCTGAGCAGCAATGTTTTCAATTCGCTGCTTAGCCTGGCTAACTCGACTATTGCTTTTATTGCTCTCTTTCCTTGTAAGCCTGTAAGTCTTTGGTCAATTAATAATGCTTCAGCATCAGCACCTCGTTTGATATGCCTAAGGTGGCGAGGCTCAATACCATATGAGTAGAATCGTGAAACGATTTGAGTGACAAACAAATCATCCGCATTATACATCTCACCTAGTGATTGGTTTTTCTTTGGCAAAATCCCATATGCGTCCAGCTCCTTAAATTTTTCCTCAGATATTCCTGTTCGTTTAAGAAGCTCGGCTTTCGTGAATTCAAGTGACTCATCGGGTGGAGATGATGGGTCGAGTTGAGGCAGCTGAAAATTTTCTGAACGTTCGCTGTTCCCGTCTCCAACAAGGCGTTCCTTGATAACTTTTAAAGGCAGAAAATGATCTCTTTGAAGGCTTAACACCCATCGAAGTTGATTGACATCCTTATCGCTGTATCGCCTATAGCCCGAAGTTGACCTCTCCGGATTAACTAAACCTTTAGATTCTAAGAAGCGCACTTTAGAAACTGAAATATCAGGGAAGTCTGTTTCCAGCAGTTTCACAAGCTTGCCGATTGAGAAGTAGGAAGGAGTATCCCCCACTATTTACTTTCTTGAAAATAGACGAGCTTAAATTTTCCTATCTGGAGAACATCGCCTGGGACTAATTGTTGGCTCGAATCTATTTGTCGTTGATTTAAGTAAGTTCCATTTAGCGATCCCACGTCTACAACTCTGGCTTCATCCCCTGTTAACATAACTTCGGCATGTCGTCTGGAGACAGTAATATCGTCAAAGAAAATACTGCTTTCGGGATGACGTCCTAACGTTGATATTCCGTCATCAAGTAGAAATTTAGAACCAGCTATAGGTCCATCAGTGACAACAAATCCTGCGGCAGTGGCTTTGTCTTTGGCGCTTGCAATGTCATCAATTGATAATGTTTCTGTTGGGTCCTCATTCACAGCATCTTCTGACATTTAACCATCTACCAACTCTCGGTAATCTTTAGCTGATAACAAACTTTCGGTAGAAGCTGTTTCGGAAAGTTGGAGTATGAAGATCCACCCCTCTCCATAAGGATCGCCGTTGAGGAGTTCTGGGCTATCATCCAGTTCCTGATTTATTTCAATTATCTCCCCTTCTAGCGGAGCATAAATATCCGAAACAGATTTTGTCGATTCAACTTCAGTTACGGTTTCGCCGACGGTAACTAGCTTTCCAAGCTCAGGGATATCAACGAAAACAACATCTCCGAGTGCATCTTGGGCGTAATCAGTGATTCCGACTTTAGCCCTCGCCCCCTCAATCATTACCCACTCGTGATCAGTTGTGTATTTGAGATTCTCAGGAATATTCATACTTTGACCTTACATCATGCAATTACAATTTTGAATTCAAATATAGAGAACGGTCTGATCCCTAATTACTTGATTCGTGAAGCGAGCCATCTAAAGCATGTCCTCTCGTTCCTCTCTTAAGGCGGTTATCGCTAGCGGAATGTAGCCGAAAGCAGCGATGTAGTGAAGTGCTAGAGACGGAACACCTATTACATAAGCAATCACTTCGTATGTTGTTGATTGCCCCCCATCCACTGCAGTTGAAAGCAAAAACAGTGGAAATGCAAACATTAATCCAAAGCTGCTCGTCTTCCCTACCCAAGTTACTTTTAAAGCACGGGCACCAAGTGCACCCAAAATTAGTGCGGCTATTGCTACAACCCCTTCTCGGACTAGAGTAAGAATCCCGAACCATAGTGCTACTGACTCGTCAATCATCATGGTGAATACAGCTACTAGAAACATTATCCTGTCCGCAGTCGGATCAAGTACTTTCCCAAGTTCCGAAACTTGATTAAATCTTCGCGCGATCCAGCCATCTACCCAATCTGTAGCTCCCAAAACGCCGAGAAGTGCAGCGGCTGCCAGCGGACGGTTCTCCCCTATCAATAACCAGACAAAGACCGGTACGGCTGCCAAACGCAGAATTGAAATGAGGTTTGGAACCGTGAAAGCATTATCACGCCATCTTTCATGAGTCTGATTGGGTTCTTCCATTTACTTAGCATACGCTTATGTTCAGCAAGTGGAAAGGACTACACGTGGCTAGTGTCTTTACAGAAATAATCAATGGCAAACTTCCAGCGCACGCTGTCTGGCGTGATGAGGAATGCGTTAGTTTTCTTTCAATTAACCCAATAAGCAATGGGCACTGTTTAGTCGTTCCTATTGATGAAATCGATCATTGGGTTGATTTACCATCGGAGAAAGTGGGACATCTACTTGAAGTTGCATCAATAATCGGACAATCGCAGATGAGAGCTTTTAACCCAAACCGTATAGGGCAGATGATTGCTGGCTTTGAAGTGCCTCATACTCACTTACATGTATTGCCCATAAATGACATGGAAGACTTAGATTTTCGCAATGCTACTAACAACGTCAACCATAGCCATCTTGCAGAATTTGCAAAATTAATAAGAATGAATATTCATTCATCGAAGCAGGGTAACGTTGTTGAATCCTTCGTTATTCAATAGGTTCTAGGCCAGCAGTCACTGCCGCTTGGGGTGTTACATACGCTTCAATTCCTGCTTCATTGAATACTCGTACGAACCGCTTGCTTACTTTTAGTTCTGATTGGAAATCCAGCACATCCACTCCAGTCCAAGCCACAGGCACTTCCGTTCTGTCAAAGATAAACCAATCAACGTTACGAACTGCCTCCTCAGCAAGTTTGTCATCATAGTTTTCTGGGACTTGAAACTCCCATAACGCTACCCTTTCAGTCAACAGAGGAAGAAGTTTCGGTGCAGCCCGAACTACTGCCTCTTCTGGGATTAATTCAGCCACCTCAAGACGTGCTTGGTCAACCGGTTGCCTCCGACCCCATTCCCAAGGGTCCTCGTAAGGGGATGCGACAGAATTTGAAACAAAGAATACTGAAGCTGTTATCAGCAGTGCCCCCATAACTGTCCTGTCTACATTCACTCGTTGGACTATTATTCGCCCAGTTTTTCGAAGCGCGAATACCAATGCGATAAACATACAAACTATTACGGGTACTCTTTGACCAGATTCACTCAGTTCATTCGTAGGCACATCGGCCGTAAGATAGAGGGCAAACAAAGGTAGCGCGGGTAAAAGATACCGGGGGGCAACCATCGGAAGAAAGAGTAAAGGTGCAAGTAAAGCTACAGCTACTTGAAAGTTTGGTTCGGAGAAAAGTTCGTTGATGAAGGTTAATGGATTGATTAGAATGCCCCACAAGACAGCAAAAGGATTTCCGGAACCATATTCTGCAAAGGCTTCCAAATGCGGGTACACCCCACCGTTGTATAAGGGCTGTATTCCCAGAATAAATATAGTTGACCAAGCCAACCCAAAAGCTATTGTTTGATACCCCAGCTTTTTCTTTCCTTCAAGTATCCAGAGTACTCCGAAACCAGCCATCAGGAGTCCAAGATCAGCCCTTGATAACAAAGCTAATACTGCCATAAACCAGTATTTATATTTCTTGTTAGTGTAAGCACACAATACGAATGAAAGCATCGCTGGTACGGCAAAAGTTTCGAGCCTGAAACCGGAAAGGTTGAGCGAATGTATAGCACTATAAGATCCATATATGGCGACAACGATGCTGCTTGTTCCCGCCCTCAAGTCCGCTACATTTCTTGATAGCCGCCAGATAGGAACTATCGCAAAGGATAATGCAGCTGACTGTATGACTATCAAAGTGATTGCTGTTGGGAATATAGCAGTCAACAAAGCGATTGGGTATATCAAGAAACCGCCTTGGCTTGCGAGATAATTCTGTCCGAGGAGTGAAGATTCTGGTGTATATCCCTCACCTATTAACCAGACAGATTGCATAACTGCAGCCAAATCAGATGTTTGAGAAAGTTCGCGTGATTTTGCCAAAGCCAGAAGAATGAATATGATCCAAACGACGGATCCTGCTATCCAAGGAAAAGTTCTATCAAATACAGCGCTCTCAAATCTTGCTTGCCAACGAAGAAGCCTATATTCAAGTCGTTTACGCCAACTGATTGCCATTGAAATATCTTAACCCTCTAAGACAATTTTAGTTTCTATCTAAGTTTTTAGTTACATCACATATGGCTCCCATAGAACGTTGTAGGGCAACGCTGATTTCTCAAAGATCTAACAGTTCAAAAGTGTCCGAGTTGATATGGGAAGAATTACACTCCTTTTAGCATTGCAACTATCCGTAGCTAGGTAGTCTGTATAAATTGGAGATATGGCATACGAGATCGCTCTTTTCGATTTAGATTCGACTTTATTTGATTCAGAACTTTCCGAGAAGTCAGCTTTATCCGCTTCTTTTAATGAATACGAGATCAAATCAAGTCAGCGCCTGCTCAAAACTTACAGAAGTATCAATACACGGCTTTGGTCAGATTTCGAAAACAAAGCTATTACCCTTTCCAAACTACGAGTTGAACGATTTCAGCGATTATGTGATGAGTTGAACTTTAATATCAACGCTGAGGAACTGGCAGATGTATATGAAAGTAATCTCGGAAAATATGGTGGGCTTTATCATGACGCTGAAAAACTTCTAAGAAATGTGAAAGCTAAGAGTAAAGTTGGTCTAATTACTAACGGCCTTGAGTCAGTGCAAAAGGCGCGTCTTTCAAATTTCAACCTCAACGGTTATTTTGATGCTATTTTAATCTCCGGTGAATGTGGAATGTCGAAGCCCGATCCTTCAATATTTCAGGCGGCTCTTGACCTCTTAGGACATAGACAAAAGAATTCTGTTTTGATGATCGGAGATAGCCTTTCTTCTGATATTGCAGGTGCCGAAAATTTTGGCATTGATTCATGTTGGTACAATCCTCAATATTTGGATACGCCTTCAACGCATTCTCCTACCTTTATTGTCAACTCGCTGCTAGAGATTGATGCTTTGATTTAGGCAATTCAATCAAGATCTAATCTAACCCTCTGAAATATCGCAATACACTCAACTTAGTTTCTTCAGGTGTCGTGAACAATACTCCCTGCATCCCTGCATTTTGTGCTCCTTCAATGTTGTGCGCAAGATCGTCAATCATTATGCAAGAACTGGTTTGGACACTTAATCCTTTTGACGCTAGTTCGTATATTCTCTTATCTGGTTTTCTAAATCCCACCACCGAGGAGTCAATAATACAATCAAAAAGCCCAGTCTCTATGGTATTTTCAATCACAGGCCAGAACTCTGGAACAGAATTAGTTAGTAGTGCAACCTTTATTTCCAGTTCCTTAAGCTCCAGAACCAATTCTTCCATAATTGGGTCTGGTTCGTTAACAGCATCTATAACCCAGGATCTAAAGACCTCCAGGTTAAATACTAAATCGTGTTGATTAAAGATCTTTTGCATTTTCTCTGCAAAGATTTCGTCCAATGGCTGTCGACCACATTCAGCCTCAAACCATGGATTATCAAAGTCAGCATTTTCGCCCAAAATTAATTGGGTTAGGGCCTTCTTGTCAGATCTAAACTGTGTAGCGAGCATTTCTATGCGGCCGAGAGGTGATTTGGCCATCACGCCTCCGTAGTCAAAAATTGCTGCTTGAAACTTACCGAGGCTCACTTTCTAAGAGTACACCGCATGTTTCCTGCCAGAACGCTCTATTCTGAATCAATGGACTCAGGTCAAGCATCTTACAATTACAGATATGACGCTAATCTTGCTGAAGAAATAGAGCTTAAGTGGCAAGCCCGATGGGAGAAAGACGGGACATATCACGCTCCGAACCCCTCCGGTCCCTTGGCAGATTCTACTGGGCGAGTTGATCTCCCAAAATTATTTATTATGGATATGTTCCCTTACCCCTCGGGAACCGGCTTGCATGTCGGGCATCCTCTAGGCTTTATCGGCACAGATGTGTATGCACGCTATAAGCGAATGACAGGACATAATGTTCTTCACACAATGGGCTACGACGCATTTGGGCTACCTGCTGAAGAACATGCTCGCCAAACTGGACAGCACCCAAGAGAAAATACGAATGCGAATATAAACAACATGCGAAAGCAACTCAAGCGTTTGGGATTAGGACATGATCCAAGACGTTCAATATCTACAACAGACCTTGATTATTATAAATGGACACAATGGATATTCTTGCAACTATTCAACTCCTGGTATGACACTGACCTGAAACAAGCTCGTCCAATTGAAGAGTTAAAAATCAAGCTTGAAGAGGGTTCAATTGTTCTGGAAGAAAATGACTCGTGGTCTTCATGCTCTGACCAACGAAAGAAAGAAATTGTCAACAGTTTCCGTCTAGCTTACCTTGCAGAAGCGCCAGTAAATTGGTGTCCGGCCTTAGGGACTGTTTTAGCTAACGAAGAGGTAACAGTTGATGGAAGAAGTGAACGAGGGAATCACCCAGTCTACCGAAGGCCATTAAAGCAATGGATGATGCGCATCACGGCATATGCTGACCGCTTACTAGAGGACTTGGAGAGTCTAGATTGGACTGAAGCGATAAAAAGTATGCAAAGAAATTGGATTGGCAAAAGTGACGGTGCTGTGATCAACTTCACTGCTGAAGAGACAACTGTTCCTGTTTTCACGACTCGGCCAGATACTATCTTTGGAGCTACATATCTTGTGCTCGCTCCCGAACACCCATTGGTTGACTCACTGCATCAAACTGACTGGCCTGATGGAATCGACAGTAGGTGGACAGGAGGATTTAACAATCCGCGTTCTGCAATTGAAGCTTACCGAACGCAGTCCAATCAAAAATCTGATCTTGATAGGCAAGAGAATAAGGACAAGACTGGCGTTTTTCTGGGTGCTTATGCGAAGGTACCTGTGACCGGTCATGAAATTCCGATATTTATTTCCGACTATGTCCTTATGGGTTATGGAACCGGTGCCATCATGGCTGTCCCCGGTCAGGATGAACGGGATTGGGAATTTGCAGAAGTATTCGGTTTAGACATCATTAGAACAGTTGAGCCTCCTGCTGATTGGAGTGGAAAGGCGTACGTAGGTGATGGCCCCGCAATAAATAGCGACTTTCTAAATGGATTATCCATAGCTGAAGCAAAGCAAGCGATAATTTCTTGGCTCGAAGATAATAGTGGCGGTAGCCGCCAGACATCATATAAATTACGAGATTGGTTGTTTAGCCGACAGCGATATTGGGGAGAACCGTTCCCTATTGTTTATGACAAGGATGGTCTACCTAATCCCGTACCAGAGGACTTGCTGCCAGTCGAACTACCGGAACTAATTGATTGGGCTCCAAGGTCGCTTGATGAAAATAGTGACCCTGAACCACCACTTGGCAGAGCAGAGGATTGGACCACGGCCGTGCTTGACCTCGGTAAAGGACCACAGGAATATATCCGAGAATTGAATACGATGCCACAGTGGGCAGGTTCATGCTGGTACTACCTCAGATACCTAGATCCATTGAATAGTGAAGAATTTGTAAGTAAAGATATTGAAAAGTATTGGATGTCGGGCGAAATAGGTGGCGTGGATCTTTACGTCGGCGGCGTTGAGCACGCTGTACTTCATCTTCTCTACAGTCGGTTCTGGCATAAAGTCTTATTTGACTTAGGTCATGTCAGTACCCCTGAGCCTTTTCAACGCCTCTTTAATCAAGGCTATATTCAAGCTGCCGCTTATCAAGATCAAAGGGGCATGTACGTCGACGCAGTGGACGTATCACAAGATGGAGGAAAATTTTTCTATGAAGATCATGAAGTTCAAAGATCATTCGGGAAAATGGGAAAGTCATTAAAAAACTCAGTTACACCAGATGAAATGTACGAGGAATACGGGGCTGATACGCTTCGACTTTACGAGATGTTCATGGGCCCGTTAGATCAAGATCGCCCATGGGAAACAAAATCTGTGGTCGGATCTCAGCGCTTAATCCAAAGAGTATGGCGTAATCTAGTGAACGAGGAGACAGGAGAGATCACTGTCAGCGATAGCGAACCTAACGAAATGCTCAACCGCCTCCTGCATCAAACGATAGATTCTGTTAACAATGACATGAATAATTTAAGATTCAATACCGCTATTGCGCGTATAACAGAATTGAATAATGAAATTACCAAGCTTGAATCCCCTACTCCTAGAGTTATTGCAGAGCCTTTAGTTCTTCTCTTAGCTCCTTTAACTCCCCATATCGCTGAAGAGCTTTGGGAAAAGCTCGGTTATGACATGTCAGTAGTCTACGCAAAGTTTCCGGTTCCTGATGAGATGCTTCTTGTTGAGGAGGAAATAGAAATACCAATCCAAATTAATGGCAAACTAAAAAGCAAAATTAAAGTTGACTCAAACGCTACAGATGAAACTTTGCAGGAGAAAGCGCTCGCTGATAAAAAAATTAAATCGCTACTTGGCTCGAGTGACCCAAAGAAGATAATAATAATTTCTGGGAAATTAGTGAATATTGTTCTCTAGCCCTGCGACCACCGTAATTAGGGTAAGGTTTCGCTATGGGTAGAGATGACCGGTCGGGGTTATTTAACACGAATCCTAAATTAGGAAAAAGGTTTGGAGACCTATATGGCGAATTTTGGTGTAACGGTCGGGTTACGCATGACCTGAAAGAAGTTTTGAGGATTCGAAATGCCCGAATTACAGATTGTGGATATTGAAAAAACGTAAGATTTTCTCTCGCCCGTGAGGCGGGACTAACTGAGAAGAAAGCATTGCAAATAACAGATGACTGGCGTAAGAAATCGCTATCGCGTGAATGGAATGTTGCCTTGCAACTTACAGACTGCCTCATACAAACTCCGGAAAAGTCAATTGACCAGTTAGATAGCGACATTAGGGAGCTTTTTGATGTTTCCGAAATTACGGAGATCGCATTGGGTGTTGCATTATTTCACGGCTTTTCAAAGATGCTGATCGCTCTCGGAAGAGAACCTGATGAAATGGAAACTACTATTATTCCGACACCCACCCCATCACTTGACCGCTTAGATAAAGTCTTTGCGGTGGATAACCCCATGCATATCGCTTTGTCTCCATCTCAGAATCTTCGCGATAGGTGGCTCGACCTTGAAGAAGCTCTGTGGGAAACTCAGTCCTACCCAATAGCGGAACTCTTGGCTATACGAAGCCGACTTTCAGAACTACTACCGATCCCAAATACTTTTCGCAGCTATTATTCCTCTGACGCCAGCTATAGTTCATCTCTGAGGATCGCTGATCAATTTTTTTATGATGTTCGTTCAATAACTGAAGAACAAAGGAGTGAGATATCTAGCAATTTCGGTATTGAAGGTTTGGTAGTGCTTATGATTTGTTTAGCACTCTATGATGGAGCCTTTAGAGTTATGTCTGTGCTTGATCATTGGGAGAAATTTTCTGAATAGAAAACGCAATACATCTCGCTCACATGAGGAGCATAAAGCTTTTCCAGACCACGGCCACATGTCCCATTTGTTTCAATAACATCCCATACTTTTGCATCGTGACGACCTTGACATGGCACATCTTCGAAAACAGGGACGATGTCAATGCATTTGAATGGTTCGGATTGTTCATTTGGCGGAATGTATTCATTTTCAGGGTTATTCGTTTCGGAGTTGCCTGAAATAACAAGGCCGCCAATAAGTATGCCAATTACGACAACAAATAAAACTGCTAAGGGAATAGGCCGCATGAGCTTCGCTATTCCCTTAATTTCCATCTCTTCTTTTGTCGCAATTTCAGGACCTTTTTTCCTGATTGATTCCCCGCTAGCTGTGAACTCCTCCGAAATATCTTGGTACGTAAAGCCTTGTTTAATTGGCTCT
>MDTG01217570.1_pt1 | contig 10944 bp, 12 predicted proteins | sample 811421 | NCBI WGS metagenome assembly MDTG01 (sample SAMN05326645, study PRJNA326480) | marine metagenome | isolation source: seawater | place: Pacific Ocean: South East | collected 2011 | reverse complement strand
TACGAACTTATTTTTACTAAACTTCCACATTATGTTTTACCAACTTACCCTGCTCTATCAATCTTAATTTCACTATACATTTATAAAAACTACAAGAATTCTGAATTTATTAAGATTAGCAACATATTCTTGTCTTTAATTTTTCCAATAAGCATTATTGGAGCATTTATATATGTAATTTATATTTACTCAAGTTTTGATATACTTTCAATTTTTTTAACTATTTTTTTGATACTCTTACTTATCTTTATAATTATCCAATTCAAAAAAAGAAAAATCAAATCTTCTCTATTATCAGTTATTCTGTTTCAAACTACTATTTATTTGAGTCTTGTTTTTGTATTAAATCCTAAATTAAGTTCTTTTTGGATTGCAAAAAATATTAATAATATTATTGATGATAAGTCTTTTGAAAATTATTCAATATATTCATCAGGCTTTAATGAACCTAGTTTGATTTTTCTGTCGGGGCATAAACTTAAAAAAATCAGTCCTGAATCTATGGCAAAGGAATCTATAATTAAAAAAAATAATCTTTTTATTCTTTCAGAAGAAAAAGCAGATATTTTTTTAAATCATATATCTATCAATTCAGATATACTTCAAACTCATTCTTTTGAGGGTTTTAACTATTCAAAAGGGCAGTACATTAAATTTAAAGTTTTTAAAAATTAATGATTCAAGTTGAAAATATAATAAAAAGGATTTTGTCAATAAAGTTATTTTTAGCTTCCTTTTTATTGACTGTTTTATCTTTTAATTTTTTGGATATTTCTATATTTAAAGCAACGAGGTCAATGAGCTCTTTAATTTTTAGCTTCTTTAAAGACTTTATCGATCCCCTCTCAGATATTATTGATCCATTTAATATTGCTGTATGTTGTTTGATAATTTTAATATTAATTTTAAATATCAAAAACTCACTTAAAGAACCAAAAAAATTAAAAATTTTATCCCAAAAGATCGGTTATAAATACGAAATAATTTTGGAGTCTTTAAATTATTATATTGAGATGATGAAACATATTATTATATCTATTATTTGTGCAGGAATAGTTTGTCATATCTTGAAATATGTTTTAGGTGTCTCAAGACCAAAGTATTTTTTTCTGGAGGGATATCAAAGACTTGATTATTTTAACATTGAACATAAAGTTAATTCTTTGCCATCTGGGCATGCTCAAGCAGCGTTCACCTTAGCAATCCTTTTTTTAATCTATGTAAATAAGTATACTTTTTATGTTTTAACACTTGCAAGTTTAATGGCTATTTCAAGAATATTTATGTCCATGCATTTTCCTAGTGATTTAATATTAGGGGCATATATAGGTGTTTTTGTTCCAACTTTGATATTTAAAATATATTTCTTTGAAAAAATAAGATCTTTTAATAAAGATAATATTTTTACCTTTAGTTCATTATTAAAATTGATATATTTAAAGAGATTAGTATGAAAATTAAAAACTTAGTAATTATTCTTTTTATAAACTTTTTTTATGTAAGTACAGTTAACTCAGCTACTTGGTGTAAAGCTATATACCCATATAGTTCTGAAGCATTTGATGGACACTTTCAAAAACAGCTCTCGGTTTGTAAAAATAGTGACAATTTATTTATTTCGATCCATTCTAAATATAAAAATTCTCAACATTTATTGAATGCTAGTATTGCAAACTTTTGTGATTTAAATAGGCAAGTAGTTATATCTAAAACTAAAAAAGTTCCTGAAGAGTCCTATAATTCTGCAGTATGTGTTTTTAAAAGACATATTTTAAGAGAAAAATAATTATTTCTAAACAATTTTTTATTGGGTCGTTATTATTTTATGTTAAATTTAATAACGAATTTAAGATCAAACAAAATTAAGAATTTTGAGAATTATAGCTTTAAAAGTGATTTAAATAACTTTTCAACAAGTGAATTAGAATTAACTAAAGAAAAAGATTCAAATATTCTTCCTTCTCAAACTTGGCTGGAAATTTACAGATGTCAATAAAACCTTGTTATAAAAACAAGGTTTTATTGGAGGAAATTAAAATAGACTAAAGATCAGCAAAATTAAAAATATAGAACTAAAGCTTAACGCACAAATTTTAGTTATATACATACTAATCCCCAATATACAACATATAGTAATGAAATATATATGTCAAACTATATATAGATTTTTTTTTTTTTAATAGTTTAAAATTAAAACAATATTATCTTACATCTCATGAATAAAAAGATGAAGATAGTTGTTATAGGTAGTGGAATTTCAGGTCTATCATGTTCTTGGCTATTGTCTAAAGGATATAATGTCACATTATTTGAGAAAAATGATTATTTTGGAGGTCATACAAATACTCAATTAATCAATACAAAAACAGATAAAAAAAATATAGATGTTGATACTGGTTTTATAGTTTTCAATAATAGGAACTATCCAAATTTATCCGCTTTTTTTAACTTACTAGGAGTAAAAAGTTATAATAGTAACATGTCATTCGGTGTTTCATTAAAAAGTGGTAATCTCGAATATGGTGGAGATAACTTTAATTCAATGTTTGCACAGAGATCAAATATTTTAAATATTAATTTTTGGTTAATGATTAAAGATATTTTAAAATTTTATAAAAATGCTGAGTTGGATATTGGTTTTTTTAAGAATTTGTCAATTGAAGAGTACTTGAATTTAAAACTATATTCTAATTCATTTAAAAATAACCATCTTTATCCTATGGCTGCAAGTATTTGGTCAGCTCCATTAGAGAAAATTAAAAACTACCCTTTTGAAAATTTTATAAATTTTTTTAAAAATCATGGTCTCTTGAGTCTTGTAGATAGACCACAATGGCAAACTGTTTTGGGTGGAAGTAAAAAATATGTAGAAAAAATTTTGAATAATTTTAAAATAAAAAGTTTTAAATCTGAGGAGGTTTTATCTATTAATAGAGAAAGAAAGAAAATATTTGTAACAACAAATAAAAGAGAATTAGTCTGTGATCATGTTGTTTTTGCATCGCATGCTGATGAAGTCTTAAAAATATTAGAAGAACCATCCGATGAAGAATTATATTATTTATCGATGATAAAATATCAAAAAAATATTGCATACCTTCATTCTGACCAAAATTTTATGCCAAAATTAAAAAAAGTCTGGTCAAGTTGGAACTATATCCAGCGAGGGAAAAAGAATTTAAATAATCTTTGTGTTACATATTGGATGAATAAACTTCAAAATTTAAATACGAAAGAACAAATTTTCGTGACTTTAAATACTCATCCTATTTTTAATATTAAAAATGTTTATAAAAAAATAATTTATAGCCATCCTATTTATGATAAAGAAACAATAACAGCTCAAAAAGGAATTAAAAATATACAAGGAATTAAAAATACTTGGTTTTGTGGGGCTTATCAAGGTAATGGTTTCCACGAAGATGGAATTAAATCAGGATTGAATATTGCGGAAAAGATTTCAAAGTACACTAGACCATGGAAAAAATAAATTTTATAGAGGACTGTTTTTTTACAGGTCATGTCACTCATAAAAGATTGAAGCCTTTTAAGCATTTTTTTAAATATAGAGTGTCATATTTTTGGTTTGATATTGAGAAAGCACCAAGAAATAAATTTTTTAAATTTGATAGTTTTTCTTTGTATAGTTTTTATGGTTGTGATCATGGAGAAAAAAATCGCGATATATCTCAATCATTGTTTCATTATTATCAAGAAAAACTTATAAACTTAAATTATAAAAATATAAAGACCATTAAAGTACTTTGTCTGCCAAGAATTCTTAACTATAGCTTTAACCCTATTTCTGTTTTTGCATGTTTTAATGAAAAAAAAAAATGTGAAGTTTTTATTTGTGAAGTTTCAAATACATTTAAAGAAAGATATGCATATCTATTTAATGTCAAAAAAGGTATTTTTTTAACAAAAAAAGAATTCCACGTTTCACCTTTTTTGAGAATTGAGGGTGATTATAAAATTAAATTTACTATTTCTAAGAAGATGGTAAAACTTATCATTTTTTATAAAAAAGAAAAAAAACAGATTTTGTATGCAGATTTTTTGGGAGAAAGAAGAGATTTCAGTAATATTAACTTATTAAAATTGTTCTTTGGAGATTTACTGCAAAACTTTAAAGTTACACTTGGTATTTATTATGAAGCATTGAAATTGTTTCTCAAAGGTGCAATCTATGTTAGTAAACCAAAAAAACCCGAGAGATTTATTAATTTGAATAATGAAAAAAAAAATTATGGAAACAGAAAATAAAAAAATATTTTGTGAAAAAAAATTTTCTCTGTTTTGCTCAGTTTTGTCCCAAGCTAAATTTGGTTCAATAGAGATACTGTATAAAGAGAAAAAAATTTTCAGTTTTGTTGGTATTTATAACGGGCCAGCTTCTGTAATCTCAATAAATGATTTTAAATGTGTTGATAGTTTTTTTCTCAAAGGAGATTTAGGTTGGGCTGAAAGTTATATTAATAACTTATGGGAAACCAATGAATTGAGTGTATTTCTTGAGTGGGGAGCAAAAAATTTTCACGACTTTACAGATTATATCAGAGGAAAATGGTATATAATATTATTTTTAAGGATCAAGCATTTTTTGAATAGTAATAGTAAATCAGGTTCAATTAAGAATATTAAGTTTCATTATGATTTAGGAAATAATTTTTATGATAAATGGCTAGATAAATCCATGACATACTCATCAGCAATTTTTAAAACCCAAACTCAAAAATTATTTGATGCTCAGGTAAACAAGTTTGAAAACTTATCTCAACTATGTTCAATAAAAGAAAATGATGAGGTTCTTGAAGTTGGATGTGGTTGGGGGTCATTCTCTTTATTCCTTGCTAAAAATAAGGGTGCCAATGTTACAGCTATAACTATTTCACCTAAGCAATATGAGGTGGTAAGGAAAAATGTTTTTGAACAAGGTCTTAATGATAAAATAAGGATTAATTTAGTTGATTATAGAGATGTAAAAGGAAAGTTTGATAAGATTGTATCAATAGAAATGTTTGAAGCTGTTGGCGAAAAATACTGGTCAACATATTTTAAAGTTTTACGAGAAAATTTGAAAAATTCTGGTAAGATTGGACTTCAAACTATTACTATAAAAGATAGTTATTTTGGAAGTTATCGAAAATTCCCAGATTTTATACAAACATATATTTTTCCAGGAGGTATGCTACCTTCTGTAAATGAATTAGATAAAACTGTTTCTTTATCTGGGATGAAGATATTGGAAAAAAATCTGTTTGGAGATCATTATGCTAAAACTATTGTTGAGTGGAAAAAATCATTTGAAGATTCCTGGGAAGAGATAAAAAATATTGGCTTTGACCTATCTTTTAAAAGGTTATGGCACTATTATTTGAGTTATTGTGAAGGAGGTTTTAGATCAGGTAATATCAATGTTGGGCAGTTTTTAATTGGAAAAGAATAATTTTATAATAAGAAATCTATTATATTGTCTTCCAGCATTTGCATTTGCTATTCCTACTTTTCCAGTAATGATATTATTACCTGCATTATATTCTGAAAAATATAATATTGATATTGCAAGTATTGGGATAATTTTATTTACAGCAAGATTTCTTGATGTGGTTTCTGATCCATTATTAGGATGGATAAATGATAAAAATCTATTTAGAAGAAAAAATTTGATTATTTTTGGAAGTTTGATTTGCGGTTTTTCTTTACATCAGCTTTTTTCGCCAACTATTGTTCCTGATAAAATACATCTTTTTATTTGGATTTCTTTACTTTATTTGGGCTGGACAATTTTTCAAATTCCATATCTTTCATTAGGCTATGATCTTGAAAAGGATTATCGTGGAAGAACAAAGATTAGTGCCAGTAGAGAGTTTTTCATTTTACTTGGTTTAATGACTTCAGTTTCATTACCTCTTTTTTTTAACAAAGAAATTATTTCAACAGAATCATTACTGGTTAAGTTAGCACTATTTTCTGGTTTTTTTGGATTATTATTTTTTTATATATTTATTAATGAACCAAGAAGAAAAAAATACAGTGAAGTTCTAAAAGTTCAAAAATTAAGTAGCGAGTTAAGAAAAAATTTATATTTTATGAAAATTCTTATTGCATGGTTTTTTAATAGTTTAGCTAATATATTCCCTATGATCCTATTTGTTTTTTTTATTACATATTTTTTAGGTGGCACTGAATCTGATCAAGAGATTATATTATTTTATTATTTTATATCAGCTATTTTTGGGATGCCATTCTGGGTTTTTTTAAGTAAGTTTTTTGAAAAAAATAGAGTGTGGTATTTTTCTCTTATAAGTTCTGCCATTTTTTTTTCTTCTGTCTTTTTTCTTCAAAATGGAGATATTCAGTACTTTATAATTATTTCATGTTTGACTGGATTTTGTTTAGGAGGAGATTTAGCTATCCCCCCGTCAATTTTATCCGATATTACGGATTATCACAGATTAAAGTTTAAATCTGATATTTCAGGTATTCTTTTTTCTTCTTTGACTTTTTTGAATAAAATAGCATTTGCTTTTGCTAGTCTTTTTGTTTTCTTATCCTTAGGTTTATTAGATTTTGATTCAAAGGTTGCGATTAGTATAAAAATTAAATACTTTTTATTAATATCATATGCAGGAATTCCAATTTTATTAAAATTTTTTTCTGCCTATATAATAAAAAACTTTTCATTAGGAGAAAAAATGCATGGTGAAATTACAAAAAAACTCTACAATTAACTAAAGAATAATAACAAATAAGTGTAAAATGGAAATTAGAAATATAAAATTCTACTTTTTAGTTTTTTTTATCTCTGCTTGCTCAAGTAATATGAATATAAACCAATTTAAAAATAGTAATCCAGAATTCATTCTTGAAGAGTATTTTGATGGAAAAGTTGAAGCTTGGGGTTTATTCCATGATAGATTTGGCAATCTAAAGCGTCAGTTTAAAGTAAGCATTGATGGAGTAAGAAAGGGTAATCAAATTATATTGGATGAAAGATTTATATATGATGATGGGGAAAAAGATCGTCGAGTTTGGAAAATTGATATACTCGGTAATAAAAAATATATTGGACGTGCTGATGATGTCGTCGGTTCTGCAGAGGGAAAGGCTAATGGTAATGCTTTGAACTGGAAATATGAATTATTATTAAAAGTTCAGAATAGCAAAATTAAAGTTAGTTTTGACGATTGGATGTTTCTTCAAGAAAGGGGTGTACTTATTAATAGGGCAGAAATAAAAAAGTTTGGTATTAATTTAGGTGTCGTCGTAATAACTTTTTTAAAGATTGAATAGTTTAACTGTGAAATTTTTTAAACAAACCACCAATTAATGGTAAATTACAATAAAAATTCTTACCACTATCCCAATAATCAACATGTTTAATAATTAAATTATTTTTTACAGTAATTTCGCTTATACCCTCTATCCAAAATTTTTTTTTATAAATTCCTGAAAATGACCATTTTATAAAAAAAATTTCATTATTATTTGACAAATTTAGAATTTTAAATTTTGGACCTTCAATTTTTTTAAACATTTCTATGAATAAATTTTTGAAATTTTCTTTACCTTTAATTTCATTAAAAGGATCAATAAATAATAATTCTTCATCTACGCAGTTTAAAACTTCTTCAAGAGTATCCTTATTAAGGTTTTCGTATGCGTTGGCATAATCTTTTACTAGTTTATTCATAAGTAATTTTTTCTGGAATTTTGACAACATCTTTAAGTAATTTATTCATGAGAAAAAAATATAAACTATAAGGTAAAATTGACATAAATTTCATTGGTATGATTAATCTTTTTGGAAAATAAATTTCAAATTTTGAGCTTAATAGCCCTTTATAAATTCTTAGAGCTGCATTCTTAGCAGTCATCAAGAAAGGCATTGGAAATTTATTTTTATCAGTCATCGGTGTTTTTATAAAGCCTGGGTGAATAACTTGAATTTTTATTTTTAATTTTGATAATTCAAGCCTAAGTGTTTCAGCAAGAAAGGTTAGACCTGACTTAGTAATGCCATAAATTCCCGAATTTGGCAAACCTCTGAATCCTGCGGGTGATGAAACAAACACTATTTGTCCATTATTTCTTTTTCTCATATCGGGTAAGATATTATTTAAACAATTTATCTGTCCCATAAGATTTACATTCATTACTTCCTTAATTCTTGAAAGTTCTACAGATTCAAGATTTCCAGGGTTATAGGCAGCTGCATTTAGAACAGCTATATCTATTTTTTTAAATCTTTGAATTATCTTTTTAATTACATTTTTACATTCTAATTCAGAGCTTACATCAAGTTTAAAAACCGTTATTCTGTTTTTGGAATATAGTTTAACCTTATTTAATTCTTTGACTCTTCTACCACTGATGATTACATGATATTCATTATCAACTAGGACTTTTGTTAGCTCGGCTCCAATTCCAGTTCCACCTCCGGTTATCCATACAATTTTTTCATTATTTTGGCTCATAGAATTTATCTAAAAAATATTCTATTTTACTACTATCTTTAATAAATATCATTTTTATCCAATTTTTATTATCATCATACCAGATGTCAATATCTAAGTCTTTGCCAGTAATTTCTTTCCCTCTTAACTTAAAATGAGTAGACCAAATACTTTTATCATAAATATTTTCCCTACCAATTTTTTTAATTTTAAGGTTTATCAAGCTACAGTCTTGTGAATTAATAACTTTCCTCTCTTCGGCGTTTTCAACAAGTTTATAATTCCAATAAGTGGTTGGAATCATTGGCATTAATTTACTTTCATCTCCATGAGTTCCGTCCCTATATAAAAAACCATCTTTGGTTAAAATACTGCAATTTAATATTTCTCCATTTTTATTTGTTTCTGATTCTAAACTCTTAAATTTATTATCAACCCAAACTTCTTTATTTTCATGAAAATAATCGTAAATATTGAATCCTAAAAATTTAACTTCAAATTTTATTTCAATTTCTGATTGAACAATATTCTCTTTTTTTAAGAGTTTAAGCTTATGATACCCGATTTTTTGTCCATTCCTGTAAACATGAAAAAAAATCTCTGAACCATAAGAATTTGTACCTAGAGTTGAAAAAAATATGAAATTTAAGAAAAATAATAAGAGTACTTTCACGAAATTAAGGTTGGTTAGATTTTTTGCCTAACCAACCCAAATATACTATCTTCTGTTTCCAAATAATTGGAGAAGCATTATAAATAGATTTATAAAGTCTAAGTATAATCTTAAAGACCCCATTATTGCTTTTTTTCCTTCATTCCCAGATCCATCAAAATACATATTTTTGATTTGTTGGGTATCATATGCGGTTAACCCTGCAAAAACTAATACACCAATTACTGAAATAGCAAACTGCAAAATAGAACTTGCCATAAAAATATTTACTATTGATGCTATAAGTATTCCGATTAAGCCCATAAATAAAAATGAACCCCAACCTGATAGATCTTTTTTAGTCGTGTAACCATATAAACTAAGAGCTCCAAAAGCTCCGGCGGTAATAAAGAATACTCTTGCAACAGATTCACCGGTATACTGTATAAAGATGCTACCAAGAGAAACTCCCATAACCGAAGCAAAAGACCAATATAAAATTTGGACCGTTGACTCTTTCATTTTAGAAATTCCAAAACTTATTGCCAACATAAATCCTAATGGTGCAAGCATTATTATGAAAGCTAATGGAGATGCATAAACAGTTGCGCCAAATGAAGTTAACTGATTTGTGCTAAAATCAAAGGCCATCTGAGAAAATAAATGCGCAATAGTTCCAGTTAGTGCTAAACCAACAGCCATAAATGAATATACTTTATTCATGTATGCTTTAAGACCAAGATCAATTTCTGAATCAACTGATGATCTAGATTGTATTTTTTTGTCGTAATCATATGCCATTATGTAAACTCCTGATTTTAATAATTAATTAATTTTACTATAATTAGCTTAACTTTACCACAATAAATATGTTACTTTTTTGTAAATACAAGATTTTTTTATAGGGTTTGAAATGAAATATAATTATTTAGGTAATTCACAAACTAAAGTTAGTATAATTTGCCTTGGAACAATGACCTGGGGAGAACAAAATAATGAGTTAGAAGCATTCGAACAAATGGACTATGCTATTAAAGAAGGTGTGAATTTTTTTGATACAGCTGAACTATATTCCGTTCCACCTAAAAAGGAAACATGGGGATCAACAGAAAAGATTATTGGCAATTGGTTAGAAACTAGAAAGTGTAGAGAAAAGATTGTTTTAGCTACCAAAGTAACGGGTCGATCAGCTATGAATTGGTTTAGAAATAAAGAAACGAGACTCAGTAAACAACAGATTTCGGAAGCAATTAACGGTAGTTTACAAAGATTAAAGACAGATTATATTGATCTTTATCAAATTCATTGGCCTGATAGAAAGGCAAATTTTTTTGGAAAACTTGGATATAAGTACGAAGATGATGTTGATGCAATTCCAATCGAAGAACAGTTAGACGTTTTAAATGATTTAGTTAAGGCAGGAAAAATTAAATATATTGGACTTTCTAACGAAACGCCATGGGGCTTGACAAAATTTTTAAATTTAGCTGAAAAAAACAACTGGGCAAGAATTGTTTCAGTACAAAATCCATATTCACTATTAAATAGAAGTTATGAAGTTGGAATGGCAGAAATTTCCATTAGAGAGAAATGTGGACTTTTAGCATATTCACCCCTGGCCTTTGGAATGTTGACAGGTAAATACGATAATGGTTCTAAGCCTGATGGAGCTAGACTAACACTTTTTGGAGAAATGTTCACAAGATATACAAAGCCCAAAGGTATAAAGTTTGCTGAAAAATATAACTCAGTAGCAAAAAAATTTAATTTGACTCCTTCATCTATGGCACTAGCTTATGTTAATAGTAGAGACTTTATTACCAGTAATATTAT
>MDTG01169406.1_pt1 | contig 10944 bp, 13 predicted proteins | sample 811421 | NCBI WGS metagenome assembly MDTG01 (sample SAMN05326645, study PRJNA326480) | marine metagenome | isolation source: seawater | place: Pacific Ocean: South East | collected 2011 | reverse complement strand
CTTCCAAAAAGTAGTTATCGTCAGGAACAGAGGTTGTTTGTTGACCAAATCTATCAATAAATATTTGTTGTTTTGTATCACTCACAGCCGGAACTAAATCTGGTTCGATTACAGTATCATTGATTACTAATCTAGTTTCAAACTTATTAGTAGGGTCTGCAGCTGATGCTGCTTGTGTTCTTATGAAAAAGATTGTTGCAATAGTTGGATTACCTAAATCATCAAAAATTGTTATTGAAGTTGAATTGTTGTAAGTTTCTGGATCATTAGCATTAAAAGCATATCCAGATGCAAATTGTGCCTTTTCAGGAATAACTTCAGCTGTTGCAGGTACATTAACACCCAAATCAATTGCAGATGTTGCTTGAGGAGTTCCAGAAGTAATCGGAAGTTGGAGTGGGTTCGCACTCACTAAATCTTTTGCAGTAACAGATCCGTCGGCATTCACTGGATAAGCTAAAACGAATTGACCAGACGAATCAACAACATATCTATCGTTATTAACATTAAATGAACCATTTCGAGTATAAACAGTTTGTGTTGACGTTAAAGACGGTTGAAGAGCAAAAAAACCTTGACCTGAAATTGCTAGGTCTAATGCGTTCAATGAAGAACTAATATTTCCTTGTGTGAACTGTTGTTTAACACCCTTAAGAATAGTACCTGAACCGATAGATGATGAAGCATTCTGAAGAGGAGAGGTAGCAAAAATATCACCAAATTCCGCTCTGGATCTTTTAAAGCCTGTTGTATTAACGTTTGCAATATTATTTGAAGTTGCAGATATATCTGACTGTGAACCGTTTAATCCCGTTAATGCTGTATAAAATGACATATTTTTACTCCTCTATTTAATCATTGGTTTTGAGTTTAAGTGCTTCTGAAGCTGAAATTTCTCCGAAATCTTTTAATTCTAAAAGAACATCTTCTGAATTCTTCGGTGTGGATGCTGCAATTACTTTGTTATAAACAGCAGTAGTCAACCCGTTAGTTGCATTTCCATTACCCGCAAATGCTTGTAAAGAAAGTTTTTGTTTAGACTTTAATACATTTTCGGGTATGTCAACCCAGTCAAACCCTATAAGACCTTTCTTTTGTGATCCTAAGTCTATTGTATGAATAATTTCTCCATTAGAATTTGAAATTGTTAAGCCTACGTTATTAGAAGATGCAGGTAGATCGATAACGCCATGAATTTCTCCATTATCGTCTGGAGATACTGTTTGTCCTGGCACTAATACAGATGTACCCAAAAATGAGGCCGCTGTAGCAATTCTATTTGGTTCTAGACGCTGACCTAAGCTAGTTAGATTATTATTAATTTCTGTAATACCTGTAACAGTTGAAAATTGAGCCATCTGTGCAATAAAGTCGCCGTTATCCATTGGAGAAAAAGGATCCTGATTCTGCAGTTGAGCTGTCATCAATTTTAGGAATTCTGCTTGCCCTAAAACGGACGAATCTTTTTTTAAATTCTTTTTTTCATCTGAAGAGTTTATTCCTAATTTATCTAGAATATTGTTAAGTGATTGATCCGATGTTTTTGTTACGTCTGTCATATATATTCTCCTATTTTATTTTCCTAAATTAGCAGTTTTCATCATTAACGCTTTAATTGTTGTAATAACTTCTACATTATTTTGGTATTGTCTCGAAGCTTCAAGCATTTCTACATACTCTTCTTCTGAATTAACTGGGGCTTTATAGATAAATCCCTCTTGATCAGCAAGGGGATGACCAGGTTTGTATTCTTTAATTGGCTCAATATCCATTTGTTCAACAGTTACAGCATCTACTGTAGAGATTCCTCTTTTTCTGATTATGTCCATATATTTAGTTTCAAAAACTGGCTTTATAGGTTTGTATGCATCTTCAGGATTACTAGCTATATTATCAGCATTAGCCAAGTTACTGGCAATAGCATTTAATCTTACTAATTGTGCACCCATAGCGCGTTTTGTAATATTATAAATATTTTTAATTTCCATCATTCACCCCTTATAGCACTCATTAATCCTTGTAATTTTCCGTTTATAAAACTCAATGTAGTTTGATATCTGACAGCATTTTCTGCAAATTCCATTTGTTCAACAGCTAGCTCAACTGTATTTCCATCCATTGAAGGATTTAAAGATTGTCTATACTGAACTTTTCCTGGTAAACTTTTTGACGAGACACTAAAATGCATATTATTAGTAGAACTCAAAGGCCCAGAATTTAATGATCTAGCTAATTCTGTTTCAAAAGTTATATCTCTTGCCTTAAAATTAGGTGTTGCAGCGTTGGCAATATTTGAAGCCAAAATTTCGTTTTTTCTATTTCTGATTTCAAGAGCTTTGCTAAATACTTCGAATTGTTGTTTAATACTATTTGTCATATTTTTAAAAAAAAAATCAATTTGGTTTAGAATTTGCAAATTGAATGCCAAAGAAAGGTATAAAAAAAATGAATAATTTTAATTACGAGCCAGATCCAGAGGTAACAAAGGTTAGAGACCAAATAATAAAAAAAATTGGAAACAAACCATTGGACGAAGTTAATTTAATAATAAAAAAATTACTCAGTGGACAAATGGATGAGATCACAAGATTAGGTGCATTAGCGGCTAGAGTAAAAATTATAAGGTTAAGAATCGAAGAATTATATGAAACTAAGGTGCCAAAAAAGTTTAAAAAGGTTGAAGTTAAAAATAATTCTGAAAAAGTAAAAGAATCTGAAAAAAAGAAAGAGGATTGGCTTAAAGTAAAAATGCTAGAACCTGCGGAAGTGAATGGAAAACAAATTGATAAGGGTGTTATATTAGATGTATCTAAAATTGACGGACAAAAACTAATTGAGAGTAAAAAAGCTATTGCACTAGATAATGAAAAGAATAAAACACAATATAAAGAAGAATCTCAAAAAGAAGATGGTTTAAAAAAAGAAGTTAAAAGTGAAAACAACATAAAAAAAGATGAACAACAAAAAAGTGAATCAAATGATGGTCTAGAAAACAAAGGGACGAGTCTTTTAGATAAAAAAAAAGATATAGAACAAGATGCCGATAATAAACCCCAAACTGAGCTTGACAAAAAATTAAAAAATGATGACTTAGAAAAAAAAGAGGATGAAGGCAAGCTAGACATTGAACCAGATAACGAAAAAATTTCTATAAAAGAAAAAATAACTAAAGACGAAGATAAAAACCTAGAAAGCAAAAAAGATATCGAAAAAGTTAGTGTGCAGAGTACAGAGTCTAAAAAAAATGGCGACAAGGAAACTGAAAAATCTGAAATAAAAATTGATAATAATGAAGAGAACAAAAATAAAATTAATAGTTTAGATAATAAAACAGATGATTCAAATAATTTTTCTTCTAAGGAAAAAGTAGGTAAAAAAAAAGATGAAGCTGATTTATTAGAGATTCATGAAAAACAAGCAAAAAATGAAGAAAAATAAATATTCCGATATTTATTAATTTGAGCCATGATATTTTACGATAGGTTCGATTTCTTCTTTCGGAATGCCAGTTTTCTCAGCAATCTCTAAAACAGAGTAGCCTTCTTTTGCAAGTGATATTGCTGATGTTATGTTTTTTTCAGCACTCAGGGAATCCGCTAACCTAGAAATTTCTTGTTCAACCCTATTTATAACAAATTTGTATTCTTCAAATGATTTTTTTTGTTCGTTAAAAATTAACTCAAATGATCTAAATTCTTCAACAAGATCCTTTAGAGATCTATCAAAAGCGGTAAATTTTTTTAAAATTTCTTTTTTTTTTAAATAATCATAATAAAAAGATAACCCAATTAAAATTATAGAAAAAGACGAAATAATTATTAAAGCGTAGGCGAAAAAAAGTTGCGGGTTTTCTCTAAAAAATAGTGATAGTGCATCCATATTTTTATTATAAAAGAAATTTATTTGTTTTTCTCTAAATAATTTTTAAATTCTTCAAAAATTATAAAATCTTTTTTTTGCTTAAATTCTTTTGATTTTATTAGTTTCTCAATTGATTCAGATAATTCAACCACTTTTTCTTTATCATAGGTATTTAAATTGTTTTTGATTTCTTCGATTTTTTGAAGAATTGATTTGTGAAGATCATTTGAAATATTAGAATTATTAGTTAAAAGATTTTTAAATAACTCTAAAGTGTCTTTGAGCTTATCATCCTGCATAATTTAGAATAACATGGATTAAATCTTATTTCATCTCTTTATAAGCATCCATCAAAGCATCAGAAATCTTTTCTAAATCAATAGGATAGTTATTATTAGCAATCGCATTTTTTATTCTACTAACTTTTTCTTTATCAATAGGTGGTTGAACGGCCATATCTTTAATTGCCTCTTTGCTGATGAATTTAGAAATGTTCGTTGGGTTTTGTTTTGATTGATCAGTTTTAGGGGGTAGCTTCGATGAAGAAGGCACAGCATTTTTTGATTCACCAGAAGAATTTGATTGTGAAACAGATTTCGTTGATGAAGCAATATTATTTTTAATTTGATCTACCATAATTTTATTCCTTATATATTATATCGACACAATATCAAAATTGTTTAGGGTTGATTATAACTTTTTTTTTATTTTCAACATAAGCGTTAATTATTTGACCACTGGAAACATTTCTAACTTTAATTTTTTCCATATGATCTGCATTTTCAAGAGCAATACCTTCAACTTTTATTATAATTGTTCCTAAATTATTTTCTATTGTTATTTTGTCATTTTTTCTAATTAACCATTCTTTTTCTAGATTGCCATTGTATATAGGGGTATTTGACCTAATACTTCTTTTTAGTTTTTTACCTATTATTTCACTTTTATTTACTATTAAGTTTCTTGAATTAGAGATGTTTTTTTTTAAAAAAACTAAATCATCTTCCTTAACAATACTCCCTCTTGGCATATCAGTATTAAAAGCTAAATATTGTACAAGATTCTTAGTTATTTTTTTTTGTGTATTTTTTTTTGTTATCTTTTTCTTTATTTTATTTCTCAAAACAAAACTCCATTGGTTTGGTTTTTGACAACTAATTTTTAGTAACGAAAAATCAGTTGAAATATCTTTGATATCTAAATCCAAACATTTTGGATATTTTTTTTCAGGTAAAATATTTACGTTAGATTCTTTATTATTTTCAGAAAGCCATGATGAAACAATTTTTGTGATTTCAAAACCATCTAATTCATTAGAAAAAATTGCGTTTAAGGGCGCAAGCAAAAACAAAAATAATAAGATTCTAATTATCAGCATTAAAAGCCCCCAAAGAAATATATGTGTTTTCCATTTTGTCGAGTTTTGTTACTACCTTTTTTTACTAAATTCATCATTTCATTTACTGACGGTATTCTGAGTGTTTTCCCTGCAAATAGATAATTTGGATTATTTCTTACAAAGGCTTTTCTATTTATTTCTAAAATAGAAATTTCAACAATTCTCATATTTAAACCGGTGTTTTTATAATATTTTTTTATAATTCCTGATAAAGAATCTCCTACTTCAACAATATGAGTAGTGGAATAATTTGAATCTCTTATAAACGCGTTGTTTTGATCAATGCCATCAATATTACTATAATTACTGTAGTTAAGAACTACAAAAGGTTCTTTAGCATTTAAATTATATGTATTAGTAATTAATGCTAACAAATACAAAACTTTACATATTTTTGTCATATTTTTTCCTCTAATTTAAGAATCTAATAAGTTTACCATTTAAATCAATTAAATCTATATTTGGATTTAAGGGTTCTAAAATTGAAGTGTCTTGGTCTGCCCTCACAACACTAATAACAGACCAGTTTTCCATTGAGTTATCTGGATTGTTTGATGAAATAAGACCAATTTTACCCTCATGCAAACCTTGATTAATGCCTAAATTAGCAACCAACCGCTCGTTTGAATAAATAATTTTAGCTTCCAATGGTAAACATTTTATAACATCATGAATTCTAAAGTGATATTTAGATAGACTTAATTCTAAATATTCTATTATTTTTGATTTAGATACACTATAAAAACTATCCAAACCTTCATAACCAGTATGATTACCTAAATTTAAAGAAAAATTATAATTAAATGAATCTACGAACTTATAATTAGGCCCCTCATAAAGTAATAAATCTATAGAAAAAACCAATTCTTTACTAAACCTGTGTAACCTCGATATAGCGCTTGAAATTTTTATAACAGGGATAATGCTATACTCACCATTTTTTATATATAAAGTCTTTTCAGTTAATGACTCATAATTAAGTTCATTTTTGACTTTTCTCATATCTTCAGGGTTAATAAAAAAATTTCTTTTGTCATATATTTGAATGTCCCTAAGATTTTTAAGATTTCTTAGTATTATCGAGGAAACTAAAGATGGTAATTTATTAGTCCATGCTGGTGAATTGCTTGAAATTATATAATGAGGTTGCAAAAAAGAAATATTGTTAATTCTTTTACTATCACACTTTAAATTCATATTTTTTTGAAATAATGCCGCCTGAATGTTTACTTCATAATGAGTTAAATTAGAACTTTCGTTCAGTATTTTAAAATCTATAATTTCTGAAGCAGGTCTAACTACAAGACTTTCTTTGAGACGAGTTTTAGTGTCAATACTCGAAAACCCATCCACTTTTGCTCCTCCTTGTAGACTTGCTAAATACAATGCTTCATCTAAAGCTCTTTTCTTTGCAATTCCTTTATCTCCATTTATTATAACCGCCCTTCCAGAAGTAAAAACCATTTTTACAGTGTTTTCATTAGCAAAAACAAAGTTAATACTTAGAAAGAAAATAGCGATTACTCCCCAGCAAAAAATGAGAGCTTTCTTTATTAATCTATCAATAGGGTTGTAAGAAAAGTTTTTCAAATTTTAACCTTTTTATAACATTATAATGATTGAGCAGTTCTAAATAGATATGCCACCATATCTTGATCTATCTCTAAAACAGTTTCATATGTATCTGATCCCGTTGGATTTATTCTTACAGTTCTTGCCCCTCTAATTACTCCGCTAACAATACCTCTGAAAGTGTCATTTTGAACCATCAAGTCAATGACAGTTGTATTACTATCAACCTTCAGACCATGAATTTGTTCAGCAAGTTCGCGAATTGCAGCCATTCTAGCTGCTCTTATGGCCATGAGTCTTTTTTGTTCAATGCTTTGACCTGGCTGACTAGACACGACAGCATAACCCGTAGCGGTGAGAGTAGGAAATGTAATACTCGAAGCATCAAGTATTTCTTTTGTTTTATTAAGTTGTGCTGTAGGTGTGTTTGTTTCATTGCTTGAAAAAGACTCGCTTTGAGAGAACTGTTGTAAAAAGTTTCCAGCTCCTGCACATGATTGCATAATAAAAAGTGTGAGTATCAAAATTATTTTTTTCATATTAATGTCCTTAAATTTAAGTTTATTAAAATGAATGCATATAGTATGCCATTTTTAAACTATCTCTTTTCTACAATAAAAACTAATTTGGCATACCTGTTGCATCTAATGTATTTATGGAAAACTTTTATTTAAATAAAAAAGAAGAAAGTCATAAATATTGGTACTTTGAGAGTTTTAAAATTCACTATTGTCATTTTTTTGACTTAAGAGAGCTGTCATGGAACTAACATTAAATTCATTTAATAGAAAAAGTTTAAATTATTTAGTTAAAACTTTTAGCATCCCAGTAGGCATAATGATTCTTGTTGGTATGATGGTAATTCCATTGAGTCCAGTATTATTGGATCTTTTATTTACAACAAATATCTTAGTTTCTCTACTTGTTTTGATGGTAGCTTTACAGGCTTTTAGGCCACTTGATTTCTCAAGTTTTCCAACTGTACTTTTATTTGCAACTGTTCTAAGACTTGGACTTAATGTTGCATCAACAAGAGTAATATTAAGTAATGGTCATACTGGAACTGACGCTGCAGGAAATATAATTGAAGCCTTTGGTGCATTTGTGATGTCAGGTAGTTATGTGGTTGGTTTATTTGTATTTAGTATTCTCGTAATAATTAATTTAATTGTGATTACTAAGGGTGCAGGAAGAGTATCAGAAGTTGCTGCAAGATTTACATTAGACGCAATGCCAGGAAAACAGATGGCTGTAGATGCAGATTTAAATGCTGGTATTATTACAAGTGATGAAGCAAAAGCTAGAAGAAAAGATTTATCTAAAGAGGGAGAATTCTACGGTGCTATGGATGGAGCAGCGAAATTTGTCAAAGGAGATGCGATTGCTGGAATACTAATTTTAATAATTAACATAATTGGAGGTCTGATAATTGGATCAGTTCAACATGACTTATCACTAGATGAATCTGCTGAAAAATATATTTTACTCACAGTTGGTGATGGATTAGTCGCACAAATACCTTCACTGTTACTAGCTCTTGCAACCGCAACTATAGTGACAAGAATAGGTTCAGATGAGCATGATTTATCTGGTCAAATCTCTAACCAAATGGGTATGTCAAAAGCATGGATTCCTGTCTCTGGTGTATTGTTTTTGTTTGGCTTAGTACCTGGCATGCCTAATACTTTATTTTTGATTGCAGGAGCAGTAGCTGGACTTTTCGCATGGCGAATTGGTAAAAAAAGTGAAAAGTCTGAAGATAAAGATTTAGAAAAAAAAGATCAAACTGATGAAAATCCTGAAAAAATTGATGTTGATGATGTTGCAGACAATTCTGCTATTTCACTTGATTTAGGCTACGGATTAATTTCACTAGTGGACTCTAACGACAAAAAATCAAATGGTCCATTAATTTCCAAAATTACAGGAATAAGAAAACAGGTTTCAAAGGAGTTAGGTTTTGTTTTGCCCCATGTAAGAGTAAAAGACGATCTAACACTAGATGCAAATACATATGTTATTAAGATTGGACATACAATTGTAGCACAAGATAAAATTTACCCTGATAGAAAACTTGCTATGCCAAGCGACGAAACTCAAATAAATATTCAAGGTATCGAAACCCTTGATCCCAGTTTTGGTATGAAAGCATATTGGATAGAGAAACATTTAATTTCAAAGGCTGAAAATAATCATTACATGGTAATTGATCCTGAGGCTGTTATTGGGACGCATTTAAATCAAATTTTAACTAAATTTGCAGGAGAATTAATAAGTCAAGACGATGTTCAATTTTTATTGGATAACCTATCTAAATCAAGCCCACAATTAGTACAATCTGTAGTACCAAAATTAGTACCGCTGCATCATTTAACTATTATATTGAGAAATTTGCTTGTTGAGAGAGTTCCAATCAATGATCTAAAAAAAATATTAGAGGCACTATCTAATTTGGCTGAAAAAAAAATGAACCCTGAAGAATTATCTGAGGCTGTAAGGCCTGCTATTACCTCACTTTTAATTCAAAGAATTTCTAAAATCAATGAACCATTGAATGTAAGTACATTCAATGCAGATTTTGAACAGATGCTAATATCGATGGCTCAGAAAAGTAGTTCTGAAGGTTTATTAATTGATCCTGGATTAGCTAAACAAATTATTCAATCTATTATTGATATTAATGAGAAGATGTCCGCAGAAAATAAAACAGCAGTAATTGTTACATCACCAGTTATAAGAAAAGATTTATCAATTTTATTGAGACAACATATTGAGGACATAGTTGTTTTAGCATTTACAGAATTACCAGAAACAAAAAAAATAAAGGTAATTGCTACGATTGGTGAAAAAATACTAACTGAACAAAAGGAGAAACAAAATGACAACGCAACTATTTAAGGCAAAAGACGTTAAATCAGCTATTAATAAAGTAACTGAGGAATTTGGCAATGACGCAATAATACTTTCAACCAAAAAAAATAATGGTCTAGTAGAAATTGAAGCTTCAAATGATAACAATGTTTTGACATCATTTCCAAGAAATAACAGAGAAAATAAAGCTTTTTCTAAAATCTTTTTGAAAAAGTTAGATAATAAAAATACTCAGTTTTCAAATAAAACAGAAAATAGAGTTTCAAGCAAAATAAGTAGTAAAACTATTAAAAATTTTGATCAAAGTGAAATTAATGAAGAACTTAATAATCTTAAAAAAGAAATAAAAGACTTAAAAAAAGAACTATCTGGAATGTTTTTGACTAATGAGTCTGGTTTGTGCGACAATCTCTCCTCATCTACCCCTGTGAAATTATCACAGTGCGGATTTTCAAACAATATAATCAATAAATTAAATTTCACTTTTCAAGGAAAAAACCTAGAAGAAGGAAAAATAGCTTTTTTCAGGGAAATGTCAAAAAAGCTTGTTTCCCAGGATTTTCAAAGATTATTCAATTCAAAAAATATATTTATCTTTGGAAATTCAGGTTCTGGAAAATCTACATTAGCAGCAAAGTTGGCTTCATATATTTCAGATGAAAAAAAATGTAATATAAATTTTATTGAAGTTTGTAATACTTCTACCAACAATTCTGAGATTTTAAGAGCATATAGTAGAGTTTTAGGTTTTAAGTTGATAAATTTCAACAATTTTCAATTTTCTAAAAACCACAATAAAGATATCAATATTTTTGATTTTTCAGGAGATCTAAATTTTAGTTTATCTAAAATAGATCATATAAAAAAAAATTACAAAGATTTTGATTTTTGTTCTATACTATCAATTCAGAGTGGTTCTAATGCCGCAATGATTAACAATATTTGGAAACAAGTTTCTGGTATTAAGCCCATGGTAGCAATTACAAAATTAGATGAATGTTGGACTGGTGCAGAAGAATTATCGGCACTGGCTTACAATAGGGCTAGAATTGGATTGTTCACTGGCACTAAAGTTATTATAGATTCAATTTTACCTGCAACTGAGAATTCTCTTACTAAATATATGAAAGAAAATTTTCAAAGTGTCTGATTCAATTGCTATAACAAGTGGTAAGGGGGGGGTTGGCAAAACAACTGTATCAGTTAACTTATCAATTGCTTTTCAAAAATTACAAAGTAAG
>MDTG01061598.1_pt1 | contig 10945 bp, 10 predicted proteins | sample 811421 | NCBI WGS metagenome assembly MDTG01 (sample SAMN05326645, study PRJNA326480) | marine metagenome | isolation source: seawater | place: Pacific Ocean: South East | collected 2011 | reverse complement strand
GAACTTCCCAAAAGAGTCTCTTAAACTCTGGGAGGACGCATTATACGTGTGCTAGAGCCCATGACAAGGGTTTATTACAAATAAACCGATTTATCGGTGAACTTTTGAAAAAAAACCTTAAATCGTTCGAGGTAACGAACAAACAAAAAAGTCAGAGAAGCTTAACGAGATGGAAAAGCTTTTTCCCTCGCTTCAAAATGAAGTACCCTCCGTCCAGCGAGCTTTCTCTGTCAAGCGCGAAAGCTTCGTCCGTTACGAGAGCGCCATTCACACTAACCGCACGATTGCTTATGAATTCACGAGCCATTTTATTCGATTTTGCCAAGCCAACCGCCACCAAAACCTCGACGATACCCAACCGTTCATCACCGAGCTCACTGCTCGGCAAACCATCCATCGCGAGCTGCGCCAAATCGTTCTCATTTAAAGCCTGCAAATCGCCTGAAAATAATGAGTCGCTGATTCTCACCGCTCCGTTTAACCCTTCCTTCCCATGAACTAGCTCAGTCATGACGCGAGCTAGCAACAATTGTGCTGCCGGTTTGGCTGCAGACTTACTATCTTCGACCTTTACGGTCTCAATCTCACTCGTCTCCAAAAAAGTAAAAAAGAGCAAAAATCGATAAACATCAGCATCCGAGGTGTTTAACCAAAATTGGAAAAAAGCATAGGGCGAGGTTTTCTTCGGATCTAGCCAAACAGTACCTAACTCGCTCTTGCCAAACTTAGATCCATCAGATTTTGTTATCAATGGCATTGTGAGACCAAAAACTTGGGCTTGATTCATTCGACGCGTAAGGTCGATACCTCCGGTGATATTGCCCCACTGATCACTCCCGCCAATCTGCAAAGTGCAGTCAAACCGTTTGTTGAGTTCGCGAAAATCATACGATTGCAGAATCATATAAGTAAATTCAGTAAAAGATATACCCTCTCCCTCTCTGTCTATTCTTTGACGGACAGATTCTTTTTGAATCATTGAGTTGACTGAAAAATGCTTCCCAATATCTCTCAAAAAAGACAGAACATCATAGTTCTGTATCCAGTCCAAATTGTTTACTAAAACAGCCGAATTGAGGCCACAATCAAAATCAAGAAACTGGCTAAGCTGAGGCTTGATCCGTTTTACCCAATCGTCTACCGTAGTAGCAGTATTAAGTTGACGCTCATTGGACTTAAAACTGGGGTCTCCGATCATTCCTGTAGCACCCCCGACAAGCACTATTGGCCGATGTCCTGCCAACTGAAAGCGCCTCAATGCCAGCAAAGGGATTAGATTCCCAATATGCAAGCTCTCTGCAGTGGGATCAAACCCGCAATATAAAGTGCGCGATGCGCTCGCTAAGTGTTCTTTTGAGTCCTCACCTCCAGCCAACTGCATGATCAGTCCTCGACTCTCAAGATCCTGCACTGCATCTCCAAAAAATGTGGTCATACTCTTTTCATACCCTTAAGCGTTTGTTTTGGTCGTCAAGGAAAAGACTTATGGAAGATTTACCCGAAACCTACTGATAATGTTACAACAGATTTATCCCCACTGCTAAATTCAAGCCAAAACCCGCCGACGTACTGCTATAATTATACGGTTTCGCCCTAAGATGAATTTTTGGCGGCCGGAGAATCCATGAAATATCTGCCCTCTTTCAAGAAGCATTTACATCGCACCTTTGCGGTGTGGGGATACTTTCCAACAAAGCACGCGACGGTCGCCTGCTGCCTCGCTTTTATTTTATTCGCAACAATTATGTTCAATGAAAAAAATTTGAAGCCGGTTGAGGTTGCGCGAGTGCACACATCACCACAAACTTTCCCCGATGTCTCGTCAGCACCTTTGTCTGAAAAATCCAAGCCGCCAGCCGAACCTAACTCTAAAAGCACCAACGCACAGACTAAAAAAATTCAAAAAGTCAGTTCAACATGGAAGACTTTTAATGTCTCAGAGGGTGACAGTTTGACATCCATTTTTGCCAGAGCAGAGCTCAGTAACCAAGACTTATTTAGGGTTCTCAATAGCAGTGTGGAAGCTCAAATTCTCAACAGTATTTACCCCGGTAATAAGCTTGAGTTTTTAATCGAACCCTCAGGCAATCTACAGAAAGTTAAATTGCAAATATCCCCACTGGATGGGTACCTTTTCACGCGATCTGCTGACACGTACAAAACAGAAGTAATCACCAAAATACCAGAGGTTAGGCAGGCATTTAAAATCGGGACAATAACTGACAGCCTTTTCGTTGCCGGGCAGAGAGAAAAAATACCTGCTAGCACTATCATGGAAATGGCCAATCTTTTTGGTGGCGTTATCGACTTTATACTCGACCCGCGCAAAGGCGATCAGTTCAGTATCCTGTATGAAGAAAAATATCTCGACGACATCTTTATTGGCCACGGACAAATACTAGCGACAAGCTTTGTAAACCAGGGCAAAAGATTTACTGCACTCCGTTATGAAGACTCTGAAGGCGAGACCGGTTACTACAATCCCTTGGGCGAAAGTATGCGAAAAGCGTTTTTACGAAGCCCCCTTGACGTATTTCGTATTAGTTCTAATTTCAACCCTCGCAGGCGCCACCCAATCCTAAATACAATTAGAGCGCACAAAGGAACTGATTATGCAGCTCCAACAGGCACCCCAGTCAGAGCCACGAGCGATGGAAGAGTCACCTTTGCTGGTCGCAACGGGTCTTTTGGTAATCTTATCACTGTGGAGCATGCGGGAGGCTTTCAAACTAAATATGCCCACTTAAGTAAATACAGCAAGGGAATAAAAAAGGGCAAGCGAGTTCGTCAAGGTGAAATCATCGGTTATGTTGGCTCTACCGGTGGGGCCACAGGCCCCCACTTACACTATGAGTTTCTGGTTAACGGAGTGCACAAAAATCCGAGGACTATAGTTGATAAGCTGCCGAAGGCAGTCTCATTAGCAGCGAAGGAGTTGCCGAGATTTAAACAACGTACCCAAAGCTTGCAGGAGCGTTTTGGAGATTTACAGGCCTCCAGCCTGCTTACTTACCCCTAAAAAATTGAGCCCAGATATGGCGAAATCAGAGAATCTTTTTCTTGGAATGATGTCGGGAACAAGCCTAGATGGCATCGACACCGTCTTAATACGCTGTTTGACAGCGGGAGGAATACCGGAGCTGATCGCTACAAACTTCCAACCAATCGACGATCAAACAAAGAATGATCTCCTTAACCTCTGTAACGCCCCCGAAGTAAAGATTCAAACCCTCGGTCAATTGGATACGAGAATGGGTCATATTTTCGCGAATGCAGCCCTCAATCTCCTACAATTAACCAAGACAAAACCTCAGGAAATTAGTGCGATCGGTTGCCATGGACAGACAATTTACCATGCCCCAAACGATTCGTATCCTTTCACGATGCAAATCGGCGATCCAAACTTAATTTCAGAACTCACCGGCATTACAACTATCGCTGATTTCAGGCGGCGTGACATTGCCGCAGGCGGGCAAGGAGCACCTATAGCTCCTCTTTTTCACCGACTTATCTTCAAAGACGACAAGCAAAGTAGAGTCATCCTCAACCTCGGGGGTATAGCTAATATTACACTCTTGGACCCAAATAGACCCGAGGCAGCTTTTGATACCGGACCTGCAAACATTCTGATGGATTACTGGGTAAGCAAGCATAAGAATAAACCTTACGACCACTCAGGCGAATGGGCTTCTTCTGAGAGTGTAAACAAATCATTGCTTAAAATATTTCGGGAAGAAAATTACTTTAATTTACCGCAACCGAAAAGCACCGGCAGAGAGCTCTTTAATGCGAGTTGGCTAGAATCGAAACTCGCCGATGCTGCACTCGACCTTTCGCCGTCTGCCGTGCAGGCTACTTTGCTAGAACTCACAGCCTCAACAATTTCAGACGCTATAGAACTGCTAGAACCTGTAGACGAAATTTTAGTCTGCGGAGGTGGAGCGCATAACTCATCGCTTTTAAACCGTTTGCAGACTCTACTCACAAAGTCAAAAATCATGAGCACAGCAGTATTAGGGTTGAACCCCGATTGGGTCGAAGCGACAGCGTTTGCTTGGATGGCAGGTGAAACTCTCGCTGGAAGAAAGCTCGACACTCGCTCTTTCACCGGAGCCGAGCGTTCAGTTTATCTCGGAGCGATTTATCAAGGTTAAGCAACTAGCTCTATGACCTTAAACTGAGAAGGAGGCACCACAACCGCATGTGGTTGTCGCCATAGGGTTGTTTACCACAAATCTCGAACCCTCCAGCCCTTCTTGATAATCTATCTTTGCTCCTATCAAATACTGATAACTTAAAGGATCCACGAGGAGGCTAGCCCCATTGTTGACAACAACAGTGTCGTCCTCAGCGATGGATTCATCAAAAGAAAACCCGTATTGAAATCCTGAGCATCCGCCCCCAGTAACGAAAACTCTCAGTTTTAACGCTGTGTTTCCTTCTTCGACTATCAAGCTTTGTACTTTTTGAGCCGCTTGCTCTGTTAAAAACAGTAAAGTCGGTTCTTGCGATTGCACTACAGACATTTAGTTATCCACTCGATTCCAGTTTCTAATATAAGCACGACACTTTCTCAAAATCTGACTCAGCTAAACATGCTGATGCCTTTCAGTCTTGAGTTACGGAAAGCCGAGATTGATCTTGCTCAAGGCGTTCCACTTCAGGCTTGCTCGCATTAATATGCATCAGCTTCCCGTTTACCTCCGACCCCAACACCATTTCTATCAAATTGTAATGAAGGTCACCAACCACTATGGCTTTGCTTGCAAGCTCAATATGTTTTCCGCAGAACACATCGCCTTGAACTAAGCCGTTTATAACTGCCGACGGAACACGTATGTTACCCTCTACAACTCCCTTATCGGCGATTCTTATAACCGCCGAAGAATCTTCGAGAGCGTGAATAGAGCCTTTTACGCGACCCTCTATAATCAGTTCCCCATCAAAATGAATATCACCCAAAATCTCAGTGCCATTCGAAATTAACGTAGGTACAGATGATGCATTGGTTTTCACTACTTCGATATTTTTAAACATAATGTTTCCTTACTCAAGTACGTTGCTCAAAGACTATTTGAGCAAGTCCGCCCAAAGAACGCTCTCTTTAACGATCTTTTTGACAGGCTCCTTAGAGGAGGCCTCTATATCAATTCGAACTGGTTGAAATCCATCCGGTATTTCGAGTTTGCCCTCTACATTTTGAAAGTACTTAAATCTCAACCGAATATCCAGTCCATCTTGGTCCGCAGATAGCTCGTGCAGCGGGATTGCCAAATCAATACCTGCTTTCTTGCCAACCAAGTTAACGGATAAATTTCCCTCAAGGTAGGAGTCTCCATCAGCATCCTGCTGCCGCAGTGCGACTCTATATCTATACTTGTTAACAATATCAGTCTCAAACAAATCAAAACCTGAAATACTGAGTCCGGTGTTGCCTGCTTCCTCACTAACAACCTTACGATAATATTCTACATTGCGCTCTAACTCTGAAATTTGGGACCGCAACGTTGCAGAGGACGCATTACTTTGAAATGCCGCTTTTTTATCAACCTCACTAGTGCGCTCTAGAAATGCGATTTCTCGGCGCAAGGACTCAATCTCAGTGATCTTCTCGTTAAGAGCAAATTGCAACTGTGCTGACTCGGAACCGCTGAGCGACATTAAATTGTAAGCATAGGCTACCAAAAACCCTGTAGCGCTCGCGCTAAATACGACCAGAAACACTGCGCCAAAAACGAAAATTCGTCGTAAAGGCCGGTCAGCTACGACCTTCATTCGATGCTGTTTACTCCCTCTCACCACATTGGGCACTTAGTGTACTCCGATTAAATTGGCTCTTCTGATTACTGCAATGCGCTCTTCAGAACTGCTAAAAACATTTTAAGAATTAGGGGAGTAACGCTGGCAACATGAGGCCTGTAGTTTCACCGAGCCCGAACATTAGATTAAAGTTCTGGATCGCCTGACCCGATGCACCCTTAACTAAGTTATCCTCAACTACGATTATTATCGCGGTCCTACTCTGTTCTGAGTATGAAATTGAAATTTCACATCGATTTGAACCCCTTACATCTCGCGTTTCAGGTAGCGTTCCCAGAGGTAATACTTCTATAAAGGATTCTTTCCGATATCGTCTTTCGAACATTCCATGAAGTTCTAAAATATCAGACTCAACCCCGGCTCTAAGGGGCGCATAAAGAGTTGCTAAAATCCCGCGAATCATAGGGACTAAATGAGGCACAAACACTAATCCAACGCTATTTGCTGAAACTCGATTTAATTCTTGGCATATCTCTGGGAAGTGCCGGTGCCCCTCCACTCCGTATGCTTTTACCGACTCGGCAACCTCAGCTAACAGTCCATCGACTGAAGCTTTGCGTCCCGCGCCGCTCACACCAGACTTTACATCAGCGATGAGTCGATCTTCAGCGATTACCTTATTTTCAAGTAATGGCAACAATCCCAATTGAACCGCCGTCGGATAGCAGCCCGGAACCGCAACGAGCCTGGCGTTAATAACGGCATCACGATTTATTTCAGGGAGCCCATAAACCGCCTCTGCAAGCAATTCTGGACATTCGTGACGCATCCCGTACCAGCGCTGCCAGAGGTCAGCGTCTTTAAGCCTAAAATCCGCTGACAGATCAATTACGCGAACCCCGGCTTTCAATAATTTAGGCACACGCTGCATAGCCACGGAATGAGGCGTAGCAAAAAACACAACGTCACATTCATCGAGCGCCGGATTATCAGGTTCCGAGAATTTAAGATCAATGATACCTCGAAGATTTGGAAAAAGCGTATCGACTGGCGTTCCACACAATTCTCGAGACGTTATAACCGAAATGCTAGCATCGCTTCGCGGCCCTAAAAGACGCATAAGCTCAACGCCAGTGTATCCGGTACCACCAATTATTCCAATTTTAACCAAGCTGTCGTCCCCTTTAACGTCGCTCCGAGTTAGCATTTTTTTTCGCAGAAATTAAACCAGCAAACAGTAGAGCAGGTAATGTTACACTGCGTCACAAAGAAAGCAATTTCAAACGCGAACCGTTTTTTTTGACACCTGGGCCTATTTCGCTTGCTATAATTAGTGATCTCATCCCAAAACGGAAAGTTTTAAATGCTCTGGATTAAGGCCTTTCATATAATCGCAGTGATTTGCTGGTTCAGCGCCATTTTTTATTTACCTAGGCTCTTTGTATATCACGCGTTAAGCAACGACCAAATCAGCATAGATCGGTTTGTTGTAATGGAATCGAAACTTTTTTGGGGCATCATGACGCCTTCAGCAGTTGCAACACTTCTCCTCGGCGGCTGGTTAATCAGCCTCAATACTGACTATTTCTTCTCTGCAACTTGGATGAAACTTAAGTTAGGATTTGTCGGCGGACTATTGTTTTATCATTACCTATGTTGGCACTACATGATGCAATTAAGAGAAGATACCTGTTATAAAACACATCGATTCTTTCGGCTTTTTAATGAAGCTCCTGTTTTGATCATGGTTGCAGTAGTCTTACTAGTAGTAATAAAACCCACAATTTAAGAATAATAAGCAGGCTTTTAATGGCCTATCTCCAACATTTAAGCGTAGGGAATTTGAGTCGCGTCAAAAAATAGTACGTCAATTAAACGGATTAACGGGAAGACTTTTTATGATGAGTACAAATTCTCAGCGACTTTTTGATGAAGCTCAATCTTATATTCCAGGCGGAGTGAATTCTCCTGTCCGAGCCTTTCGTGGTGTGGGTGGCAACCCACTTTTCTTCAAAGGCAGCGAGGGAGCCTATCTCATAGATGTCGATGAAAATCGATATATTGATTACGTGGGCGCATGGGGGCCCTTAATACTTGGTCATGGAAACAAAAAGATAGTCGCTGCGATCCTGGAACAATTGCATCATGGAATTGGATATGGAGCATCGACTGAAGCAGAAATTCAGCTGGCAAAAAAAATATGCGAAGTTGTTCCATCAATAGAAAAAGTTCGTTTGACTACGTCCGGCACTGAAGCCACGATGAGCGCTATCCGAGTCGCCCGAGGATACACTGGGCGAGATGAAATAGTTAAATTCGAAGGTTGTTATCACGGACACTCAGACGGCCTTCTCGTCAAAGCTGGATCTGGCGCCCTTACCCTTGGCAAACCCGACTCGCTGGGTGTGCCTGAGGACTACACTAAACTTACTCACGTACTCCCATATAACTGTTCAACAGCAGTTGAAGCATTTTTCTCAAAAAACGGTGACCGTATTGCCTGCGTTATAATAGAGCCAATCGCAGGAAATATGAATTTAGTCCCTCCGTTACCCGGGTTCTTAGAAAAACTCAGAGCCTTATGTGATATGCATGGCGTTGTTTTGATCTTTGATGAAGTAATGACTGGTTTCAGAGTCGCGCTCGGCGGTGCCCAATCTGTATATCAAGTGAAACCGGATATGACGTGTTTAGGCAAGGTAATTGGTGGTGGCCTGCCTATCGGTGCATTCGGCGGAAAGCAAGAAATTATGGATATGATTGCTCCGCTGGGAGGCGTCTACCAAGCGGGTACGTTATCCGGAAGCCCTCTTGCGGTCGCAGCTGGGATTTGTATGTTAGATTCAATTTCCGATCCGAAATTTCATACCGATTTAGCGAAAACGACTCAACGCTTAATGGACGGGCTCAATGAGCGAGCCGAAGTCAACAATATCCCATTTACTACCAATCACGTCGGAGGAATGTTCGGGTGCTTCTTCAGCGAAGAAGAGACGGTTTCAACTTATGATCAAGTTATGAACTGCAACAGTGATAGGTTTCAAAAATATTTTCATTTTATGCTCGAGCAGGGTGTCTACCTTGCTCCGTCAGCCTTTGAGGCAGGCTTTATGTCGATAGCGCACCAAGAAGTGGAAATATCAGCGACACTAAATGCTGCAGAAGTTGCTTTTTCAAAATTATAAAGTTCATACCACCCGCATTTAGAAAGGATTTTTCTATGCAATATGACGTTTATGCTATCGGAAACGCGCTGGTCGACAGCGAATTCCAAGTTGAGGATTCTTTCTTGCGAGAAAACAACATAGAAAAGGGTCTGATGACGTTAGTCGATCAAGAGCGGTTAGACGCTCTGGAAAAAGCGTTGATGGAAAGGTCGGAACTTCAAGCTCGAAACTGCGGAGGATCGGCTGGGAATACCCTTTTTGCCCTGAGCAAATTTGGTGGTAAATCTTTTCTATCTTGCAAAGTTGCGAACGACGCCGTCGGCCAGTTCTATTCGCAACAGATGACTAAAGATCAAATCCACACTAACAAAACGCCCTCTGCGAAAGATGGGAAAACCGGTCGATGCCTGATTATGGTTAGCCCTGATGCTGAGAGAACAATGAGCACGCACCTTGGAGTCTCTGATAGTATCGCGTCATGTGATCTTGAGTTTAGTGCAGCAAAAAATGCAAAATATATATACATCGAAGGCTATCTCGTAACCTCCCCGAGCGCTCGCGAAGCCTTGCTCGATCTTAGAGAATTTGCAAAGAAGAATAATATAAAGATTGCAATGACCTTCTCTGATCCTTCCATGGTCGAATACTTCCCAAAGGAGATAGATGAAGTCCTCAGCGACGGCGTTGATCTTTTATTCTGCAATGAACAAGAACTTAAAATATGGGCAAAAACTGAGAACTTAGAACCTGGCTTAGAGAAGTTAAGGATGAGAGCCAAGCAATTTGTAGTTACTTTGGGGAGCAAAGGCGCAATCGTTTTTGATGGAAACCAACTAATCGAGATAGATGCTTGCCACGCTAGAGCCGTCGATACAAACGGCGCAGGCGACATGTTTGCTGGGGCAATGCTGTACGGGATCACGCACGGCCTGTCACTTAAACGAGCCGGAAATTTAGCGTCTCTCGCCTCGTCGGAAGTTGTCTCCCAATTCGGTTCAAGATTGCCCGAGGAGCGTCATTTACAATTACTTGAAATAGTAAAGACGAGCAGGTGAACACCGGGTGCAGATTTTAGGTCCTCAGCTCGTCGATGAAATTTTTGACACCGTCAAACCAATTTGATTTTTTCGGATTCTGCCGATTTCCTTCCTTTTCTTGAATTGTTTTAAATTCTTGCATGAGCTCTTTTTGTTTTTTAGTAAGATTGACAGGTGTCTCGACTAACACACGACAGAGCATATCGCCGCGAGCGCTCGCATTGACTTGAGTTATTCCTTTACCCCTTAAACGAAATAGTTTACCTGTTTGAGTCTCCTGAGGAATTTTCAGCTTAACCTTGCCCTCCAGAGTAGGAACCTCTAGATCGCCCCCCAAAACGGCATCACTGAATCCAATCGGAATCTCGCAATATAAATCGCGACCCTCTCTTTCAAATATCTTATGCGTTTTAACATGCATCTCAACATACAAATCACCAGACGGCCCCCCATGCTCTCCAGCCTGACCCTCGCCTCTCAAACGAATTCTATTCCCCGTATCTACTCCAGCAGGAACCTTTACAGAAAGCGTCTTATTTTCTTTGACCGCTCCACTGCCGTGACAAACATAACAAGGATCCTTTATCTGCTTCCCCGCTCCCTGACATCGAGGACATGTCTGCTGGACTGTGAAGAAACCCTGTTGCATCCTAACTTGTCCAACTCCCCCACAAGCGGAACAATCTACCGGCTTCGATCCTTTTTTCGCACCGCTTCCCCCGCAGCTTTCGCATGACACCGTTGTTGGGATGTCTATCTTAACGGTTGTCCCGCGAACTGCATCTTCCAAACTTATTTCGAGGTTATAGCGCAAATCTGCGCCCTGACGAACGTGGCTTCGGCCACCTCCACGACCTCCCCCAAAAATATCTCCAAAGATATCTCCAAACATGTCTCCAAAATCAGCCCCACCGCCACTCGTTTGCCCGTCCACGCCTGCGTGGCCATATTGATCGTAACGAGACCTTTTTTGGCTATCTG
>MDTG01429022.1_pt1 | contig 10946 bp, 9 predicted proteins | sample 811421 | NCBI WGS metagenome assembly MDTG01 (sample SAMN05326645, study PRJNA326480) | marine metagenome | isolation source: seawater | place: Pacific Ocean: South East | collected 2011 | reverse complement strand
TTCAAATACTTTACCAATTGAGAGATTAAGTTCGAATGATGAAGTTCAAATTAAAAGAGTACTCGATTCTGGTGCCTTAGGAATTATAGTGCCCTCTGTCAAAAATTTATCGCAAATAAAGCACGCGCATAATTCAATTAATTATCCTCCTTTCGGTAAAAGAGGTGTTGGTTTAGCTAGGGCTCAAAATTGGGGCAAAACTTTTGAATTTTATAAAGATAAAATTGCAAAGAAAATTCTTTTAATTGCACAAATAGAAAATAAAGAGGGGGTGGAAAATATTGATGAAATTTTTGAGTCAGGCTTAATTGATGCTTATTTTATTGGACCTTATGATCTGTCTTCATCCTTGGGAAGCCCAGGAAATTTTAAATCAATTAAATTTGTAAAGGCTTTAAAAAAAGTGAAAGACTCCGCAAAGAGGAATAATATTCCTTCAGGCTTTCATTTAATTGAGCCCAATAAATCTGAATTAAAAAAGTTACTTAGTGAGGGTTATTTATTTATTGCTTACAGTATGGACAGCATAATGCTGAGAGAAGCTTCTAAAATCTATGATAAATAAAAAATCAAAAATTGGCGTCACTTCTAGAACTTTTTGCAAGTCAGATTATCTAAAAAAAAAATTATTAAAATCTTTTTCAGAAGTAAAATTTAATGAGGACGGAACCAATTTTAATGATAATGATTTGATTAATTTTCTTAATGGTTGCGAAGCTGCGATTGTCAGTGGGGAAAAACTATCAGAAAACATTTTAAAAAATCTTCCAGATCTTAAACTAATAAGTAAGTTTGGAGTAGGATTAGACAATTTTGATTTAGATTTTATGAAAAAAAAAGGTATAAAGTTAATCTATAATCCTGGTTTAAATGCTTCTGCAGTAGCTGAATTAACTTTAAGTTATCTTATTTTGCTTTTAAGAGAAGCAAATTTTCTTAATCGAGAATTAATCAATGGAACTTGGTCTAAAGCTAGACATCCGAAGGAACTATCTGAATCTACAATAGGGATAATAGGTTATGGACAAATTGGAAAAAAATTAGTCGAATTTCTCACTGTTCATGATCCGGAAATTATAGTTTTTGACCCTTTCTTAAAGGAAGATAAAAATTTACCTTCTCAATTAGAATTTACATCTGATTTAAATTTCCTATTGCAAAAGTCTGACGCAGTCACAATCCATATTCCTTTAAAAGATTCTACTAGAAACTATCTTGGTAAATATGAGCTTGGATTGATGAAGAAAGGTAGCGTCTTATTAAATCTTTCAAGAGGAGGGTTAATTTCAGAAGATGAGTTATATAATTTTTTATTAAATAATCATTTGGGAGCAGCAGCATTTGACGTCTTTGAAGAGGAACCTTTAGTTGACAAGAATTTATTATCCTTACCAAACTTTTTTTGTACCCCTCACATTGCAGGTACTTCAACCAAATCAACTAATGCTTTAGGTACTTCAGCAATACAAGGATTAATAAAGTATATAAAATAAATAATATGGACAAAGTCTTGATAATCGGAGGTTCTGGATTTATAGGAAGCCACGTAGCCGATGTGTGTTCAAGTTACGGACACAAAGTTGCTTTGCTTGATGAAAAAAAATCTAGATGGATTAAGGATAATCAAGAAATGATTGAAGGAAATATTTTAGATTCAAAGTTATTAAATGAGGCAATGAAAAAGGCTTCTATTGTCTTTAATTTTGCTGGAATAGCGGATATTGGAGATTCTAAAGATTTAAGAATTGAAACAATAGAATCAAACGTAGTAGGAACTGCAAAAATTTTGGAATCTTTAGTCAGTAATAAAATAAAAAAATATATTCACGCCTCGTCGATGTACGTTTACAGCGATGAAGGTTCGTTTTATGCAGCTAGTAAGAAATCTGCAGAGATATTAGTAGAAGCTTACAATAAAGCTTTTGATTTCGATTATATTTCTCTTAGATATGGTTCGTTATATGGACCAAGATCGCAAAACTGGAATGGAGTAAGAAATTTTATCGATCAAATTATTAAAAAAAATCAGGTAACTTACTCAGGTAACGGCGAAGAGGAAAGGGAATATATAAATGTATTAGATGCAGCGAAGATAACTGTAGATCTTGCTTTAAAAAATAACTCTAATAATTCTTACATAATTACTGGGAATCAATCAATAAAAACTAAGGATTTATTTTCAATTATTTTTGAAATTTTAGGAAAAGAAAAAAAAATTTTTTACGAAAATAATTCTTCTTTAAATCAACATTATGGCCATACTCCTTACAGGTACTCTCCAAATAAGGCCTTAAAAATAGTTCCTTCTGAATTTACTGATTTGGGTCAAGGACTATTAGATTTGATAGAGGAAATAAGTAACGAAAAATGACAATATGAATTCAGATGATTATGAAATTTTTTTTTGGGATTTCGATGGAGTCATAAAAGATTCAGTAGATATTAAAGCAAATTCATTTGAATTTTTATTTAAAAAATTTGGACTTAATATTCAAGAGAAAGTGAGACATCATCACTTAGAAAATGGCGGCATGTCTAGATTTGAAAAAATTCCCCTTTATTTAAGCTGGGTAAATGAAAACAATAAAGAAAATATAAAAAAGTATTTAAACGATTTCAAAAGGATAACTTTTAAAAAAGTAATTGCTTCTAAATGGGTGCCGGGGGTAAAAAAATTTATCGAAGACCATTCAAAAATTAAAAAATTTTTCCTTGTTTCTGCAACACCTGAAAAAGAAATACAACTCATACTGAATGAATTAAATTTTTCTCATCATTTTGTAAAAATTTTTGGTTCCCCTATTAAGAAAAGTGATGCAATAAAACAGATTTTAAATAAAGAAAGTGTTACTTTAAAAAAATGTCTTATGATAGGAGACGCAATAGAAGATCTTAAAGCTGCGGAAGAAAATAAGATTACTTTCGTTTTAAATAAGCATGAACATAACTTAGAACTTTTTTCTAATCATAAAGGACTCCTTTTGAGAGATTTTATTAACTAATCATGTCAGATTTAAGTAAATCTTTATTTTTATTAAAGGATCAAAAAGTAAAATTAATTTTTTTCTCGTTTTTATTTTTGATAAATGCATCACTTGAATTAATAAGTCTAGCTAGCATCGGAGTCGTCCTAACTTATTTATTTGATTCAAAGAATTCATTAAATATTTTTCAAGATATATCAAATTCACAAATTGTTTTGTTAATTGTGATTATTTTTTTAGCCAGAGCTTTTTTTATAATATTTATTAATTATTCTTTATGGCATTACTGCATCAGTTATGGAGCAAAACTAAGAGAAAAGTTGATGATTAGATATCAAAGTATCTCTTATGAAAGGTTTACATCGCTTGATCCGGGTGTTTATTCTCAAAGGATTTCTGAAGTGGTGCCTCAATTTGCTCATACATTTCTATGGTCATTTCTTAAAGTATTCTCTGATGCGGTATTAACACTAAGTATTTCAATTTATTTAGCTTTTATAAATTTTAATTTATTTTTAATTAGTTTTGGGGTAGCTCTTTTATTATTCATTTTTTTTGAAATAACACTAAAACCCAGAATTAAGAATTATGGAAAAATTTCAAACCTTCACTCTGCAAAATTACTTTCAACGGTTCATAATGGAATAAGTGGCTTAAGAGAAATTAAATTATTAAATGCCAAGAAATATTTTTCTAACGCAGTATATAAATATGCCAAAACATATGCTTTAGCTAATATCAAAGCATCTACTGTCCAGGTTGCAATAAAAACAATAATTGAAGCTACAATAATTATAGCGAGTATTGTGTTTTTAATTTTGAATATAGAAAGTTTTGGAACTGGAAATATAATTGCTGATTTAGGAGTTTTTGTTTTCGGTGCTTCAAGAGCCATTCCATCTATTAATCAGTTAATTTTGGGCATCAACAAAATGAGATATTGCTCTAGTTCAATAAATATACTCTATGAAGAGCTTCACGATATGTCTTCTTTTAAAAATGAAGATAATAAAAACGAAACCTCTGAAAAAAATAAACCATACTCTATCAGTCTCCTCAATCTTTCTGTTGGATATTCTGAAACTCCTCATATTTTAGAAAATATAAATCTAGAATTAAAAATAGGAGAATGTCTTGGAATTTTTGGCGATTCTGGTTCTGGAAAATCTTCTTTTCTAAATACAATATCTGGATTAATTCCTCATAAAGAAGGAGAGTTAAAATATTTAAGTTTTGATGAAACAGAAATAAATCTAGTTAATCAAAATATTTATATCTGCCCTCAAGAACCTTTTATTATCGAAGGATCTATTGCTAAAAACATATCTTTAAGTGACCATTTTGAAGAAGATCAAGTTATCGAATCATTAAAAAGTTCTGGTTTTGAGTTTGACAAAAATTTGCCTCTTAATCACTTGACTGAAGTTGGCGTAGCAGGAAAAAAATTATCAGGAGGACAAAGACAAAGAATTTGCATAGCAAGAGCCTTTTATCATAATAAAGATTTTCTCTTTTTTGATGAACCTACAAGTTCTTTAGATAAAGCCACTAGCGAAAAAATATTTGAAAACCTTAGTAATTTATCTTCAAAAAAGTCTATTACAATAGTTTCTCATAATCTTGATTTATTAAAAAAATATTGTAATAAAATTTATAAAATAGAAAATAAATCATTAATTCAATTTATATGAATATATAACTTATGAATGAAAAATATTTTTTATTTTCAGGCGATGAAGAAAATGAAACGGGAAGAAAGATAAAAAAAGCTTCTTCCTTTGATAACAAAGTAGTTATTGTTAATGGTTTTAATGGTTCAGGAAAGACATTAATAGCTCCAATTGTTTCATCTTTCAAAAGAGTAGAAGTAATAAGTTTTCCTTATCCTATTGAATGGGCATCAAGTCTTCTATACTCTAAAGATTTAACTCAAGATGGTTACTGTGAGTTTATAAAAATGTATTGCGATGAAACTCTATATAACCAACAAATGTCAAGATTAGTAAATTTAAGACCTTCAGATTTATCAAGTATTTTTAAATCAAATAAAAAATTTAAATATCTTAGTCGAATGTTTAAAAAAGGAGATGATGACATATTACCAAAAATAAAAAACAAAAATCCAATTATTAATTTTGTAACATGCCACCTATTGCCTGTTTATCCATCTTTATTAAAAGCTTTAAAAAAAAGATTAATTTTTATAGAAACGGTAAAAGATCCTTTAACTATGTACGAGCAGCTATCCATTTTAGACAAGAATATTTTAAAGAAGGATTCAGAAAAAGATTTCACTTTGAGGTCAGAATTTGAGGGAAATACAAGGACATATTTAGATTTCTATTCAAATGAAGAAGTATACAAAAAAGAATCTAATAATTTCTCTGAAAGAAATTTAGTAAGATATATTGAAAGAATATTTGATTTTTACTTTAAATTTCCATTTAAAGAGACTGATATTATTTTTGTTCCTTTTGAAGATTTTGTAATTTCACCTAGACCTTGGCTGGACAAAATCGCAATTTCGATCGATGATAATGTAAATAATTTTGTAAAAAAAGAGATGAAAAGGCAGAGAGTTCCAAGGAATCTTCTTTCCGATGGTTTGAAATTACCAATTTATAAAAAATATGGAGCCGTAAACATAAAAGCAAAAGATCTAATCGAGGAAAGAAAAGTAGTTTTAAAAAATGTTTATGAAAAATTTGAAGATAAAACCTCGTATGAAAACTTATTAAAAATTTCCGAAGCTTACCTTAATTGGAAAAAAGAGTTAATTTGAACTATTTAAAAAGATGAATGTCTTTGATAAAAATTTTAAAATTGGGGCATTTCCAATAAATGAAGATTCTTTATTTATCATTGCCGAGGCAGGAGTAAATCATTGTGGAGACATAGAAAAGGCAAAAGAAATGATTAAGGTTGCTGCATCTTGTGGCGCTGATGCAATTAAATTTCAAAGCTTTAAAACAGATTCTCTTATTCTAGAAGATATAGAAATGGCTGACTATCAAAGGACAGCTTTGAAGTCAAAAAAATCACAATTTCAAATGTTAAAAGAACTAGAAATAAATTTTTGTGATACTGAAGAATTAAAAAAAATTTCCGAAAATGAAGGGCTGATATTTCTAACTACTCCATTTGATACCGAAAGCCTTAAGGAAGTATCTAAATTAGATTTAGATGCTTATAAGATAGCTTCAACTGATACGACCAATATTGAATTCATTAAAGAAATTGCTAAAAAAAAGAAGCCATTACTAATTTCTACAGGAATGACCTATATGACAGAAATAAATAAAATGTTAGAGGAAGTATCAACAATTAATAATAAAATTATACTGCTCCAGTGTACTTCGGACTATCCGTTGGATGACAATGAGGTAAATTTGAATGTCTTAAATTCTTTTAAAGAAGAATTTAACCTCTTAGTAGGATTTTCAGATCACTCTATAGGTTTTGAAGCTAGTAAAATTGCTGTTGGAATGGGGGCTAAGGTGATTGAAAAACATTTTACATTAGATAAAAGCTTTCCTGGGCCAGATCACTCAACTTCTTTAAACCCAAAAGAGTTAAAAGAATTTATAAGTTCATTGAAAAATACCAAAGTACTTATGGGTTCAAAAATTAAAGAACCTACCAAATCTGAGCTTTCAACAAGAAAATCTTTACAAAAATGCATAGTTGCAAAAAAAAATATAAATAAAAATGATTTTTTTTCTTTAAAAAATTTATGTTCTAAAAGGACTGGAGGAGAAGGAATATCTGCTTTTTACCTTAAAGATTTTATAAATAAAAAATCTAAAAAAAATTATCAAAAAAACGAAATAATAAACGAATGATTGATTTAGTAATTTTTGGATCTGGAAGTCATTCCAGAGTTATTCTGTCAGAAATTTTGAAGATGGAAAAATACAATTTTTTAGGTTTTATTGATGAAGAAAAACCAGCTAACGATTTAGTACACACGATAAATAAAAAAAATTTTTATTCTTTGGGAAAGATACAAGAAGTTTTAAAAAAAAATAAAAAAATTCACGGAATAATTGGAATAGGATCCAATTTTATAAGACGAAAAGTTTATCAAGAAATAATGAATATTAATGACAAGTTTATTTTTGAAAATATTATATCTCCAGATTCAATCATAAATACTTTAGAAAAAATAGGTGAGGGCTCTTTGATAGTTTCAGGAAGTGTAATTAATCATGGGACAAAAATAGGTAGTCATTGCATTATAAATACTTCCTCTTCAATTGATCATGATAATGAATTTAAAGATTTTTCTAGCACAGGACCGGGAGTAAACACTGGTGGCAACGTTTCAGTTGGCGAAAATAGTTTTCTAGGTATAGGTTCTACAATCAAAAACAACATTTTAATCGGGGAAAATACTGTTATCGGTGCAAATTCTTATATAAATAAAAACTGTGACTCTAATTCAATTTATTTCGGTTCTCCTGCTGAAAAAATTCGCAAAAGAAAATATAATGAAGATTACCTTTAGTTCTTAAGAATATTTTCATTAAAATTTAAATATATGATTTTCGTCTCATCATCCTGCATTAAAAATAAGTATATTTGGGAAAGCGTAGAAAAACTTGCTAATTTGGGATATAAAAACATTGAGCTTAGTGGTGGGACTGAAAGGAGCTCGAGTATATTTTCTAATCTTAAAAAGATTAAAAATAAATATAGTCTAAATTTCAGATGTCATAATTATTTCCCTCCTCCTAAAAAACATTTCGTTATGAATCTTGCATCAGATTCAGAAATTATTTATAAAAACACTTCTGCTCTAATAAATGAAGCTTTAGAACTTTCAAGGAAGCTAGAATCAAAAGAATATGGGTTTCATGCAGGTTTTCTAACTGATATCTCTCCTAAAGAAATAGGCAAGTCTATAAAAGCAAAGAATTTATCCGAAAGAAAAGACGCAATTAAAAGATTTAATCAAAGAATCATAGATATTGTGAAGAAAAATAGAGATATAAAAATTTATGTTGAAAACAATGTGTTATCTAAGAATAATTTTCAAAATTTTAATAAAGAAAATCCTTTTTTGTTGACGTCATTTGAAGATATTAACCAACTAAGCAAAGACTTTGAATTTAATATTATTTTAGATGTTGCCCATTTATTTGTAAGTTGCACAAGCTTAAATTTAGACTTTCAAGATCAGTTTAGGAAATTTATCTTACTATCTGACTATATCCATATAAGTGATAACAATGGTTTGAGTGACCAAAATAAGAGATTAAAAAAAAATAGTGAAATTTTTAATGCTCTAAAAAATGCAAACTTACAAAAGAAAACTTTTACAATAGAGGTTAATAATGATCTAAATGGAATTAAACACACTTACGAAACTTTACAAGATTTAATATGAAGGTTAATTTAGTTTGTTCTCCAAAAAACTCTATAAAAGAAACATTATATTTAATAGATAAAAATGGTTATGGTACATGTTTCATTCAAGACGATTTAAAAGGCTTAGTAGGAGTAATAACTGATGGAGATTTAAGAAGAGCAATATTACAAGGTAAAGATTTAGAAGAACCAGTAAAAAATATTTTAAGTAAAAAATTTGTATTTGCTAAAGAGAGAGAAAATTTATTAGATATTAGAAAAAAACTCTCAGATGAAATCAAGATAATTCCAATTGTTAATGTCAAAAATAAAGTTGTAGATTTTATTGCTAACAATAAAATTAATGCAATTCCAGTAGCCTCGCCTGACCTTTATGGAAATGAGCTGAAATACTTAACGGATGCCTTTTTGAGTACTTGGATTTCTAGTTCTGGAGAATATATTAATAAGTTTGAAAAAAAGTTTTCATCATATGTAAATTGTAAATATGGTTCTTTAGTAAGTAATGGAACGGTCGCCCTCGAACTTGCCTTAAAGTCATTTGGTGTTCAGCCCGGTCAGGAAGTAATTTTGCCTGATTTCACTTTTGCAGCCACAATAAATTCTGTTCTTAATATTGGCGCAACTCCAGTTTTAGTAGATATCGAAGAGGATAGTTGGTGCATCTCACCTGAAAAAATTAAAAAACATATAAATAGAAAGACAGCAGCTATTATTGTGGTACATGTATACGGTCAGCCAGCTAATATGGAAAAGATAATGAAAATTAGTAATCACTTTAATATTCCTATAATCGAGGATTGTGCTGAAGCTCATGGAGCAAAATTTAAAAATAAACCAGTAGGAAGTTTTGGAGCGATAGGAACTTACTCTTTTTACGCCAATAAAATTATCACAACTGGGGAAGGAGGGATATGCGTTACTAATTCTAAAACTCTTTTTAAAAAAATGGCAAAAATAAAAAATCATGGCATGTCAGAAAATAAAAGGTATTGGCATGAAATTCAAGGATCGAATTACCGGATGACAAACATGCAAGCAGCTATTGGTTTAGCACAATTTGAAAGAGTTGAATTAATGTTAAAAATTAGAAAGAAATATGAAAATACCTATAAAAAAATCTTCAGAGATAAGGGTTTAAAAATAAGCTTTCAAAAGAATTTAAAAGATAGAAAAAGAGTGGTTTGGTTGGCTTGTGGAACTATGGAAAATAGTTTTTCTAGAGAAAAATTGTTTAAGAAATTAGTAAATAAAGGCATTGATACTCGAAAAGTTTTTTATTCATTGTCAGATATGCCAATTTTTAAAAAATATTCTCCTGAAGAATGTAAAGTTTCAAAAGATATTTCTTCTAGAGGAATATCTTTTCCTACTTTTAACAATGAATTAAGGTTGGACAATATAAAACAAAGCTTGGTAAAAAATTTTTAAAAGAATTTTCTTATATTAAAGACGGTTTATTTCTAGAAAAATTTCCTTAAAATGATTTTCAACTTTTATTTAAGACACTAATTTTAAAATGAAACACAAAAATACAAAAGATAGATATAACCTACCGGATGAAGTTACTTTTTGTAAAAAATGTGTCATCTCTAATCAGCGGCCCAGAATAGTGTTTGATGATGAAGGAATATGTTCAGCATGTAGATTTTCAGAATACAAAAATAATGTAATAGATTGGGATGTAAGAAAACAAGAATTAGAAAATTTGTGTAATTTACATAGATCTAAAGACAATTCATACGATGTTGTCGTTCCAGGAAGTGGCGGTAAAGATAGTAACTATGTTGCTCACATGTTGAGAGAAAATTACAATATGAAGCCTTTAATTGTAACTTGGGCGCCACATATATATACAGATATAGGTAAAGAAAATCTTACTTCTTTTGTAGACTCGGGATTTGACAATATACTAGTAACACCCAATGGAAAAATCCATAGAGTAATGACAAAAGCAGCTTTTTTAGAGATGGGCGATCCCTTTCAACCATTCATTTATGGACAGTATTCAGCGCCTTTTAGAGTAGCCACTCAATATAAGATACCCTTAGTATTCTACGGAGAAGATGGAGAAGTAGAATACGGAGGATCAATGGAACATGCCGATAGGGCAAGTTTAGATATTGAAGATTTTGTCCAAAATAGATTTTCTGGCATTTTTCCTGATTTTTTTCAAAAATATGGAGTTAGTAAATCTGATCTTGAAAGATACGGGTTAACAAAAAAGGAATTAGAAGAATTAAAAAAATTAAATATCCAGCAACATTTTTTTAGTTATTATCATAAATGGATTCCACAAGAAAATTTTTATTACGCTTTAGAGAATACTGGTTTTAAGGTAAATCAAGAAAGAAGCGAGGGAACATATACAAAGTTTGCTAGTTTGGATGATAAGTTGGATGGATTTCATTATTACCTAGCTTATATAAAGTTTGGTTTGGGTAGATGTACATCAGATGCTGCTCATGAAATTAGAGATGGCTATTTAACTAGAGATGAAGGCATTTCTCTAATTAAAAAATATGATGGAGAATTTCCATCAAAACATTTTAAAACGTTTTTGAAGTATCTAGATATAACTGAAGATCAATT
>MDTG01391621.1_pt1 | contig 10946 bp, 11 predicted proteins | sample 811421 | NCBI WGS metagenome assembly MDTG01 (sample SAMN05326645, study PRJNA326480) | marine metagenome | isolation source: seawater | place: Pacific Ocean: South East | collected 2011 | reverse complement strand
TTTAGTAGGACCAAATTGTGCAGGAATAATTAGCCCTGGTAAATCAATGCTAGGGATTATGCCAGGTCATATTTATAAGGAGGGAAGAGTGGGAATTATCAGTAGATCTGGAACTTTAGGTTACGAAGCGGCACAACAACTAAAAAATTTAAATATAGGCGTTTCTACTAGTGTTGGGATCGGAGGAGATCCTATAAACGGAAGTTCATTTAAAGATGTGATAGAAAAATTTGAGCAAGATTCAGAAACTGACGCTGTACTTATGATTGGTGAGATTGGTGGACCTCAAGAAGTTGCAGCAGGACAATTTGCTAAAGAAAATATGAAAAAGCCAGTTATAGCTTATATAGCTGGTTTAACTGCACCAAAGGGTAGGGTAATGGGCCATGCTGGCGCTATAGTCTCAGCATATGGAGAAAGTGCAATTGAAAAAGTTGAAATTTTAAAAGAATGTGGAATTGAAATATCGAAAAATCCATCAGTAATGGGTGATACCGTTAAGTCTGTTTTAGATAAAAATCTATAGCTATTAAAAATAAATGAGCAAGATTAAATTAGTATTAATCCTGCTATTATTTTTTGGGATTTATAAAACTTATGAATTGATCACTACTTTTAAAGTGGAGACAAACAATAAAATAGTTGATTATAAAGATAAAGCTGGCATTGAACGAAAGGGAAATTTTATCGTTCTTTTAATTTTCAAAGGTAACCAAATTAGATTAATTGAGAAATATCCTATAAAATCAGCTTCTCAATGCATTGATCAAAGAAACTATTCAAGAAAAAAGTTATCCGTAAATTATAATTGTGCAGATGTTGAAGCATTAATTAAAAGTGGTAAGATTGTTAAAATTTTTAAAATAAATAAAATTTTAAAATGAGTTACGATAATAATAATATTTTCGCAAAAATTTTAAGAGAAGAAATTTCTTGTAACAAAATTTATGAAGATGAATTTATATTATCATTCTATGATATTAATCCACAGAAAAAAATACATGCTCTTGTAATACCCAAAGGAAAATATATTGATCTAGACGATTTTAGCTCTAATGCTTCAAATGAGGAAATTGTTGGATTAATTAAAGGTATTAATGTTGTTGCTAAAAAACTTGGAATTTCATCTGATATTGGCGAAGGATATAGGGCATTAGCTAATATAAGTGATCACGGCGGGCAAGAAGTCCCACATTTACATTTTCATTTATTTGGAGGTGAAAAAATTGGTAAGATGGTTCAGTGAATACAGAAATAAATAGATATTATTTGGAAATACACTCTGCTCAAGAAATCAATGAATTAAAAACATTATTACCTGAATATAAAATATCAAACATAGCGCCACCTAATTTTGAGTTGAATAAATTTTTTTATAAGAATATTGGAAAAAAACATCAATGGACTGATAGATTGATTTGGTCAGATACCCAATGGATAGATTATGTTGAAAATGAGAAAGTTGACACATTTATTTTAAAAAGAAACGAAGATATGGCTGGGGATTTTGAATTAATTCATCATAAAAGTGCGAATGAGATTGAAATTGCATACTTAGGATTATTAGATGATTATTTAAATAAAAAAATAGGATCATTTCTATTATATTCTGCTTTAAAAAAATCTTTCTTAAAAAATCCTAAAAGAGTTTGGGTCCACACATGTTCTTTAGATCATAAAAATGCTTTAAACAATTATTTGTCTAGAGGAATGAAAGTATTTAAAGAGGAAACTTTGTTTTTAAATTAATCTCTTTTTGGAAGTTTAAATATACCATCGTTAATTTTTTGATTAGTTTTAATATTTGAGAGGATTGTAGTACTTATATTTTGATAAATATCCAGTATCTGCCAGCCAATTATATTTAATGAATCTCTATCAAAAAAAATATCAATACTGAGTTCATCTTTTTCAAGAGTAAAGTTTACTAATTTATCATCAATAATTTTTTCATTTGAATTCTTTATTTGATTTAATAAAAAATTTTTATCTAAAATTAGATTTAAAGGAGTACTATCTAATGGATAGAGATAATAACTTCCTATATCAGTTTTAATAACTAATGACTTTCCATTTGATACTAAAACTTTGTTATTTCTAGTATCATAATTACAAAAAATTTTCTTTGGATAATGAATTATACATTTACCTTGCTCTTTTTTACTATTTGTATTCTGCTCAAAAGTAAAACTTAAATTATTGATCTTTTGTAAATTTGAAATAATCTTATCCTTATCGGCAGATTTTGCTTCGTAAAAAAAAAATAATATAAAAAATGTAAATACGTATTTTACCATTATAATACATCTCTTTTACCAACGTGGTTTGCTTTACTAACAACACCATCTTCTTCCATCATGTCAATAATTCTTGCAGCTCTATTATATCCAATTTGTAATTTTCTTTGCAAAAATGAAGTTGAAGCTTTTCCTTCAGATTTAATTATTTCTAAAGCATCTTGATAAAGCTCATCTCTGTCACTCTGACTTTTCGAAGTATTATTCATTTCTTTTTCATCGGCAAAATTTAATATTTCATCAACATAATCGGGCTCTGCTTGTGAGCTTAAAAAGTAATTTATTTTCTCGATTTCATTATCTGACACAAATGGAGTATGTATTCTAATAATTCTGTTAGCAGAAGACATATAAAGCATGTCCCCTTTTCCTAAAAGTTGTTCTGCACCCTGTTCACCCAAGATAGTTCTACTGTCTATTTTAGAGGTTACTTGAAATGATATTCGTGTTGGAAAATTTGCTTTAATTGTTCCTGTAATAACATCCACACTTGGTCTTTGCGTAGCCATTATTATATGTATACCCGCTGCTCTTGCCATTTGAGATAATTTTTGGATATAATTTTCAATTTCTTTTCCAGCAACTAACATTAAATCTGACATTTCATCTACAACAACAACAATATAAGGCATTGGAAGTTTGTGTTTTGTATTATAACTGTCAATATTTCTCACACCTTCTTTTGTCATTAATCTATATCTACTCTCCATTTCTTTAACAACCCAACCAAGTACAGAAGCTGCTTTTTTTGCTTCAGTTATAACAGGACATAATAAATGAGGTATCCCTTCATATGTTGAAAGTTCAAGCATTTTAGGATCAATCAAAATAAATTTACATTTTTCTGGAGTATGTCTATAGAGAAGTGATAAAATTATTGTATTTATGCATACAGATTTTCCAGAACCAGTTGTACCTGCAATCAATAAGTGAGGCATGGAAGCAAGATCACCTATTATAGGTAATCCTGAAATACTTTTTCCTAATGCAATTGGTAATTTAATATCTTTTTTTTTAAAATTTGGACTATCTAAAATTTCACTTAAATATACATTTTCTCTAGTTTGATTTGGCAACTCTATACCTATTGTATTGCTCCCAGGAATTACAGCTATTCTTGCAGACTCTGAACTGGTATTTCGAGCTAAATCGTCTGAAAGATTAATAATTTTAGAAACCTTGACGCCAGCAGCAGGCTCGAACTCATTAAGTGTCACCACAGGCCCATTACTTACTTTTTTAATTTTACCATTTACTCCAAAATCTAATAATATTTTCTCTAAAAATTGAGGGTCATTATTTTCATTATGATTTAAGTTTAATTTTTCCTTTTTTGAAGGAATCTTTAGAAGATCAATCTCAGGTAATTTAAATTTAATTTTATTTGGTAAAATTTTATCATCACTTTTAATAAAAGGTAAATCTTCTTGAATAAGATTTTTAATTTCTTCCTGAGGTATATATTCACTTATAATTTCCTTTTCATTCGTATAATTTTTGTCTTTCCTTTTAAAAATTAAATTAATCAATTTTTTCATTGATGTAAAAAATTTCCTAATATTAAAGTTGATACTTATTAAAAAAAATGAAAATATAATTATTAAGAGAATGTAATAAGATACAACTTCGTTATTTTGGATAAGGCTATTTAAAAATGTCTGATTAAGATATGATCCAACAAATCCACCGTTTCCGTGAATGTATAGCGTGTAGGCATTAAGATAATAGTAACCAAAAAATAAAGATCCTAATATTGAAAAAAGTATTGAAAAAAATATATTTTCAATAAAAAGAAACAAATCTTTAAATTTAAAAATATTTAATCCCGTAAAAATTAGAGTAATAGGTATTAAATATGAAATGACACCAATCGACTGGAAAAATAAATCTGCCACCAGGCTACCCTTGAAACCTAATAAATTATCTATTTCCGTGTCGGTGGAAAATATGAAATTTGGATCATTTGGGCTATAAGAAATCAATGCTATCATAAGCAAGATACCTGATCCTAAAATAATGAAACCAATAATTTCTATTAGTCTTTTGATAGTAAAATCACAAACAATAATAAAGACCTTTTTTATATTCATAAACGATGAATCCTATTAATCACTTTGTATCATCTAATTTTTATTGTTAAAATTAAAAATTATTATGAAAGTTAATATACTTGGAGACGGTATCGTAAGTTTAACTTTGGCAAAAACTCTTGTCAATGATGGTATCTTTGTTGATTTAATCTATGACAAAAAGACTAAGTTAATAAATAAAAATCGTACTATTGGATTAGCAAGATCTAATATCAATTTTTTTAATAAACATATTTTAGATATTTCAAAATTATTATGGAAGATTGATAAGATAGAAATATATTTAGAAAAATTTTCAAAAAATAAAATAATTAATTTTCATAATAATAATCAATTATTTTCAATTATAAAAAATTATGAACTATATGAGTTATTAAATAAAAGTTTAAAAAAAAATAAATATTTTAAAAGAAAAAAAAAATTATCTAGTAATGTTTTACATAAGAATAATCGTGAAATTATTATTAATTGTGACCCATATAGTCAACTAACTAAAAAATTTTTTTTCAAAAAACCAAAAAAAAATTATAAAAGTATTTCTTTTATTTCTGTGATAAAACATGAAAAAATTCTTAAGAATAATATTGCATATCAAATTTTTACTAAGTTTGGCCCTATAGCCTTTTTACCTATTTCTAAATTTGAAACGTCAATAGTTTATTCTGTTAAAAAAAATTTTAATTTAACTGAAAAAGATATTATTAATTTAATAAAAAAATTTAACCCAAAATATAGAATTAATAAATTTGGAAAAATTACAAGTTTTGAGCTTTATTCATCAAATCTAAGAAATTATTATCATAATAATATTTTAGCTTTTGGAGATTTGCTTCACAAAATACACCCACTGGCAGGTCAAGGATTTAATATGACGATAAGAGATATTAAACAATTAAAAAAGATTATTAATGATAAATCTAATTTAGGATTAGAAATTAATTCCTCAATATATGAAGATTTTGAAAAAAGTTTGAAACATAAAAATTTCTTATTTTCTAGTGGAATTGATTTTGTTTACGAATTTTTTAACCTAGAAAGTAAAATCCAAAGTAAAAAATTAGGAAAAGTAGTTCAATTAATTGGAAAAAATAAATCTCTAAATAGTCTTTTTAGAAAAATTGCTGATACTGGAATTTCGTTATAAATTTATTGAATTGTTGTATTGTTGTAATTATCGTTAGTATAAGTACTTAAAATTTCAGCTATTTTTGACTTTCTAGTAATAAAATTTTTTGTCTCTAATAAAATTTGTTTTTCTTCAAGAGAAAAAGGAGATGCCATTGCTAAAGCGTTAATTATTTCATCTAAACTTTGTTTTTCTAAACCTTTCCAATTTATTATTAATCCTCTTTTTTTAAAAACAGATTTTAAATCTTTAAAAATCAATTCTAAATCTGAAAATTTTAAATCAATTTTTCTATTTTCTCTATCATCAGGAAAATTTTGAAAATCAACTTCACATTCACGATATTTTTTTTCTGTTTTGATTTCTCTTATTATTTCAAATCTTGTGATACCTTTTAACTCAATTAAATATCTTTTATCCTCTGTTTCCTTGAAACTGATTATTTTACCCATACATCCAATGTTGTATAATTCAAATTCATCATTTTTTTTCGAGTTTTTAGGCTGTATCATTCCGATTAATTTATTTGTTCTCATACTATCATCAACCATATCTATATATCTTGGTTCAAAAATATTTAAAGGAACTGATGTTTTGGGGAAAATTATGAAATTACTTAGAGGGAATATAGGTATTTTTTTTGGAAGATTTTGCATTATTTATTATTAACAAATAAATTATTAATCATCTATAATAATTTATCATGATTTTTTGGATTGCATCTTACCCTAAAAGTGGAAATACATGGGTCAGGGCTTTAATCAGCACTTATTATTTTTCAAAAGATGGCATTTTTTCAGAGGAATTAATTAAAAATATAGGACAATTTCCAGAAAAAGTTCATTTTAATGAATTTAATTATGATGAAAAAATTGTAACTGATACTTCAAGATTTTGGATACAAGCTCAAGAAAGAATAAATAAAGATAAAAAAATTAAATTTAAAAAAACACATAATTGCTTGAGTTCAATTAATGGGAACAATTTTACAAATAAAAAAAATACAATTGCATGTATTTATGTTGTGCGTGATCCTCGTAATTTAATTACATCTTTAAAAAATCACTATGAACTTAATTATGAAGAAGCACTGGACTTTATGGTCAATGAGAAAAAATTTATTTGTAACTACCAAAAAAAAAATGATTATGGAGATTTTCAATTCATTAGCTCTTGGGAAAAAAATTTTTTATCATGGAAAAATCAAAATGATTTTCCGATTAAAATAATTAAATATGAAGATATGCTAGATAAGACTTATCATGTCTTTGAAGAATTAATTAAATTCATCAATAAAACATTAAAAATAAAAGAAAGAATAGATAAAAAAAAACTGAAGAATTCAATTAACTCAACTTCATTTGAAAATCTTAAAAAATACGAAAAAAATTATGGTTTCTCTGAATCCATTACCTCAAAAAATAGTCAAACAAACATCCCCTTTTTTTATTTAGGCCCCGATAATGATTGGAAAAAAATTCTTGATAAAGAATTAAAAGAAAAAATAAATGTTATTTTTGAAAAAAGCTTAAAGTATTTTTCATATATTTGATTAATTCATTTATTTGAATTTTAAGTATTGCTTAATTTAAAAAAAGCTATTAATTTCAATGATATTAGAACAAGCGGGCATAGCTCAGTGGTAGAGCGTCTCGTTGCCAACGAGAAGGTCGAGGGTTCGACCCCCTTTGCCCGCTCCAAAATTATAAATGAGCGAACTTGTAAACAAAAAATGTGTCCCTTGTGAAGGAGGTGTAATACCTTTTGATATTTCTGAAATACATAAATATCAAAAAAAAGTTGATGGATGGGATGTTGCTAAAGATAATGTAGATACATTTTTTTTAAAAAAAATATTTAATTTTCCAAATTTCTTAGAAAGTCAAAAATTTGTGAATAATGTTGGCACAATATCTGAACTTGAGGGACATCATCCTGATATTACTTTTGGTTGGGGCTATGCTGAAATAAGAATTACAACTCATGCTATTAAAGGTCTTTCAGAAAATGATTTTATATTGGCTGCAAAAATAGACTCATTAATTAATGTCTAAAATGCCTAGTTTTTGAAAAAACTAGAACAGTGTCTGTCTGATTTGCAAAATTTATAATTTCTTTATCTCTTATGGAGCCAGATGGTTGTATAACTGCAGTAACGCCAGATTGTACCAATTTTTCAATACCATCAATAAAAGGAAAAAAGGCATCTGATGCTGCAACTATATCATTATTCATATTTTTAAATTTTTTCATTTTATCAATTGCAATTTGACAACTATCAAGTCGACTTGGCTGACCTGATCCAATTCCAACAGTAGCTTCATTAGCAGCTAGCACAATTGCATTGGATTTTACATATTTACAAATGTTAAATGCAAATATTAGATCTTTCATTTGTTTTTTATTAGGCTTTCTTTTGGAAACTATGACTAAGTTTTTATTATTAAACTTAATTATATCATCTGACTGAATGAGAATTTCATCATTCAAAGATATGAATCTAATTTTTTCTTTTAAAGAATAATTCGTTGCATCAATTAATCTTATATTTTTTTTGGCACTTAGTATTCCAATTGCTTCTTTGTCAAACCCGTTCGCAATAATTACTTCAAAGAATAATTTGCTCAATTCTAAAGCTAAAAACTTAGAAATTTTAAAATTACAAGACACAACACCTCCAAAAGCACTAATTGGATCACATGCTAATGCAGATCTATAACTTTCGATGTGATTATTCTTAATTGAAACACCACATGGATTTGCATGTTTAACAATGACAGTTCCGGTATTTTTCGATAATGATTTTGAAATAGATAGAGATGTAAAAATATCATTGTAATTATTATAGCTCAATTGTTTACCGTGGATTTGGTTAAAATTAATTTTATAATTTTTTGAATATATTCCACTTTTTTGATGTGGATTTTCCCCATATCTTGGTGTTTGAATTAAATTAGAGTGTATAATTTTTTTTTCGGGAAAATTTATATTAGAGATTTTATTAAAGTAGTCTGAAATAACTGAGTCATAGTAAGCTGTTTCAGTATAAGCAATTCTTGATAGTTTTTTTCTAAACTCTAAAGTTGTTGAACCTTTATTATTTTTCATCTCGTTTATCAATTCTTCATATTGATTAATAGAAGTTATAATCGTTACAAACTTATAGTTTTTTGCTGCAGACCTAGCCATTGTTGGTCCACCTATATCTATATTTTCAATTATTTTCTCATGATTATTAGTTTTTTTTAAAGTTTCTTCGAAGGGGTAAAAATTTACAATAATTAAATCAATGTTTTCATAATTATTTCTTTTTAAATCTTTTAAGTGAGAACTGTTATTCCTTTTGTTTAAAATTCCAGAATGTATTTTTGGATGAAGAGTTTTTACTCTACCTTCTAAAACTTCAGGTGAATTTGTAAATTCTGAAACTTCCAAACAATCAAATTTCAATTTTTTTATCTCCCTATACGTTCCTCCAGAACTTATAATTTTTACCTTATTTTTTTTTAGCTCTTTTAAAATTGGTTTTAAGTTTTTTTTATCAGAAAGTGATATCAAAGCTGTTTTAATTTTTTTCATTATAATTTAATTATTTCCCACCTGATTATTTTTTCTGTTTCATTAGTCATTCCCGAAATAAATATATTTTGATTTTCTTTATAAGAATTTTTATTACCGAAATACAATCCATTATCAATATTAATATCAAAATTATTACAGCAAAATTTCCAACCCTCATCCTCTAACTCGATTAAAATCGACTTATTATCTTGAGTTTTCATTACTTTTGCATTTGGATCAAGATGAAATCTAATATCAAATTTAATAGATTTATTTGATTTTTTTTTTAATAGTTTGTCAAAACCAATAAATTTCATTTGTTCAGGATAAAATTCTATTTCTCTTTCATGAATAGAATCAAATTTTTTTAAATATCCATCATGTGCAGCAGAAATTTTCCAATAATTGTCTTCAAATACAACATTTTTCTTAATAATTTTCAACCCTTGGTCAATAATGTGTTTAGATTTATAAATTTTTTTAAACTTACAAGATGATTGATCTTCTATTACCAGGGTACTATGCATTGCAGTGCTTTTAGATAGTTTGTTTAATTTATTATTATAATTTACAAAGTAACCTGAATTGCTAATTAGTTTTTGACTATTAGAGATTATTTCAAATGATAAAGCACCAGATTGATAATCTTTTGAAAAACTTTTATCAGGATTGGGCCCAATATCCATTATAAGGATAACTTTCTTATTTTTTAAAACAGCATAACCTGCAACCTCATTGTTTTTATTTTTAAAATTATAGCCAAATCTTTTTAAATATTCGTCAAATCCATGATTATCAGAATTGTAATTACCATTAAATAAAACATCGCATTTTATATTTTGCCAAATAAAAGTGTAGTTCAAACCCAAATAATAAATTGTTTCATCAATATATTCAGGTATCTCGTTTTGTGACTCTTTAAACCATTCTCTGATTATAATAAAATACTTTAAATAAAAAATTAGTTGTTTAATGTTTCTAGATTTAGGAAACCCCTGGTTATCAATCGAAGACTTGATGATCTTTTTCAAAAGACCCAATCCTTTATTGAGGTAATTTTTATTATCTTTAAAAGCTAAGCCTGTTAAAATAATTGCAGCACAACCAATCATTTTATTTTCATACTCGTCTGAATTTTTTATTTCATATAATAAATGATTTGCTTGCTTTTGAATATATTGACTAAACTTTACTTGATATTCTTTGCTACTTTCTTCATAAGTAAGTTGGTGATTTGACAGCCATGAAATTATTCTTTTTGAGGTAAGATCAAAATCCCAGCTTTCACTGTTATATCTGTTATTTTTGCTTATCCAGTTTAAAACTAAAGATTGAACATCTTTTTTTGAAGATTTTAAATCTAAACTAAAAAACCAAAAAAAATTATTTAGTTTTTCAAAGTCTTTCCTATTCATTTTATCTTGCCATACGGAGTCTAAAGCAAAGTCCTCTATCAAATATTTCTTTTTTTGATACTTAACTATTGATGATAACAAATAAGGACTTGGTTTATATTCAAAATTGTTATTATAAATTTTAGATATTTTATTGTTATATAGATTAGAATTTTGATAAATTTTACTAATATTATTTTTTAAATCTAAATATAATAAGCTTAAATTCCTTAATAAGTTTTTGTAAATCATTAACTTATTTTGATTTTAATAAATTAATATTCTTTCTTATATCTCCACCATTACTTTTGAATATTGTTGTTCCTGAAACAAGAATGTTAGCACCCGCATCAATTGCCTCTTTACAGTTATCAAAGTTAATGCCACCATCTATTTCAATATCAAAATTTATTTTTTTTTCATTTTGAATCATTTTAAGTTTCTTAATTTTTTCTAAAACTTCTGGCATAAATTTTTG
>MDTG01101511.1_pt1 | contig 10946 bp, 10 predicted proteins | sample 811421 | NCBI WGS metagenome assembly MDTG01 (sample SAMN05326645, study PRJNA326480) | marine metagenome | isolation source: seawater | place: Pacific Ocean: South East | collected 2011 | reverse complement strand
CTATGTGCACTTTTTTAGGTACTGCAGGAAAAATAAGCGAAAAAGATATTGATGAAAAAATAATTGAGCAAAGTGAAATTATTTTTCTTGAAGGATATTTGTGGGATAAAGGAGATCCTCAAAAAGCATTCTATAAAGCAATTAGTAAATCCAAACAATCAGCCATGTCTCTTTCTGATTTATTTTGTGTTGAAAGACACAAAGAACAATTTGTTGATTTAGTACAAAATAAATTAGATATAACATTTGCTAATGAGCAAGAAATAATGGCTTTAATAGGAACAAAAAATTTGGATGATGTTATAACTTTTGCCAAAAAAATTAAAAAGTTAATTGTGGTGACACGAGGTGAAAAAGGAGCTTTAGCTATTCAAAATGAGGAAGCTATTGAATATAGTGCTAAAAAGAATTTAAAAATTTCAGATCTTACCGGTGCAGGAGATTTATTCGCAGCGGGTTTTTTACATGGATATGTAAACAAGTTATCTTTAAAAGAAAGTTTAGAAAAAGGAACAGAATTATCCTCTAAAATTATTCAACAAGTTGGTGCAAGACTATAGTTTTATTGGCCTAAATATTTATTTTTTTTTCTCTTAAAGCTACCTTTTCCCTTTTTTGGTTTAACAACCCTCGTTCGATATTTTGGACTCATTAAATCTTTGGCAAACTTATTTCTTTTTTTCAAATTGTATATCCATTTGTTTCACTTCTTATAAAATCTTCATCCTTAAACACATCTTTAATTTTCTTTCTTAATCTATAAATATGTGTTTCGACTGTATGAGTATCTGCATCCTTTGAATATTTCCATATAATAGATAGAATTTCTTTTTTTTTTGTAAAAGAATTTTTATTAAGGAGCTCTATAAGTTCTATTTCTTTTTCAGTTAATTCTAAATAGGTTGTATCTTTTGTAAGTCTTCTCAAATTTTTATCTAAATTGTAATTATTAATTTCTAAAGAAGAATTATCTTTAAACTTTTTTTTCACTATATTGTTTACAACAATTTTATCAATTTGATTGAATGTTGCTGGTAAATTTAATTTCTCAGCGTTCTCTGTAATTTTAATTGTTTTTGAATTGTGAAAAATGATCATATTGATCCTTTTATTATTTGTCAGTTTTTTGAAATTTGTATCTTTAAGTGCATCTTCATGAACTATTAAACCCTGATAATTCTCTAAAGGTCCGCAATCCAGTAAATTGTCTGTTGTTTTTAGATTAAAACTTAAAAATTCCTTAAGCTCTGTTAAAGAATTATTAAATTCTTTATTTCCAAATGCTAAAATGATATTTTTTTTATCTGCCATGAATATTATATTAAAAAAAAAATTTATTTACTTCAAAGATTATAAGATAAAATGTGCCATTGGTAAAAGAGGAATTACAAGTAAAAAAATTGAAGGGGATAAATGCACGCCAAGAGGCCGTTTTAGATTAAAATATATTTTTTATAGAAAAGAAAGAGTCAAAAACATTCAATCTAAACTAAAAATTATACCCCTTAAAAAAAACTTTGGATGGTGTGATGATATTAATTCAAAGTCATATAATAAATTTGTCAAATTACCTTTTAAACATAAAGCTGAGAAATTATATCTCAAAGAAAATATTTACGATATTATTGTGGTCATTGATTATAATCTTAAGCCAATAAGGAAAAAAAAAGGTAGTGCAATATTTTTACATGTGGCCAAAAAAAATTATTCTCCTACCTTAGGGTGTATAGCGGTTTCAAAAAATGATTTAATGAATTTAATATCAATAATAAATAAAAAAACTTTTCTAAAAGTTATTTAAGCTCTGGACCCAAAAATTGCACTTCCAATTCTTATATGTGATGCTCCATATTTGATTGCCTTTAAATAATCATTGGACATTCCAATACTAAGGTTTTGAAAATTAAATTTTTTATTTAATTCAGCAATTTTTTTAAAATGTTTTTCAGGTTCGTTGTCATTTGGAGGTATAGCCATTAAACCAAGAACTGACAATTTGAGTTTACTAGTACAATATTCGTAGAAATTCTTTAAATTATTTATTTCTACCCCGCCTTTTTGCTCTTCTGAACCTAGATTTATTTGAATAAAGTAATCTAAATTTTTACCTTTTTCGTTTTGTCTTTTACTAAGTTCATTAGCTAATTTTTCACTGTCTAAGGAGTGTATATAGTCAAACAGTTCTACTGCTTTTTTAACTTTATTTGATTGTAATCTACCTATCATATGAAGTTTTAAATCACTGTTAAATTTTTTCAATTCCGTCCACTTTTTTTCAGATTCTTGCACTTTATTTTCTCCAAAATGCTTATGTCCATGCTTTATCAACGGCATAATATGTTCAATAGAAAAAGTTTTACTTACGGCAATAATTTCAACTTGGTTATTGATTGATTGATTTTTAATTTCTTGTTTTATTTTCTCAAAACTGGTTATTATATTCATATGTTAGCGTTTAAAAAAAAATACTACTTATTCATAGAAAATACTAGAGAATTTAATTTAAATTTAATTAAAATTAGAAAAAAATTTATCATAATATACAGAAATAAAAATACTAAGGAAAAAATTGAAGATTTAAAGTACTTTAGAAATAAATGTAAAAAAATTGGTATTAAGTTTTTTGTAGCTAATAATACCAACTTACTATCTAAACTTAAAGCCGATGGATTATATATATCAGCATATAATAATGATTTGGGATTAAATATTTTTTCAAAAAAAGGTTTTCAGATTATTGGGTCAGCACATAATCAAAGAGAGATTAACCATAAGATTAAACAGGGTTGTGAGTCGATTATATTTTCAAGACTATTCGAAACCAAATATAAGAAAGGACATTTAGGTATACAAAAATTTAATATTATATATCTAAGATCAAAACTTGAGTTGATACCACTTGGAGGAATTAATTATAAAAATATTAGTAAAATGAAGTCTGTATTATCAAAATCTTTTGCCTGTTTATCAGCCGTAAAAAAAAAGCCGGCTAAATTAATTAACCGGCTTTTTTAAACTTTATCTAATTAAGTAATTAGAACGCCATTGACAATGACAAAATCGTCTCTACTACTTCGTCACCTGCTGTGTAAGAAGCATTAGTTGTCTCTGACTGAGATAATGATACTGTAGCACCACCAATTGTGTATGCAACGTCGATTGTATCAATTTCCATCTCAACATCTGCTCTTGTTTTAGTACCTGCATCATCTTTAGATGTGCTGATTCTCTCTGAACTTTCTTCAGAGTAAGATACTGACAAGCTATCATTTACTGCGAAACCTATAGAATACGCTGAGTTTTCGTAGTGTTTGATTTTTGCAGTTGTAGATTCAGTGTTCATTCTGATTGATGGCGCGTGTATTGTTTCACCATAACCAACTGTTACAGCACCCATAGAGTACTTAGCATTGTATGATCCACCTTCTCTTTTTTGTCTAGCGTCTTGGTTACCCATGTTACTAAACTCGTAATAGTCAGCTGATAGTGTTAAACCATCAATTGGAGCCATAGTCACTTTATATTGTGTCATGTCACCATTTGATTTTGTTCCAACTACAGAGTGTGATGAATCATTAGCTGTTCCACCGTATCCACCTGGAGTTACACCAACTGCTGCTGTGATTCCGAATGGAAGTAAGTCAGCTGGCATGTGGTACTGAACGTTATTCGAACCACTTATGTTATAACCATGCTGCATAACTGTTCCAGTAGCTGCACCGCCACCGTAACCGTTATCAGAACCTACACCGTATGCAGAAGCATCGTATGCAAATTTTGTTGACATTCCACACTCAGATACACAAACTTTAATCGTACCGAAGTCTGTACCAAATGTAATATTTGCATCATCTTGTACTGTTGCTCCGTCGATATCTTGTGCATATGACCACGTCATACCGTTATCTAGTTCACCTGAAGCTGACAACGTGAATTCGTTTCCGATTCCAAGTCCTTTACCAACTCCGTGTGCACCATCTGTTGCAGTGTTACTTAAGATTGTGTAAGTAGTTTTAACACCACCTGTCACTGCGAATTCACCAGCAAAAGCTGATGTAACTAGCATTACTGAAGTAATAGCTGAGAACAGAATTTTTGTTAATTTATTCATTGTTTCTCCTTTGTTTAATGTTAATTATAATTAACAATCCATTTATCTAGGTTTAATTAAAAAATTGTATTAAAACTTAATAAATACCTCGATTATTTTAGCAGGTGTGATATTTCTGCCACACTTAACTATGCTCCATTTATGTTGAATTTATTGGATTTTAAAAGAACTATGATATTTAATAGGTTGTAAGCCAAAAAATGAGAAATTTTATCAAAATATTAGCCAGTTTTATTATTTTTTCATTAATAGTCTCCTGTGGAGGTTTCAAAAAAGTGGACACTCGTAAAGTTCCTATCAGCGGTACTGAAAGAGCAAAACAAAACGTTAAGGAAGGTAGAGGAGTTGGACTAGGTTCAATGATGGGCATTGGAAAAGGCTCAACTAATTATGAATTTAGTACTTCCAATCCAATGTGGAGAGCTACATTAGATATTTTAGATTTTTTACCCTTAAGCACCGTTGATTATTCGGGAGGGGTGATAATCTCTGATTGGTATACTGATAGTACAAACAAAGATCAGGCTCTTAAAATAACAGTAAGATTTTTATCAAATAAGGTGCAAACAAATAGTCTTAAAGTCACAGTGCACAGAAAAAAATGTTCTATTAATCAAAATTGCAATGTTGAATTATTTAAATCCAGAATACAGGAAGAGCTTATAGTGTCAATTTTGAAAGAAGCAGCTGTTTTAGAAAAACAACAAAAAAAATAACTTTTTAAGATTATGGAAAGACTAAATTTTCAAGCAATTGAAAAAAAATGGAAATCTAGTATTGAAAAAGAAAAACTCTATAATAGTAAGAATTCCAAAAAATTTTATTGTTTAGAAATGTTTCCTTATCCCTCAGGCAAAATTCACATGGGACATGTTAGAAATTATACGATTGGTGATGTTATAGCACGATTTAAATTTATGAATGGTTATAACGTTTTACATCCTATGGGTTGGGACGCTTTTGGTCTACCGGCCGAAAACGCAGCTAAAGAAAATAATTTACATCCGAAAAAATGGACTGAAAAAAATATTTCTGAAATGAAGAGACAGTTGCGACTTATGGGCTTATCTATTGATTGGGATTTAGAAGTGTCAACCTGTGATGAGAGTTATTATAAACACCAGCAAGAAATATTTATCGACTTTTACAATAAAGGATTTGTTAAACGAAAAGAAAATTATGTAAATTGGGATCCAGTTGAACAAACTGTTTTAGCAAACGAACAAGTTGTTAATGGTAAAGGCTGGCGTTCTGGTGCTGTGGTTGAGAGGAAAAAACTTTCTCAATGGTTCTTTGATATAACAAAATTCTCTGAAGACTTATTAAATGGACTTGATGAGTTAGAAAATTGGCCAGAAAAAGTTAAAATTATGCAAAAAAACTGGATAGGAAAATCTATTGGCTGTGAAGTAAAATTTCATATTCTTAAAGAAGATAATCAAATAAATGTTTTTACGACTCGTCCCGATACAATTTTTGGAGCCTCATTTTTAGCTGTATCAGTAGACCACCCAATCTGTAATCAATTTTTAAAAAATACAGAATATTTAAATTTCAGAGAAAAATGTCTCAAAGTTGGAACTACAGAAGAAGCCCTGGCAAACGCAGAAAAAATTGGATTTAATACTAATTTGTTTGCTGCTCATCCGTTTATTAAGGGGAAAAAATTGCCAATTTTTGTCGCCAATTTTATTTTAATGGATTATGGAACTGGAGCAATATTTGGTTGTCCCGCCCATGATCAAAGAGACTTGGACTTTGCAAAAAAATATAAACTTGAGATCACTGAGGTTGTTTCAGAAAATCCATCTAAACCAAAGAATTTTCAAAATCTTCTAGATGCATATGTTGGAGATGGCACAATGATAAATTCTGATTTTTTAAATGGTTTGAGAGTAGATCAGGCTAAAACAAAAATAATTAAAGAAGTAGAAAAATTAAAAATTGGAAAAAAAAAAATAACTTATAGATTAAAAGACTGGGGAATTTCTAGACAAAGGTATTGGGGATGCCCCATTCCAATGATACATTTACAAGATGGCTCGATTGTACCAGTAGATAAAAGTGAACTGCCGATTAGATTGCCAGAAGACATTGATTTGAATCAAAGTGGAAACCCCCTAGAAAAACATAAAAATTGGAAAAATACTGTTCATAAAAAAACGGGTAAACCAGCAACCAGAGAAACGGATACTCTTGACACTTTTGTAGACTCCTCTTGGTATTTTTTAAGATTCTGCTCACCAAGAATAAATTCTGGTCCATTTGATATTAAAAAAGTTAATTATTGGATGCCAGTCGATCAGTACATAGGGGGTATAGAACACGCAATTTTACACTTACTTTATTCAAGATTTTTTATGCGAGCTTTAAAAAAAAATAATAATGACATTAAAGATAATGAACCTTTTAAGGGCTTATTTACTCAGGGCATGGTTTGTCACGAAACCTATAAAGATAAAGAAGGGAAATGGTTAAACCCTACGGAAGTTGAAAAGAAATCCAATGGACAATATATAAAAATATCAGATAAGTCAGAAGTTATAGTTGGACCTTCGGAGTCTATGTCTAAATCAAAAAAAAATGTCGTCGACCCAGAAAGTATGATTAATTCTTATGGAGCGGACTCTGTGAGGTGGTTTATACTCTCTGATAGCCCTCCGGAAAAAGATATACAATGGTCAAATCAAGGTGTTAACGCAGCTTACAAATTTCTTCAGAAAATTTTTAATTTATGTTGTGTTATCAAGGAAAGATCTGACAAAAGCAACGAATTAGATAAAGAGTTTAATTTAAAAATGAATTCTTACGTAAATAAAATTACAAAATCTATTAATAATTTTAATTTAAATGTTGTTGTAGCAAATGTTTATGAAATTTATAATCTATTTTATGATCATCTTAAAAAAGGAGTCACTAATAAATGTTTAAAAAATAACTTAACCAAACTAATGAAGATTCTGATTCCATTCACTCCTCACATAGCATATGAATGTTTAGAAATGTTAGGAGAAAAGGAAATCAAAAATTGGCCTAAAGTAGATACAAAACTAATTTTAAAAGAAAAAATTAAAATGGCTATTCAGATAAATGGTAAAACAAGGGATGTGATGGATATTGAAAAAGGTGTTGATCAAAACACAGTTGAAAACATTTGCAAAACTAACACCAAAATTAAAGATAAAATAAAAAATAAATCTATAGCTAAAATTATTTTTGTTAAAGATAGAATTATCAACTTTATAGTAAAACAATGAATAAAATTAATTTTTTCAAAATAATTCCTTTAATTTTTTTATTTTTATTAAGCGCTTGCTCCTATCAAAAAATGAATTCTACAAATCAAAAAAAATTTTATATACAAGAATTTGAGGTGACCGGTGATACTAGAGAGTTATTTATAATTCAAAAAAAAATTCAGCGATTTTCAAACAAAAAAAGTGAGAATAAAATCAAGATTTTTATAAATCTGACCAAGAATAGAAGTATTCAAGAAAAGAACATTCAAAACAAAGTAACAAAGTATAATCTGTCTTTATCTGCGGATGTAAAGATAAAGGAGCTAAATACTTCTAGAGAGATTAACAGGAATTTTAATGCCACTGAAACCTACAATGTAGAGGACAGTTATTCCAACACTGTTAATAATTCTAAAAACGCGAATAATTCATTGATAGATAAAATAGTTGATGAGATACTAGATCAATTAAGAATTTATTTCAGTTAAAATGATACTAAAAAGCTTTGAAATAGAAAATAATATTAAAGCTATTCTCAAGTATAAATTTGTATTAATTTATGGAGAAAACATTGGTCTCAAAGAAAAATTAAAAAAAGACATTATAAAACTTAACAATAAATCAGAAATAATTAATCTTTATCAAGAAGATATTTCTAGAAATAACGATGTTATAGTAAATGAAGTCAAAAATATTTCTTTGTTTGCTGAAGATAAAACAATAGTTGTAAATCAAATTAGTGAAAGAGTGTTTAACAGTATTAATAGTTTGTTAAAAAATCAAGAAAACTTTAGGATAATACTCATAGGGGAGTTATTAGATAAAAAATCAAAATTAAGATCGTTGTTTGAGAAAGAAAGTAGTTTGGCAACAATACCTTGTTATAATGATAACGAGATTACATTAAGGAAAATTATAGAATCTGAACTAAAAGTTTACAAAAATCTAAACTCAAACATTGTAAATATGATAATAAATTATTCAAACTCGAATAGAAAAACAATTATGAGTAATTTAGATAAGATCAAATCTTTTTACGATAAAAAATTTATTTCAGAGGAAAGTTTAGATGCTTTATTAAATTCTGATAGAAATGAAGTATTTGAAAATATTAGAGATGCGGCCCTGAATAGAGATAAAGTAAAACTTAATTACCTTTTAGGTGAATTTGTATTTGCAAATGAAGATATATATCTCTACTTAAACATGATTAATTATAGATTAATTAAATTATTAGATATTCACAAACAAAACACGAATAACGAAAGATTTGAGATAGTTATAAATAAAATTAGGCCTCCTATTTTTTGGAAAGATAAAGCTATATACCTTAATCTGCTCAAAAAGTGGGATAAACAAAGGGTTATAGAAGCTCTCAGATATTTAGGTAATACAGAGAAAAAAATTAAAAATAACAGCAGGTTAGATGGACTTGCCTTAATAAAAAATTCAATAACAAATATATGTTCTAATTCTTGGGTTTGTTTTTAAGCAACTTAGAAATATGATCTAATTGATCTAAATTTTTATATTCAATTGATAATTTTCCAGAATTGTTTTTTTTATTTTGTATAACAACCTTTAAACCAATTGATCTCTCAAGATCTCTTTGAGCATCAAATATATTCGGATCAATAGTAAATGATTTAGACTTATTTTTTTTAATATTTTCAATTGATCTTGCTGAAAGTTTTTTCGCTACTATTTCTTCTGCTATAGAAGAAGCATTAGGCATACCAATTAATGGACGAGCCTGACCCGCGGTTAATTCGCCTTGCTCCAACATTGAAATAATATCTTTAGGAAGGTTAAGCAACCTTAAAGTATTGCTAATATGGCTTCTACTTCTAGACATCATTACAGCAATTTTATCTTGATCATAACCAAATTCTTCATTTAATCTTTTATAACCTTTAGCTTCTTCAATAATATTTAAATCTTCTCTTTGTATATTTTCGACAATAGCTACCTCTAAAGTTTCACTGTCGTTTAAGTCTAGAATAATAATAGGAACTTCATGAAGGCCTGCTTTTTGAGCGGCGAGCCATCTTCTTTCACCAGCTACAATTTCAAATTGTTCTGATGAAGATTTATTTTTTCGAACTGCAATCGGTTGGATTATACCATTTTTTTTTATAGACTGAGATAATTCCTCCAACTTACTCTCGTCAAAAATTGTCCTTGGTTGATACTTATTTCTTGCTAATTCTCCAATTAAAGCCTTTTGTATATTTTTCTCAGATTTACTAGTATTTTCTGGCTTTTTTTGATCTCCAAATAAGGCTGAGAGCCCTTTTCCTAAACCTTTATTTTTTTTTGGACTCATGCTGCACTTCCAATATTATTATTTTGTGTTTTAAATTCTTCAGCAAGCTTGAAATAAGCTTTACTGCCACTGCAGGTTTTATCGTATGTTACACATGGTTGGCCATGTGATGGCGCTTCTGATAACCTTACATTTCTTGGTATTACTGACTGATAAACTTTTTCTTTAAAATAATTTCTTGCTTCTTTGTCAACTTGAGTTGATAATTTATTTCTTTTATCGAACATTGTGAGCAATATACCTCTAACAGATAGTGAGGGATTTAAGTTAACTTTAATTCTTTCTATAGTTTTAACTAATTGTGTAATTCCTTCTAATGCAAAGAATTCTGTTTGTAATGGGACTAATATTTCTTTGGCTGAAACTAATGCCATAATTGTAAGCAAACTTAAAGATGGAGGACAATCTATAAAAATGTTGTCATAACCCTTTAAAATATCCTCATTATTTTTAAATATTTCTTTTAAAATAAAAGCTCTATTTTCATCATTGGCTGTTTCAACTTCCAAACCAGAAAGATTTACATTAGATCCAAAAATATCCAAATTATTTATCTCTGTTTTTTGTAAACCATCTATCAAATTAATTTTTTTTATTAATAAGTTGTAAATATTTTTCTCATCATCATTATTTGATTTACCCAATCCAGTTGTGGCGTTTCCTTGAGGATCTAAATCTATTACAAGATTATTTAAACCCAAAATGGACAGTGAAGCAGCCAAATTAATGACTGTAGTAGTTTTTCCTACTCCACCTTTTTGATTTATAACAGCTATTATATTCGGTTTCACAAAATTTATTCTACATTGAGTATAATTATTTTTGAATCATTATCCGTAATGCTATTTTCCAATTTATACTTATAATTATTCATCTGGGAAGTTTTTTTTATTTCCTCTTGTGCATTTCTTCCCTTCATAATTATCATTTTATGCCTTTTTATACAGTTTTCACGTGAAATATTCAATATATAGGGTAATTTTCTAAAAGCTCTACAAACAATATAATTAGAGTCGATTTTTACTGAATTTATGTCACTACATATAATTTTGCAGTTAAGACCTAATATATTTGAAATATTTGTCAAAAATGATGATTTTACTGGAGATTTTTCATATAGTTTCACGTGAAAATTGAAATTTTGAAAGTATATAGCTAAAATAATACCAGGAAAACCGCCGCCGGTACCTAAATCGGCTATCCCAGAACAGCTTTTAACGTCTATAAATTTAATTAATTGTGCACTATCTAAGATATGCCTATCCCATAT
>MDTG01074970.1_pt1 | contig 10946 bp, 12 predicted proteins | sample 811421 | NCBI WGS metagenome assembly MDTG01 (sample SAMN05326645, study PRJNA326480) | marine metagenome | isolation source: seawater | place: Pacific Ocean: South East | collected 2011 | reverse complement strand
CTTCTTTATCAGGCATTGCAGCATATAGTCCAGGGGCGCAAGGATTTGAACTGGTTACTTTTGCAAGTTTATATTTACCTATTTGTTGGTTATCACTTGGCTGTTGGGTTTGGCTAGGTATACGGCTCGGGCAGCATTTTCAAAGCCCAGCTAAAATGCGAGTGATGAATAAAATTCTTGCACTATTACTGGCTGGCAGCTGCTTTTTATTATTGATTTAGTGGTTTTAATTTACAGTGATATAGTACGGCGATATTGCTCGGGAGTTGCCGCTACGCGTTGTTTAAAGACCCGCTGAAAATGCGCTTGATCACTAAAACCTGCACTGTGAGCGATACTTGCTATTGGCTGGCCTTGTTTTAGTGCTTGCTGACCTAATTGAATACGACGATTTAACCGATAAGCGTGCGGAGTCATATTAAAATGACGTTTAAAAGCGCGCACTAAATAACTGCTGCTAAAGCCAAAAAGTTTACTGATTGTGTTAATTGATTGGTCTTCAAAACAGTGCTCATTCAGGTAGTTCGCTACTTGATATAGCTTATTTTCAGGTAATAACGTTTGCTCGTGTAATGGCTCAACGCAATCAAGGTACGTAAATAATTGTACGAAGTAACTACTTAGCAACGTGCGCTTTTGTGCTGCGGTAAACGTATTTGTCATTAGGTTTTGGCACAAGATAACAAAGTCCTGATAAAGCTGTGGTAGTAGCACTGTATCCAAGCGACTTCCTTGCCAGTTTTGTTGCTTTGTGACGCCAGACTCGAACAATAACGCTGCTAACCAATTTTTATCTATATGCATCATGTAATAAGCCCACGCTGAGTTTTGCTTTGGATTACAGGCGTGGACTTCATCAGGGTTCATTAATACTAAATTACCATGTGTTACTTGATGTAGACGATCTTCACAAATGAATTCACTTTGCCCCGCTAAAATTGCGCCAATTGACCATTGCTGGTGGGAGTGGGGAGCATAAGTGACTTTGCGGCCATCTAATACTTGGCGCAGCTCGACAAATGGTAACTCGGGGTCGCGCCAAAAAATAGGGTGTGTTGTTGGGAGCATACTATTTTCCACAATTGAAAACCTATTTCCAGTATACCCCTAGTTGTAGTGTATAAATCTACTCTCAGAGTAAATTATTCACCAAAAAATCAGTGAGTAACTGCGTCACTTAGCTGCATGCAATTGTGTGCTGAGCGGGTGTGTTTTTTTAGGTATCACTATTGGTCTGTTTGCACCCGTTAGAGCATAACGTAGATACTTAATTTTGGTATTTCCAGTACGGCGGGTTGCCATAAACTTCACTAAAGTAATCAATACATACTCGAACATTTAACGGTGGTTGTCGTGTATTAGGGTAAATTGCAGTAATGTTTTGTGGTCCTGTTTTTATTGTTGGCGCAAATTCACTTAAGAGTGAAACAAGAGCGCCTGTTTTTAAGCTTTCACCAATTAACCAATCAGGGAATAATACAATTCCCATGTCGTTCAAAGCCCCGATAAACAGCGTTTCAGCATTGTTAGATACTAAAGTCGGTATTACACTTTGCTGCTGCCATGACGAATTAATTTTGAATAACCAACGATTTTGCCCCGATGAACCGCTATAAATTAAGCCCTGATGCTGACTAAGATCAGCCGGCACTTTTGGTGTGCCATATTTTTTCAGATAAGCAGGGGATGCGGCTAAATGATAAGTTTGCAGTCCTAATGTTTTAGCATGTAACGATGAATCTGCAAGAGATCCGATACGAAAAATCACGTCAGCGGCATCAATATGCGGATCGATAAAATCATCGGTTTGAGTCAACTCTACTTGAATTTTCGGATAGCGATTTAAAAACTCACCAAGCCAAGGCGCTATGTGTTTTTGTCCGAAAAAAACCGGCGCATTAATTCTTATTAACCCTTTGGGTTGAGTTGCTCTATCTTGCAGCTCGTTACGTACTTCGTTGAGTTGCTCGGTCATTGAGCGCGCATAATCATGAAAAATTCGGCCCGCTTCGGTTGGCATTATTGCTCTTGTGTTACGGTAAAAAAGTTGCTGACCAAGGGCATCTTCAAGTTGCAAAATTACTCTAGAGACCATAGAAGGCGATACATTTTCATGTCGAGCAACAACAGAAAAGCTTTTACATTTATACACGGCGATAAAAAATTTTAACGCTCTGATATTGATCGAACTGAAATCATTCATTTGTGCAAATCCTGCAAAAGTGTTTCTTATATAATCCCATTTTTCGCGTTAAAGCTCTAGGTTATTATTTATTCCTTATTAATAGGAGATTTGCATGCAGTTTATTTTGATTTTAATTGTCGTTATGGGAGGAATGGGGCTGTCTGTAGAAGCAGGCTTATTGGGCCCTTTAGGTGGTGAGGTTGGAGAATTATGGGCCACATTTAGTGTGTTTGGTGTTGGTGCTGCTCTTACCTTTATGTTGATGCTATTTTTTAGTCCTCGCAATAGCCCATCTTTTTTCAAACAACCATCATGGACATTGTTAGGTGGCGTGTTGGGGCCTGTTTATGTCGTTATATTGACGTTCACAGCACCTGTGATAGGTATTGCTATGACGATGATCAGTATCTTGATGGGACAAATAGCGAAAAGTTTGCTGATAGATCATTATGGTTTATTTGGTAGTCAACATCGCCAGATTGACCGTAAACGGCTTATGGCACTATTTTTTATTGTCATTGCATTAATTCTGATGGCACAAGGTTAGGGGACGCTAATGACTATAATTATGATAATTCTGGCGGTGATTGGTGGTGCAACCTTGAGTATTCAGGCTGCCATTAATGGCCAATTAGGAAGTAAAGTAGGTGCTTTTCGCTGCGCATTTTTAACCTTTTCGGTGGGTGCGTTGATCACCGGGTTACTTATCTTTTATTTTGAACCTAGGCATGCGCTAACCCTGTTGGATGTGCCAAAGTGGCAATTATTAGGGGCAATGTGTGGAGTACCCTATATCGTGATAATGGTGTTTGCTGTGCAGCGAATTGGCACCGCAGTCGCAACGGTTGCGGTAATATTCGGTCAATTATTTATGAGTATGTTAATTGATAATTTTGGTTGGCTTGGTAACGATGTGATTGCTTTTTCGCCAAGTCGTATTGGCGCTGTAATATGTTTGGGTATTGCGCTGTATTTTATTCATGCAAGTGGTAAAGATACAGCAAAAACTGAGAGTTAGCCTTGAAACAATAAAAATTTGGCTGAGGTGATAACTTGTAACAGGGGGGTTATCACCTGATTTGAGCTGAGATTTTTTCCCCGCCTTAGGCTTGATACGCTTTAGAATGAATCATTTTAGTCTCGAGTGTATTAGAATAGTACGCTCTCGGCCTTGTATTTTCTTTCGTTTCGCTTTGAGTTGTTGTTCTTAGCCATGCAAGATAGTTAATTTGGCTGTAATTTCTAACAAAAGGTAATGAAAGAATAATGAATACAAAACTGTATAAATCAGTATTGAACTTAGCCGGTGAGCTAATGAATGCTGCACAGCAGCAAGATCAAGTCACGTTCGATTCACTCTATGGGCAGCTAAAAGCACTGTGTATTGAGCATGAAAATACTGAGAAAGATCATCCTGTACAGTGGGAAACGCTCGCTGATTTTACCGATGAGTTTGCCGATGCGTTGTTGATCTATGAAAAAGCATTAGCTAAAGCTAACGCCATCAATGCGAAAGATTATATGTCGTCAATTGGTTATGCGATGGCAACTATGCATGTTGAACTAGGGCAAACCGAAGCTGCTATCGTAAGTTTACAAGCTGCGCAGGTTAGCGCAAATAAAATTCCTGATAAAGCGCTGAAGGCTGAAATAGCTCAGCTACTACAACAATTACAGTAAAATTAGCTCGTTGATTATGTTTAAGAGGTCACAATAAATGGATGTTACGCTAGGCACTAGCCCTGAACTGATTGCGCAAGCGCATGCTATTCGCCACCAGGTATTTGTGATCGAACAAAGTATTCCTAAGCAGTTAGATTTAGACGGTTTCGACGAACGAGCTGTGCATGTGGTGGTAACAGATGGCGGTGCTCTAGTCGCTACTGCGCGGTTAGTGAAACGTAATCGACGGTGTGGCGTTATGGCAAGGATTGCAGTGTTAAAGCAATACCGAGGATCCGGCATTGCTAAATTGGTTATTAATGCCTTGTTATCACATGCTGGTAAAATTGGCCTTGAGATCATTGAAATTCATGCACATGCCTATTTGCAAGGCTATTACGAAAGTTATGGTTTTAAATATATTAAAGATGTTGAAATAGTTGGCGAACACCAACTTATTGAAATGCAATGCAGTTTAAAAAGTGAAGTGAGGTAACGCCGTAATGCGCGACGAATTAAGGACTAAGATCATTCAAGTTTGCGACAAAAAAATAGCGGCGAAGGGAGATAATGTTGGGCTGTCGTTTTATGCTTTTTTTGCCAACAAAAATGATGATCCAGAATTACTTATGGAAGCTGCGACATGGTGGATACAAACCCACCAATTAGATCACTTTGTTAAAGCGCGGATCATTAAAACCATGATTGAAAATAATCTGTAATAGCGTGTAGATGTTTGATTGTATATTAACCACAATAGCGGTTGAGATATTTATTTTAGTGAGGTGTAGTGCTGGTGGTTGATAGTTGGATTGCCCAAGGGTTTGGTTTACTCAGCTTTGTTTTAGCATTGGTGTGCTTTTATCAAAAGGATGATCGTCGTTTAAAAATAATGATGGTGGTGATGAATCTAAATCATGCACTGCACTTTTATTTACTCAATGCTATCACTTCATCATTGTGCTGTTTATTTTCAGCGGGGCGTACAGCCGTATCAATGCGGGTAAAATCGGTGTGGATAGCAGCCATTTTTATTATTTTAACCGTGGTTATCGGTTATCTAACAGCCCAGCAATGGACGGATTACCTTGCGATTGTTGCCGCTTGTTTGGGTTGTTTTGCACTATTTTGCTTAACGGGCATCAAAATGCGTGTTTTGCTGTTTGCAGGATCGTGCCTATGGTTGGCAAATAATATAATTGTTGGATCTATTGGCGGCGTGTTATTGGAAGCGACTGTAATTGTTATTAATATATCGACTATCTATAGACTACATAAACAACGCTTTACCCGTGAGGCGCTGACTGAACACGGTTAATAATGAAGAGCTTAACAAAGCCCTTCACAGTAAATGTTAGTTATTGTCTGGTTAACTCAAACATTTGATTTTCTGCTCCTGAGGTACATGTCCATTGCAGAATATTAGCATCATCGGCAGTTTTGCTGCCTGCGACGTCTAAGCACAACTCACTATTTCGGTTGATGATACGCCACTTACCAGAGCCGGCACTTTGCAAACGAAACTGCTGGTTATAGCTCCCTGTGTATGTCCAGATATTGATATTTTCACCCGCTGTAGTTGAATGCGTATAGATCTCTAACCCTTTAGAAGGAGCATTGACTGGTGAAATACGATGCCACACCCCATCGACTGTTGAAATATTAAATTTTTGGCAATCATTATTAAGCCAAGACCACTGCCTAACATTTGCCCCATCTTCACTTTGACAGTTAGCAATATCTAATGATGCACCACTGTGTTTTGGGGTAATGCGGTAAGTACCATTGACTTGTGTATTGGTTGGGTTGCCATTATTGCCGTCGGTATAACCATTGTAGACTTCAAACTCTGCAATTTGCGGTACGCCATTGGCGGAATGAATCACAAAACTTACTTTGGATAAGTTAGTGTTAGAAAAAGTGATTACATTTGGCACAGCACCACCGTTAGTAAGTGTTACACCTGTATCGTAGTTCACTAAAGACCAAGCTGTAATGCTTCCTTTACTGGCTGGGGTTTCAATTATTTTAATCGCATTTATGGTGGTGTTAAGGTTTTTAATATTGATCGTGCCCGTGGTAGCTGACGGTGACCAGTAAGTTGACATATCGCCGTCGTTCACATTGCCATAACTCGAGCCACTGGCTTTAGAACTGCCATCAACACCGGCACTGATAGCAAGATTTTCCCCTGATGGCGTTGGCTCAGGTATTGGATCTGGATCCGGTGTTGGATCAGTTGGGGTAGTCGAGCCACATTGGCCATTCGATGTTTGCAAGCCTTTGTTCGCGCCAGCCGTTGCTGCAATGATGTTGGGTATACACTGTGCATTATCAAGTTGATAGTTATAAGGAATGTTGATTGTTGTGGTTGAGGTCGGATTAGGGCCTGCTGGGTGAAGCTTGTTTTCTTGTTCAGACCAATCGATATTATCCCAAACATTGCCACTGACTTGCCAGTAACCCATATCATTTGTATAAAAAGTACCGAGTGGATCTTTGGAATTTTTAAAGTAGTTGTTTTCGGCGCGCATTTTACCGCCAATTCGTGGATTCATGCCCGATGACACGAGTCCATAGTAGTAGTTGTTGTAAGCATGCGCTGTCGCGTGTCTTAGTAAAGGCGTGCGAGAATTAATATTTTCATAGTAATTGTGATGAAAAGTAACAGGGCCGTTAGTATTGTCACTATCACTTGAGCCAACGAGACCACCGCGTCCAGAGTTGCGCAAAATACTGTAAGATAATGTCACGTATTTGGTATTACTCTTCATATCGAACAAAGCATCATATCCTGAACTTTCGCCACCACTGGCCTCAAGTGTAACGTGATCGACCCAAATATTTCTGACGTTTGACTCCATGCCAATCGCATCACCGCCGTTGGAGGTGGGGGAGCCTGATTTTTTGACGTTTCTAACGTGAACATTTTGAATAATGATATTTGAAGATGAACGAATATGGATGCCTAATTGGTCAAAAAGAGCACCGCTACCAACACCGATAATAGAAACATTACTAATTTCTTTTAGTTCAATTAGATCTGGCCCAGTATTGCAACTATCTCCAGATACTTTACTGGTGTTGTCATGATTTATGGTGCCTTCAACGTGGATGATAATTGGTGTGTCACTTGATGCTCGGTTACATAAAGCCTGGTGAATTTGGGTTCCAGTTGTTGCATAAACAACATCGCCACCAGCACCACCGGTTGTACCACCATTCGTTGCGGCAAAGCCTGACGCATTAGCAAGTGCACTGTTTCCATATATAGCAGTTGTTATGGCCAAAGCATGCAAAGAATATTTAAATAACGTACGTTTATTCATTGGTTGTTCCTAATTATTGTATGTTCAGATCAAAACAATCAAATAAATTAATTGTTAAAAATGTTAACACAATCAAGTCCTGTCTATGCTTGCACTGCAGTGCTACCGGTGGCATTATTGCGCTAAATATGACTTTCTGCAATGCTAATTACTGATTGATTAGTTTTAATTTCATTATTTAGTTTTGTTTTTATGCGTTTTAAATAAATATATTTAATTAAAATTAATAGGTTAGGCTTTGTTTTAATTATTTTAAAAAAATATAAAAATAATAACGATTTATTTTCTAGTTTTTATTATAGTGTTTTTTTGATACTTGAAATTTATTTAACATTTGTTCCTTTATTGTTTTTTGATATGACTAGATCTTAGCATGCTACGGGGCTGGTTCTAACGCAGTATATATATGTTTTATGGATGAGTTAGTTGTTTATAGGTGTTGTTGTGAAGTACTAGAGCATGTTGACCTTTCAGAATTAAAATTTGTTTAATCTAGGAGTGATTTAATCATGACAAGAGGTTTGTAACCTAGTTGGATCGATAACTGCTACCGCGTTATTCTACTGGCGGAAGTAATCTGAGCTTCGGATAATAAATCCATCTCCAGCGGCTATTTTTCAATGTTAACTGCGTTAAATTTACTTGTAATAGGCATGCTATTGACGCGTAAATTCGCCTTATTTTCCCTGAAAATTTCGGCTGGAGAGTAAAAGTAATATTAGTGCTTTAAATCAATGCGTTAGAAAACACATTAACCAAAATTTAGGTTAAGCAACAAATAGTTAATCGCACTTAGACAGACCACGTTGGGTCGCGATTTTTTTGAATTTATGATTATTTATAAAATACTTACAGTAAAAACTACACTCTAAGAAAGTGTTATACGCTGTGGCATTTTTTATATTTTTTACCGCTACCACACGGGCATTCATCATTGCGGCTAATTTTTATATCTGCAACAGGGAAGATCTCACCATCGAGATAACGCCACTGCCCATCTTCTTTTATGAAGCTTGATTTTTCATGCAGCTGGCAAAACAAGTTTTGATAAAAATAGCTAACACAAAATTCAACACAACCAGTGTATTCTTGCTGGTCTGCACTGATCACAGCTAATTTTATAAAGCGGCAACTATTAGCAAAATCAGCAATTTCTTTGATTGGGTTTGCTGCTTGTTTTTCTTGTGCATAAGTTTGGTAAATATACTTAGCATTTTTTAAAGCATAAGCAACAAAGCGAGAGCGCATTAGTTGCTCTGGACTTGTTGCTTGTATATTGCCTAAGTGCAATTTTTCACAGCAATCGCTATAGCTTTGTTCGCTGCCACATAAGCAAAGACTGTCAGTGAGTGAGGTCATAATTAAAATACGCTTTATTAAAAAACGGCATTTTAACAGCTTATTGTGCTAATGCTATCTCTGTAGCTTGTTGGGTTTTAGTAAAACAGTATAGTTTTGCACTCGCTTGGTCTAACTTTAATGACAGGTTAGCTATTTGATTGTCTTTCACAATGTCTGTCCAGGTGATCACCGCTGCAAAGTTACCGTTATGTAGTGCTGAATTTAGTACATACTCTAAATTAACCAGATGCTTTTGCCTAATCACTAATAGTTTACTGGTATCAATAGAACATGAATCAAGTAAAGCTTTACTTGGTACGTGATCCGGTGCAATCAGTAACGTCCATGCGTTTTTATTATTGTAATGGTGTAACACCTTTAGAAGTTCAAAAGTTGCAGAGATCTCATCTTCTATCTGAATCAAATTTACTGATGCGCTTAAATTATCTTGTTGATAGCTTTTAACTGTTCTGATGGTAATTGGCTGTAACATAAGTTTCACTCACTGGTTGTTTATACAGTACTCATATACAGTAGTTTATACAGTGTTTGTGTGCAAGTGTTTTTTGCTATCTTTTTGAACGATTTTTAAATTTATTTGATACCATCAGCTTTTAAAATGTGCAGAAAATTAAATAATACTATACAAAACAATGTATTAATTATTTAAATTGAGGTGGCAATTGATTTTAACGAAAAGGGTAGATTAGTCCCTTTTCAAGGTGAGTTGGGGATCAGGTGAGCAAACTGCTGTTGGTGTATTTGTTCATACAGTGTTGCAGCATAACACTGGGCATCTTTAAAGCGGCGGGTGGCTAGATGTTTACGTAAATCAGTTAAGGCGGTTGTTGCAGGCTCATAGCCTTGGCTACTGGCTAAACTTAGCCATACTGCGCCATGAAAAACACTAGTAGGTACGCCTTGGCCTTTGATAAAAAATAATCCTAGATAAAATTGGGCTCGCTGATTACCTGACATTGCAGCTAAGCGCATCCATTTAGCAGCGAGAGGAGGTTGATCATTTTTTAAATAATACAGGGCTTTATTAACAGTGTTATCAGGAGTATCAGCTTTAACCGCACTGTGTGGGGCTTTGCTCGGTTGGGTGATAAACGATAATACGTTTTCTAACTGTTGTTCTAAATCTAAGCCAATTGGCGAGGTATCTGTCATAGTGCCACACATATTATTGTTGTCATTTACCTGCTCAGTTTAGTCTAATATCAGGTTAATTGTCCTGTTATTCTTGAAATATATGATAAAATCACGCAATTATTGTCATCTAAAATGAAACTCACTTATGCTCGACGCGTTATTTAAAATTAGCGACCACAACTCGACTGTGCGCCGCGAATGTATTGCCGGCCTCACTACCTTTATTACTATGGTTTATATTGTGTTTGTCAACCCTGCTATGTTGGCTGAAGCTGGTATGGATCAAGGTGCTGCGTTTGTGGCAACTTGTATTGCTGCGGCTATTGGCTGTTTTATCATGGGCTTTTGGGCAAATTATCCGTTAGCTTTGGCTCCTGGTATGGGGCTTAATGCCTTTTTTACTTATGGTGTTGTGTTAGGCATGGGCTATACCTGGCAAGCAGCATTAGGGGCTGTGTTTATGTCGGGCTGTATTTTCTTGTTCCTGAGTTTGTTCAAAGTCAGGGAGTGGATAATTAATGCTATTCCATTGGTGTTAAAGCAAGCCATTGCAACAGGAATTGGAGCGTTCTTAGCGTTAATTGCGCTTAAAAATGCCGGGATCATTGTGGCCAGCCCTGCAACATTAGTGCAACTGGGTGATATAACGGCTGCCGGTCCATTGTTGGCTATTTTTAGCTTTTTTGTTATTGCAGCGCTACTTTATCGTGATTTTAAAAGTGGTGTTTTGATCAGCATTTTATTAGTAACTGTGATCGCGCTAAGTCTGGGTTTGGTAGAGTATCAAGGCGTGATATCTATGCCTCCTTCAATTGCGCCTACTTTTATGCAACTTGATTTTTCAGCGGCGTTTGAGTTGTCAATGCTTAGCGTCATTTTTGCATTGTTGTTCGTTGATTTATTTGATACATCAGGCACCTTAGTTGCGGTAACTCAAAAAGCAGGTCTTGCTGATGAACAAGGTAATATGCCTCGTTTAGGACGAGCATTAAGTGCTGATAGCGCCGCAACCATTGCCGGTTCAGTATTGGGCACTTCGACCACAACCTCATATATAGAGTCAGTTGCAGGAGTATCTGTGGGTGGCAGAACCGGACTTACAGCTGTGGTTGTAGGAATGTGCTTTTTATTGATGATGTTTTTTGCACCCTTGGCGAAAATGGTGCCAGCTTATGCAACTGCGGGAGCTATTTTATATGTGTCGGTGCTAATGCTACAAAACCTCAAGTTTGTAAATTGGGATGATATGACAGATGCCATTCCAGTGAGTGTGG
>MDTG01391475.1_pt1 | contig 10947 bp, 13 predicted proteins | sample 811421 | NCBI WGS metagenome assembly MDTG01 (sample SAMN05326645, study PRJNA326480) | marine metagenome | isolation source: seawater | place: Pacific Ocean: South East | collected 2011 | reverse complement strand
TACATAATTTCAGATTTCAGCGTACTTAATGTTTATCAAAACTCACATACTACAAAACCTTTAATTTATAAAATATCAGGAGTTTGGGGCAATCATGAAGGTTCTATGTTGTTATGGATACTAATTTTAACAATTTTTAATTATTTTTTATTTAAACTTTATGACAAAAAAAATTATTCTTTTGTTTTAAAAATTTTAGAAACTCAAGCGTTTATAATAATTGGCTTCATTTTATTTACGGCATTAACATCAAATCCATTTCTTAAAATAGATGGGCAAACAAACGGTTTAGGATTTAATCCAATTTTGCAAGATCCAGCTTTAGCTATTCACCCACCTCTTTTATACATTGGCTATGTTGGGTTTTCTGCAGCTTTTTCAATCAGTGTTGCAACTTTAAGATTAAATACAAATGAAAAAATTCAATGGTATGTTTACATGAAACCTTTCGTGGTCGCTGCATGGAGTTTTCTTACAATAGGAATAGCTTTGGGTTCAATATGGGCATATTACGAATTAGGTTGGGGAGGATGGTGGTTTTGGGATCCAGTAGAGAATGCATCTTTTATGCCTTGGTTACTTGGAACAGCTTTGTTGCACTCCTTGATTACAGTAGAGAAAAAAAAATCTCTTCAAACATGGGTATTATTATTAGCAATATTAGCTTTTCTTTTAAGCGTGATAGGAACATTTTTAGTAAGATCAGGTATACTTACTAGCGTTCATACATTTGCACTAGATCCATCTAGAGGAATTTATATTTTAGCTTTTACTGCTTTACTGGGCATTTATTCTTTAACACTATATGGACTGAAATCGAAAAATTTTTTGAATGATAATTATTTTAATTTTTTTAGTAAAGAAGGTTCAATTTTAGTCAATAACATTGTTGTAATTGTTGTTTGTGCAACTGTTTTTTTAGGAACCATTTATCCACTTTTAGTAGAAATTTTAACTGGTAACAAAATTTCTGTCGGAGAACCCTATTTTAATGCAACCGCGGTACCAATAATGTTACCAGCAATTTTAGTAATGGGAGTTGGACCAATTTTGGCATGGGAAAAAGAAAATAAATTAATTTTTTTTGAAAAAATATTACCAATAATTTTAATTTCAATATTAATGACTATTTTGTTTTTTTTGAATTATAAATCGTACAGTATCATTGGTATAGCTGGTATATTCCTTTCGTTTTGGATAATTTCAAATAATTTTATTATAGTAGCAAAAAAATTAAAAAAAAATGCGCTGGGAATGGTTATTGCGCATTTAGGTATTGGTTTTTTAATACTGGGTATAACCGCTTCAAGCATTTGGCAAAAAGAAAAAATACTAAGAATGAAAATTAACAGTGATACCAAAATCCAAGAATATAATATTGTTTTTGATAAAATAAGTGAAGTTACAGGACCAAATTATGTTGCTATACAGGGAAATTTTTCAATTTTTAACGAAGAAGAAAAATTAATTGCGAAATTAAATCCTGAAAATAGATTTTACCCTATTACTAATATCTTTACTACTGAAGCTTCGATACATACTAATATTTTTAGAGATTTATATATAGTCTTGGGAGAAGGAAATTTGAGCGATGGTTGGGTGGTAAGAATTTATCATAATCCGCTTGTTTTATGGATTTGGATAGGTGCATTAGCAATATTTTTTGGTGGAATGATATCTACAAAAAAAAATTTAGAAAAATTAAAAAAATTATAAAATGAAAAAACAACTTTTAATTATACCTTCATTATTATTTATATTAATATCTTTATTATTTTTTTATGTTTTAATAATTGAGAGAAACCCATCAGAAATTCCATCAAACTTATTAAATAAAAATACACCAACATTTGAAGCTGACGCCTTAATAAAAAAAGAAAAATTTGTCTCATCTAGAAAATTTGGTAATGAAATAGTATTAGTTAATTTCTTTGCCACTTGGTGCAAACCTTGCCGTGATGAGCACGCTTTTATAAAACGTTTTTCAAATGAAAAAGGCATACGAGTTATTGGAATAAATTATAAAGATAATCCAAAAAAAACTTTGGAATGGCTAAAAAATTTAGGTAATCCTTATTCTGATATTGCTTTGGATAAAAAAGGAAGAATAGCCATTGAATGGGGCGTGTACGGTATACCAGAAACTTTTATTATCAATTCTAAAGGAATTATAAAATATAGACATGTCGGTCCTATTGATAAAAAAGTATTTAAAAAAATTAATTTAATTTTAAATAAAATAAATAATGAAAGTTAAACAAATTATATTAGTTAAATTCTCTGTAATAATAATTGTACTTTTTTTTGGGCATCTTATTTCCTTAAATTCAGTTGCAGTGGAACCTGATGAAGTTTTAAGCAATCCAAAACTTGAGATTAGAGCAAGAAATATTTCGAAAAATATCAGATGTATGACTTGTCAAAATCAGTCTATTGATGAATCTAATGCACCTTTGGCAAAAGATTTGAGAATTTTAATTAGGAGTAAAATTGAAGATGGTAAAAAAGATGCAGAAATATATAAATTTTTAACAGACAGATATGGAGATTTTATCCTTCTTAAACCACCTGTAAAATTGAGTACGATTGCCCTTTGGTCTTTACCTTTTATTTTTCTCCTTATTGGTGCTTTAATTATTTTTTTGCACAATCAAAGATCAAAAAAAATTAAAAACTAATTATTTTTTTTCCTTTTATTAATTTTTAATTTGATGACTTCAGTCTTATATTTCATTAAAAAAATTAATAATGAATAAATAATCATTCCAAATAACATGACTATCAAAGGAATAAGCATTGTATAATGAATCGTTGGTGCTGAAGTAAGAGTTATGCTTGATGGTTGATGCAAAGTATTCCACCAATCAACTGAATATTTTATTATGGGTAAATTAAATAGTCCTATTATCCCAATAATCGAAGATACTTTGTTTGCTTTTTCAAAGTTAGCAATAAGCCTCCAACTTAAAATGTATGCCAAATAAAATAAAAATAGTATTAGCATTGATGTTAACCTGGCATCCCAGACCCACCAAGTTCCCCAGGTTGGTTTGCCCCATAACGAACCAGTCACTATTGAAATTAATGAAAAAACACAGCCTAGGGGAGCTAAACTCTTTGCTATAATTGGCATTAGTTTAATTTTAAAAACTAAATTAAATATTGAGGCCAGTCCAATAATAGCAAAACATCCTAGAGAAATAAAAGATGAAGGAACGTGCACATACATAATTCTAACGGAGTCGCCCTGTATGTAATCGGGAGGCGATAGTAATAAAGCATAAACAAGTCCGCAAATCATTACGGTAAGCATTAGTACTAATAAAGTTACAAAAAATTTATTATTTAATGAAATTATTTTGGTTGGAAAAAAGTTTTTAAACATAAATATAACGCAATACTTAATTATTTAATTTTAAACTCTCGCTTACTTCTGGTGGCATATAGTTTTCATCATGTTTGGCCAAAATTTTTTCAGCAATAAAATATTTTTTATCTTTAAGTTTTCCTTCTGCGATTACACCTTTGCCTTCAGAAAATAAATTAGGCACTAAACCAGTGTAGGTAACTATGATTTCTTCCTTTAAATCTGTAATAATAAAATCAATAGAGGACTGGTTATATACGATTGAATTTTCTTTAACTAGCCCCCCTAATCTAATTTTTTTATTAAATGAAATATCTTCAGTATTCTGAACATCGCTTGGTGAAAGAAAATATACTATATTTTTCTCTAATGAACGGAAAACAAAATAAATTATTATTGATGCTGTTAATAGCACAATCAACAAAAAAAAAGATCTTAATTTAACTTTTTTGCTAAACATAAATTGATTTAATAATTAAATGCTTAATACAATTAAGCAGCTGGAAAGAATTTTTCTGTAGCTTTCTTTCGATTTGTTGCTTCAATTTTTATTGTTTTTAATTCTCTATTGTCTTGATATATTTCTGCCTCTTGTTTATTTAGTTCTTTCTTTGTTTTTAAATAAAGAATAAAAAAACACAAAAAAGTAAAAATAAACGCTGGCCAAACGAAATGTCCGTATCCTTGTAATGTAAAAAGCTCAAAATTCATTAAATCCAATATCCTAAAGATTAGATAAAAATACAAGTACTAAATTGTCCTAAATTAACCCATAAAAATGTTTGTTTTTTAAAAGAAAAATATAAAAATATAAAAATTTAAATAATTGACTTGTCGAGGTTAAGTTGGTCAAATAAAGCTCACTATGAACTTTATAAGCCTATTTTATAATGCAGCCACAGCCTAAAATAAAAATTCAACAGATAGATCCAGGGGAGATAAAAGGGCTTTTAAAAGAAAATTATCTAAATATAATTTCAACATTTTATGAAACACAAAGTTCTTTTTTGAGTGGTGTCTATAAAAGATACAAAAGTATTGAAACAGCAAATATTATTCTTTGTTTTTCAAGAAATATGCATTTGTCAATAATAAGACAAAGGGAAAAAGACTTAAATCATAATATTTCTTTAAATAATTTTTGGAACAATCTTCAAAATGTCGAATGTATAAGCGAAAAAGTTTCTTCTATAGTAAAAATTACTAGTATTCCAAAAGAAACTGTAAGACGCAAAATAAAAAAATTATTAACGTATGGATATTTGTTAAATGATAAAAAAGAAAAAGGATTTAGTTGGAATCTTTTACCAAAACATAAAGACAGCTATTTTAAAATTATTGATGAAGAAATAAATATTTTGTCTAGATTTTTGGCTAAATTTACAACTCGTCTCAATTTAAATATAGATTCGACGACAATAGAAAATGAATTAAAGTCACAATTTTCTTTTTATTGGTATCACTATCTCTCATGTCAATTACAATGGTTAAAATTTTGGCAAGAAAAACTAAAAGATAACGATTTGTTATTAGTCGTATTGCAGGCGGTTATACCAACATTGCGATATGCAGAGCATGGTGAAGAAATTAATTTAGACAATATGTTTAAAATTGTTGGTAGAGTTACTAATAGAAATGATTTTTTGCAAACAGCTGTTAGTGCTGCTTCAGTTTCAGAAGTTACTGGAATACCTAGAGCAACATGTATAAGAAAATTAGATAAATTAGTTAGTTATGGTTTTCTACTTAAAGAGAAAAAAACAAAAAGGTATTTTGTAAATCAAAATTTGAATGATAGAACAAAAAGTGTTTTGACAAAAGATAATGTAGATACCACAATAAAAATTTTTAGTACCTACTTGGCAATAATTATTAATTCGGTTATTTTTAATAAAAAAAAATAATAGCAAATTTACAAACTAAGTATTAAAACTGCTGTAGCGAGTACGCTTGCTCCAGAAATGATAAATAGATTTGTTTTTTTATCTGATTTTTTTTCCTGTCTACGTTTCTCTAATAAATCATTTAAATTAGTTCTAGCTTTTTCACCTAATTCACCCTTAAATGATTTCGCTTTTTTTTCACTTTCTAATTGACGCACTTTTTTCCCCCAATTTAATTAGAACACTATTTAAAAAAATGATCCACAACTTAGGTGTTCATTATGGGTCTACTTAACTTAAATCATAAAAAAATAGACTATTTAAAAAAAAATTTAAGATGTGCTAATTTTTTCTGGCAGTAATCCTTTAGGTTTATATCTCATTATTAATAGTAGTGCTATTCCCATTACTAAAAGTCTAAAATATGGAATGCTATTTATTAAATGAACTTTTAAAACATTAGTTTCCTCTAAACCGCTTGTAAATAAATTAATTAAATATAGTGAAGCTGGAGCAGCTTCGATCCATAAAAACCAAACGGCAAAACCTCCTAAGATCGAACCAAAGTTATTTCCACTGCCACCGACGATTACCATTACCCAAATTAAAAAAGTATACCTCATCGGTCTATAACTGCCTGGTGTAAAAAGACCATCGTAAGTAACCATCATTGCGCCTGCTATTCCTACTACCGCTGAACCAAGAACAAAAATTAAAAGATGTTGCTTTACCACATTTTTTCCCATTGCATTTGCAGCTTCTTCATTGTCTCTAATAGCTCTCATCATTCTTCCCCATGGTGAGTAAAGTGCTTTTTGCGTTATAATTAAAAGAATTATTACTACAACTGAAAAAAGTCCTGCGTAACACAATTTTACAAATACCGTTGACCCTTCTATTACTAATTGTTTTAGTGCTTGTTCTTTTTCTATGGTGTCAGATATTAAATTTAAAGTTCTCTCATTAAATTTTTTAACTAAGTTGATAAACCATTCTTTAGTTTGAAGATCAATTTCGTAAGGAACTGGTCTCTTTAAACCAATTACATTTTTAACTCCTCGTGACAACCAATCTTCATGCTTTATGACTGATATAACAATTTCTGAAATCAATAATGTTGCTATTGCTAAATAATCTGCTCTTAAGCCTAAAGCAATTTTTCCAATAACATAAGCAAGTGCACCTGCAAAAAATGCGCCAACAATCCAAGAAAACATAATAGGAAGTCCCATGCCGCCCAGGAATCCTGTAGTTGCAGGATTAACAGCTTCTATTCCTTCTATTGCTGGCCCAGATACTAATCTAAGAAATATTAAACCAACTATTATCACAAAAGCGATACCGTAATTCCTATAATTTGATTTTTTATATTTTTTTAGGATTGAACGGACACCAAATACCATAGAAGCAATTATTACCAAACATAAAATCATTTCTAATCCTCCAGCTTGCCATGCTTCTTTTATTGGGGGCACCGAGACCAAAACAGCTGCAAGACCACCTAATGCTGTGTATCCCATAATTCCAAAATTAATTAATCCAGCATATCCCCATTGTATATTTGCACCCATAGTCATTACTGCTGAAATCAAACAGAAACACAAAATAGATAAAGCCATGCTCCAAGATTGAAGGAAACCTACTAAAATTATAAGACCTAACATTATTGTATATGCCAGAATTACATCACCATATTTCTTCATATAATTTTACCTTTAAAAATACCCGAGGGCCTGAATAATAAAACTACAACCAGAATTGAGAATGAGACAGCAAATTTGTAGTCTGTTGATAGTAACTGCACTAGACCATCCGGCTCCATACTCTCTGGAAGCAAATAAATAAAAAACTTTCTATATGCATAGGTTATTAATATCTCCGAGAAAGCAATAACATAACCACCTAAAAATGCTCCAAATGGATTCCCGATTCCTCCTACAATGGCCGCTGCGAATATAGGGAGCATATTATTAAAATATGTAAATGGTTTAAAACTTTTATCTAAACCATAAAGAGTTCCTCCAATTGTTGCTAGGATTGCGGCAATTACCCAAGTGATCATAACTACTCTTTTGGGATCTATTCCAGACAGTAAAGCTAAATCTTCATTATCTGAGTATGCACGCATACTTTTTCCTGTTTTAGTTTTATTCAAAAACCAAAATAAAGCAGAGACTACAATAATGGTAACTAACAAAGTGATTACCTGGGTTGATTTAACTGTTAATCCTTCGTTTAAACCAGTCATTTCCTTAAATTCATTTGCCTTTAAAATAAATCTTTCACCATCAAAAAATCTTCTATCGAAAGGCCCGATGATTATTCTAACTATAGCTTGTGTTACAAACATTGTTCCTATACTCACCATTGCAAGCATTACTGGTGGACTTTTCTTTGCTCGGTAATAACTAAATACCAGTTTATCTTTGGCTAAGACGTATAATATTGTAACTATTATTCCAAAAGGTATTGCGAGTAATGCTGTTGGAAATATGCCGAGGCTTATTCCTAATGATTGAAAATACCATGTAAACAAAATAGTAAACATGGTTCCAAAAGACATTAAATCACCAGCTGTAAAATACGCAAATCTTAAAATTCCATAAATTAAAGAGACAAAAATAGCACCTAATGCTAGCTGAGAACCGTAAGATAAAGCAGGCACAAATATATAATTCAACAAAAGGACTATTGCATTTATAAAATCCATACTATCCACCCAAAAATGATCTTCTTACTTCGGGATCATTTAATAATTCTTTTCCAGTACCTGAAAATTTATTTTCTCCCGTAACTAAAACATAACCTCTGTCCGCAATACTCAAAGCTTGTTTTGCATTTTGTTCCACCATTATTATTGCTACATTAGTTTTTTTAACTTTCAGTATATGATCAAATAATTCATCCATTACTATTGGTGAAACACCAGCTGTAGGTTCATCAAGCATTAATACTGAAGGTTTGGTCATTAAGGCCCTTCCCAAAGCTACTTGTTGTCTTTGCCCGCCTGATAACTCTCCCACTATTTGTGAACTTTTCTCTTTTAAAATTGGAAATAGTTCATAAATTTCATTTATAATTTCTTCTATACGTTCTTCTCTCAAGTAAGCACCCATTTCTAAATTTTCTTTTACACTTAATCCAGTAAAGACATTTCTGGTTTGGGGAACAAAAGATATTCCTTCCTTCACTCTATCCTGGGGAGTTAAATTTGATATATCTCTCCCATTCATTAAAACTTTTCCAGATTTAAGATTTAATAGACCCAACATAGCTTTCATTGCTGTGGATTTTCCAGCTCCATTCGGTCCTAAAATTGCAACAATTTCTCCAATGTTTACATTAATTGTGCAAGAACTAATTATATCAGCTCCTCCATAGCCTCCTGTCATTTTTTCTCCAGAAAAATAAGCCATTATCTTTGTCCATTCATAATCTTAGAACCTCTTCCAAGGTAGCTTTCGATTACTTGCTCATTATTTTTTACTTGCTCTGAAGTTCCTTTGAATAAAACTGAGCCTTCTGACATCACGATAACTGGGTTACATAGTCTACTTATAAAATCCATGTCATGTTCTATCATGCAAAAAGTATAACCCTGCTCCTTATTTAATCTTAAAATTGCACTTCCAATATCTTTTAACAATGTTCTATTTACACCAGCACCAACTTCGTCAAGTAAAACTAATTTTGCATCAACCATCATTGTTCTGCCAAGTTCTAACAATTTTTTCTGACCTCCAGATAAATTTCCAGCTAATTCATGTGATAGTTGCGTAAGATTTAAAAATTCAATTACTTTAAGTGCTTTTTGTTTGATTTTTTTCTCCTGCTCATTTACAACTTTTGGATTAAATAAAGCATTAGTTAACTTTTCCCCTGATTGTTTTCCTGGAACCATCATTAAATTTTCAAGAACTGTAAGATTTGTAAATTCATGTGCTATTTGAAATGTCCTAAGTAAACCTTTTGAAAATAATTCGTATGAAGGCACCCCTGTTATATCTTCATTCTGAAATAATACTTTTCCATCTGTAGGTTTTAAATTTCCAGCAATTAAATTGAATAAGGTTGTTTTTCCTGAACCATTGGGTCCAATAATTCCTGTAATAGAGCCTTTTTTTATTTTTAAAGAACAATTTGATACAGCTGCAAGCCCTCCAAAATATTTGGAAAGTTTATCTACTTGTAGAATGTTTGAGTCTAGCTTCATAGAAAATTATACTTTATTTAATCTTTTAAGAATACTATTTAGAGATTTTTCTAAAGACTTATAATACCCAGTTTTTTTGAGCTCTTTTACTCCTTGTTCGTTAAGCCCCCCTGGGGTTTGTGATTCTGCAACCAAATATTTTAAATTTTTTTTTGATTTAATAGCTGAGTCTTCTGAAAGAGCAATGAATAAAGAAGTTATATATCTTTGAGCTTTATCTCTTTTGATTCCTCTTTTTACTAACCAATCCGCTTTAACCTTTAGCATTTCATAGAATGGAGCCATCATACCTGACATGGACCAAAAGTTATTTGATGATTTTTCGCTTTTAATTTCAATAGTTGTTCCAATCTTATCAAAAAAACTTTTTGCTTGCTTGTCTGGAGGAAAAATGGGAACCGGGCCCTTTCCTATTGAAATAGGAGGCAAAGGTATAGCTCTAACAATTTTAATTTTCTTTTTTATAAACTTTTTTAATTGAGCTAATTTAATTGTAGATATAAAGCTAATTATTTTTTGATTAGACCTAAACTTTAATTTAGGTATTATTCTTTCTCCTACTTTTGGAGTTATTGCCAAAAAAACCCAATTAGATTTATCTATAACTTCTTGATTAGTTTTTGCTATAGAAACCTTTTTAAATTTTTTGCTTAATTTTAATGCTTTGCCCTTATTCCTTGGAGAAACTAAAATCTTTCTAAATGAAATTTTAGATCCACAAATACCATTTACAACTGCTACGGTAATATTGCCTGTTCCAATAAATCCTAATTTCATAATAAAACCAACAATACATAAAGAGTGACAAAATGGTAGGAAATTTTCATATAACTTTAATATACTAATATTATTATTAATTTTTAGGAGATTAAAATGATAGATAAATTTGGTGGAATTACTTTCTTGGTTATCTTTGTAATTCATTTTGCAGCATATGCTGTTTACGCTTTTAGATGTGTATTTGGAACAAAAGCTTTTGTAGATCAGTATGGCATGAGCGATGGATCTGCAATCATGACAAGATTTTTTGGATCAATATTCATTGGATCTGTTTTGATGGCTTTATATATAATGTTCGTAAGACCTGAGGGATTAGAAGGAACTTGGGCATTTTTTAATTTAATATTTCTTCAAAATTTATTTGCTTTTTTAGTCAGCTTATTTTCACATAGAAAAGGTAACTTAGGAGTTAATGAAAAAACTTCAATAGAAGGTAATATAGCTCCTGGAGTTCTAACAATATTAAGTGCACTTCTTTGCTACGGACTTGCAGATAAAATTTATTATTAATAAATAAAATATAGAAAGAATATGTCTATAATACAAAAATTAGTTAAAGCAGTAAATGCGGGTGATGAAAATGGTGCAAAAGAAATTATACATGATGATTTTAAATTTCTACTGCATGCATCTGGAAAAACATTATCCAAAGATGATGTGGTTAAATGGGTTGGAATGAAAGATGTAAAACTTGACAAAGAGAG
>MDTG01368247.1_pt1 | contig 10947 bp, 9 predicted proteins | sample 811421 | NCBI WGS metagenome assembly MDTG01 (sample SAMN05326645, study PRJNA326480) | marine metagenome | isolation source: seawater | place: Pacific Ocean: South East | collected 2011 | reverse complement strand
TTTTCTCGAATTGGATTAAATATAGATATTAATCAAGAATGGCACCAAATGTACGGTGAGGCATGGAGGCTACAGAGAGATTTCTTTTGGGTTAAGGATATGTCAAAAATAAATTGGAATACTGTTTTTGATAGATATAAAAAACTTGTAGATAGAGTAGGGAGTCGAAGCGAATTTTCTGATTTAGTATGGGAAATGCAAGGTGAGCTTGGGACGTCTCATTGCTATGAATTCGGAGGTGATTATAAACCTGGTAGATATTATAATATTGGCATGCTTGGCTGTTCATTTAAATATAATAATTCTAAAAAAGCCTACACTATTTCATCTATAGCTAAAGGAGATGTTTGGGATAATAAACAGTCTCCATTGTATGCTTCGGGATTAAATATTAGGGAGGGAGATTTACTAAAAGAAATAAACAATATTAAGCTTACAGACAAAATAACTCCAAATCATCTTCTTGTAAATAAAATTAATAAGGATATTGAGCTTTCCATAATCAGAAAAGGTAATAAGAAAGTAGAAAAGTTAACGGTTAGAACCCTTGCCAATGAAAATCACCTTCACTACAGAGATTGGGTAGAAAAAAATCGAGAATATGTACATAAAAAATCAAATAATAAAATTGGGTATCTTCATATACCCGATATGGGAGCAGACGGCTTTGCTGAATTCCATCGTTATTTTTTAGCTGAAATAGCTTATGATGGACTCATTGTTGATGTTCGATTTAATGGTGGTGGACATATTTCTCAAATTCTTTTAAGTAAATTAGCAAAAAAGAGGCTTGGATTTGACATGACTAGATGGATGGGTGTAGAACCTTATCCTTCAGAATCACCAGGCGGGCCAATGGCGGCAATTACAAATGAATATGCCGGATCAGATGGAGATATATTTTCTCATTCATGGAAAATGATGAATTTAGGAAAATTAATAGGTAAAAGAACATGGGGCGGAGTAATTGGTATTTGGCCTAGGAATTCACTTGTTGATGGAACCGTAACATCTCAGCCAGAATTTTCATTTTGGTTTAAAGATGTTGGATGGAGAGTTGAAAACTATGGTACTGACGTTGATATAGAAGTACATATAACACCAAAGGATCATCAAAATAATATTGATACCCAGCTTGATAAAGCTATTCAAGTTGTTAAAGAAGACTTAAAGAAAAAAGGGTCTGTTCTTAAACCAGATTTTAAAGGAAGGCCTAATTTAAAACTACCAAACTAAAAAGGAGGATTTTATGCCATCGTTTGATATAGTAAGCTCGCTGGATATGCAAGAAATAGACAATGCGGTTAATATGGTAAAAAGAGATATAAACAGTCGCTACGACTTCAAAGGATCATCTTCAAGTATTACTTTAAGTAAGGGCGATAAAAGCGTTTTAATAGAGGGAGATATAGAGTATCAGATTGATACTATCTTTGACATGCTTCAAAATAGAGCTATAAGCAGAAAAGTTTCCGTAAAAGCATTCAAGCCAAACAATACAGAGAGTGCATCAGGTATGAAATTTAGGAAAAAAATTGATTTGCAATTTGGCATAACAAAAGAAAATGGAAAAAAAATCAACTCCCTAATCAAAGAGATGAAATTAAAAGTAAATTCTCAGATCCAAGGTGAACAAGTAAGAGTTACAGGCAAAAAAATAGATGACCTGCAATTAGTTATGACTAATCTAAAAGAAAAGAATTTAGATATTCCTCTTCAATTCGTAAATATGAAGAGCTAAAATGTTAGAAAAGAAAGATTGTAAAATCTGTAATCATGAAGTTATAATAATTAACTGCCATTACACATGTCGAAATTGTGGTTTTAGTGAAAACTGCCATGATTTACCACATATTATTGATGAAGATTAAATATTTAATATTCATACTTATTCTGAGTTCATTTGCTTTATCTACATTCTCAATTGTTGCAGTAGATACAAATACAGGTGAAATTGGAAGTGCAGGAGGATCATGTATAGCAAACTCTATCATCATTAGCGATATTCATCCAGGAATTGGTGCTATCCATACCCAATCTTATTGGCTATCAGCAAATCAGCTATACGCTTCAAATCTTATGGATTCAGGCTATACTCCAGCTGAAATTATTAGCCTGCTAGAAGAAAATGATATTCAGGACAATCCTGGAATTAGACAATACGGTATAGTTGGTCTTGAGATGGGCATAAACTATGGGCTCCTTCTTGAAGATGAATGCAATGAAATCAGTAGTGCTATTTGGGATGGAGTAAGTAATAGTGGTGAACTTGCAGAATGCTACGAAGAGTCTATATCAACCAGTGCAAGTTATACTGGAGAAAACTGCATGGACTGGAAAGGCAGTATAGATGGAATAAATTATGCTATACAGGGTAATATTCTACTAAATGAAGATGTATTGAATCAAATGGAACAAAATTTTTTAAATACAAATGGAACCTTAGATCAAAAACTAATGTCAGCTATGCATGGGGCTAAGATCCCAGGAGCAGATACAAGATGTCTAGACAGAGGAATTTCAACCCTTTCAGCATTTATTAGATTAGCAAGACCAAATGATAGTGACAACAATTATTATATGGATTTAAATATTAGCAATGTTACGCCTTATTATTCACAAAATGGCATATGGATTGAACCAATAGATACCCTCAATTATCTATATGAAGAATGGTACGATGACAATTTTATTTTTGAACTTGGAGATATTAATCAAGATAATTCAATCGATATTCTCGACGTTGTACAAATAGTTAATTTTATAATGGGAGAGAACTACTCTGGGATAGAATTTTATCTATCTGATATCAATGATGATAATACTTTAAATATACAAGATGTAATAATAATGATAAATTATATATTAAATTAGATAATAGATATGTTCATAAAAACAAGTAAAACAAAAATTTTTATTAAAGAGTATAACAAATCAAATGATATACCCTATTTTTTCATTCATGGCTTTACAGGCTCCGCTAATTCATGGGATTCTATATTAAAAGATTTCAATAAATATTCTTATACAGTAGACATACCTGGTCATAGAAAAAGTCATTTTATTGATATTAAAGAAAGCTACACTATAGATGATTACTGCTATGAATTTTATATGATTTTAAATGATTTGAAAATCAATAAAATAAATCTTTGTGGTTATTCCATGGGAGGGAGGATAGCCATTGCATTTGCAGACAAGTTTAAAGATAAAATCAATTCCTTAATTCTAGAGAGTACATCCCTAGGCTTAAATGAAAGCGAGATCAGGAGTGAACGCTTTTATAATGATAAAGAACTCGCTGAAAATCTAAAATATGACATAAATCCATTTATGGAAAATTGGAACAAGAATCCATTATTTGAAAATCAAAAAAAGAGAAACAGGATTGAATGGGAAAATCAAAATAAAAATAGACTTTCTCATAATAAATACCAACTAGCAAAAGCATTAGAAGTATTTAGTCCAAGCAACATGAGATACTACGATAAAGCTTTTCAAGAGTTTAATTTTCCTATCTATGTAATCAATGGAGAAGAAGATGATAAATATATAAAAATAGGCAGAGAAATGATTCGTTTAAACAAAAATACAAAACAATATATCATTACAGATTCAGGTCATAATACTCACTTGGAAAATCCTGAAATGTTTTTAGATGTATTAAATAATAATATATATGAATAAAGAACAGATTATAAGTTCAATTTTTTATCCTAGAAAATCACATTTAGTAAAAGATGAAAAAGATCATATCATAGACTCTGAGGATGGAGAAAAATTAGGAATACGATTTTTTATAAAAGATGGCGATTTACCTACAATCTTGTTTTTTCATGGAAATGCCGAGCTTGCACAAGAATATGATGATATAGCAGAGCATTATAATAGCTTCAATCTAAACTTTATCGTAGCTGACTATAGGGGTTATGGATTATCCACTGGGATTCCATCTAAGAAAAATCTGCATCAAGATTCAAAATCAATTTTCTCATATGTTCAAAACTATATGAATAAAAATAAATATAAAGACGATCTTTATATTATGGGACGATCTCTTGGGAGCTGCTCAGCGTTTGAAATAATAGATAACTTTAGTAATTCTATAAAAGGCTGCATTATTGAAAGTGGTTTTGCAACAGAACATCCATTGCTTGGCCTCTTAAATATAAATTCAGAAGATATTGGATTTAATTTATCAGATGGATTCATGAATCTTGAAAAATTAAAAAACTATAATGGAAAAATTTTAATTATACATGCAGACTTAGATGAAATCATTCCATTTAGCCAAGCAGAAATGATGATACTTGAATCTCCTTCAAAACAAAAAGAACTATTTAAAGTAAATGGAGCAGGTCATAATAATGTGATTGCCATTTCAAGAGAAGAGTACTTTATCAAAATCAGAGACTTCATTAAGTCTAATGGTTAGAATAAAACTATTATTCTTAACCTTTTGCTGTATTTTTTATCTTAATAATACTCAGCATGAATTAGGTAGAGATAAAGATCCTAAAAAAATAAGTGATATAAGCTATATATCACTTTTAAATAAAAAAATAATCTGGGAGACCTTAAGCTTACCTGGCATGAGATTTATGGTAGGCTTAAACTTTCCGGAAAGCACGATTACTCATTTTAATACTCAAAACGCAGTTGCATTTACTATTGATGATGGCTTTTGCGGAATAGATAATCCTGATGGAGATATGACAAAAGAAGTCAGAGAACTTTTTAAGAAATATAATGCTCATGCTACTTTTTTTGTTACAGGTTCTCATTGTAGTCATACGAAAAAAGAAGAAATACAACTCCTAATTGAAGATGGACATGAAATTGCGAATCACAGTATGCTTGATACTCCGTATAATAAATATACTACTGAAGAATTTAAAGATGATTTTGAAATGACAAATGAAGTTCTTCTTAATTATACTCAAAATATTCCAAAATGGTATAGAGCACCACATGGAAAGTTTTCTAAAAAAATGAAATCGGTAATAGATGAAAAAGGATATACACATGTAGTTTGCGATGGTTTTGCTAATGATACAGCAATACCTGATCCAGAATGGATAGCACAGTTTATCTTAAAAAAAATAAAACCTGGTTCAATTATTTTAATACATATGCCAGAAAGAGGAGTAAGAGAATGGAACTACAAAGCAATGGAACTCGTTCTAATGGGACTAGAATCAATGAATCTTGATATTCTAAATTTGTCAGAAATTAATAAAATAAATAAAAATAGGTAATTTCTTTATATTATTAATAAATTATATTAATCAAGTAGGAGCCCAAATGAAAATTATTCTAATTTTATGTATCACTTTTATATATTCACAATGTGATCAATTAGCTCAATATTCCTGTTCTATAAACCCACAATGCGAATGGAAACAAAGCCAAGAATCTGGTGATTGTAGCGATTTAAATCAATCTGAATGTCTAAGTGGCCAATACAACTACTGTTACTGGAATTCAAGTTACAATAAAAACGATTCTTCATGTATTGGTGGCAGATATATTCTAAATCAAGGTGAATGTATAGAAAGTAGAAATATACTTGATAATTATGTATCTGGAAAAATTGATGATGCTCTTGTTAATTTTTTTATGAAAAATGGTTTCCAAAAAAAATATATAAATAACCGTACATACTTAACTTACGAGAATATTGAAATATCCTACAGTGATATTAATACTAATTCTTCAGGAGTTAAAATTATAAGTCCTGAAATTCGATTAAATGAAAAAGATATATCCTTATTAACTAAATTAGATTTCATTTCAATAAATCTATCTATGAATGATATAATTACATATATAGAGCAATTAATATATTATGAGCAAATGCCTCAAATATCATACCTAGATTTACATTTTAATAATATTGTTACAAATATTGAAAATAAAAGAGAAGGCAATGTAGAATTTAAAGTAAATGACATTAGAGCAATTTTTGATGGTTATCTTAATCAGAAGATATTTGAAGATATCGATAGAGGAGTACGAATACCAAGTAACAACCAATCTATTAATTTAAGTATGAAAGGCTTTGAGATTATAAGAGCATATGATAAAAAAGGACAGGATTTATTATTAGGGATACTTGAACTATTTAGCTTGGAATCTTTAAGGTATAGTTTATATAAAATTGATAACGCTGAACTCAAAGCAGCCTTTCTGCCATCACAAAATAAAATAGAAGGATATTTTAATTTTAATCATCCTCATTTAGGATTTGATTTATATTCATCATCTAATGCGGAATTCAATTTTATTGAACCTGAAGATACTAAATGGAAGTCTGGAGAAATAGATGCAAATGCCTACTTAGCTCTACCATCTCATATTGATTTGAGTTTATATAAAATCCCTCTATTTCAAAAATCACCAATTTTACCTGCGTCTCTACCAGGTAAAATCAATATAGGATTTAACGCAGTATACGATGATGACCTATCTACTTTTATTCAAAGCATAGATAGAGAAGATCCTATAATTGATAATAATGCAAAGCTTCAAATAACTGCAGGATTAAATAACTTGAGTTTTGATTTTGCTAATCCTATTTTAAATAATCCCAATTTAAGACTTCGCGAATTAAGAGAACTGAAGAATATATCATACACAAGATTCAATATAGACAATTTTAATATTGATGGTGGATTAAGTAATAGTAAACTTGAATTAAATTCAAACTTTAATACTAATTTTTTTAATGCTAGGCTAACTGGAGATATAGATGTTTTTGACCCTGAGAATCCATGGATTAATAAATTAAATTTAAGCATATCAAATATTAATCCTGTTTGCGAATCTATTATTAGCCTTATAGAACGTGAATCAAACATTAGATTCAATAGGTCATATAATAATATTGATATTAATTTAACTGGATATGTTCATCACCCTACAATAAAAGGATTTACAATAATCAATGACTGAAATACTTCTAGCTATACTACTTGTAATTGGACTTGCACTATATCTACAGATGCAAAACAAGTCAAGTGGAAATGAAAATATTAAGTTTCAAACATCATTAGATGAGAAGATTAAATCTATACATGTTGAAATTGGAAGAAATAGAGAGGAGTTAAATAAAACGTCCCTTGAAAATCGTCAAGAACTATCCAAAACATTAAATCAGTTTGAAGAAAAATTTGGTAAAAATATTAAAGATGTTAGAGAAACAATTAATAATCAATTAAAAGATATTAGAGATGATAACACTAAACAACTTGATAAGATGCGTGAGACCGTTGATGAAAAACTTCAAAAAACACTTGAAAAAAGGATAGGGGAGTCATTCAAACTCGTAAGTGAAAGACTAGAAGAAGTTCACAAAGGCTTAGGTGAAATGCAGACGATCGCAACAGGGGTTGGCGATCTGAAGAAAGTTTTATCCAACGTTAAAACAAAAGGAGTATTCGGTGAATACCAACTTGGAAATATTTTAGAACAAATTTTGACACCAGACCAATATGGTAATAATGTTGCAACAAACCCTGATTATAATGGATCTGTAGAATACGCAGTAAAAATGCCTGGCAAGGATACGGATAGTATATTGTGGCTTCCAATAGATTCTAAGTTTCCAACTGAAAGCTATGAAGCATTAATTGATGCATATGAATCAGCTGATAAAGATGGCATAGATTCAGCTAGGAAGACCCTTATTCGTGCGATTGATGGATTCGCCAAAGATATATCATCTAAATATATATCTGTGCCAAATACTACTGATTTTGCTATAATGTTTTTACCAATTGAAGGTTTATTTGCTGAAGTCCTAAGAGAGCCTGGTATAATGGAAACCTTACGTTCAAAGTATAAAATAGCATTAACAGGGCCAACAACATTATCAGCTTTATTAAATAGCCTACAAATGGGCTTTAGAACATTACTGGTACAAGAACGTAGCAGTGAGGTTTGGAATATACTTGCAGGTGTTAAATCAGAATTTTCAAAATTTGAATCACACTTATCTAAAGTTCAAACTCAACTTAAAACAGCATCCTCATCATTAGAGTCACTTCAAGGGACAAGAACAAGAGCAATGGATAGAAAATTAAAAGATGTTGAATTGCTAGATTCAAATGAGAATAATCAAATACTAGAATTTCCTGATGACGATAAAGAATAATTAACTATTTTAAAACATTACTTAAATAAAAATAAATAATGAAAAAAGTTATCGTTATAGGCTCTGGGTTATCTGGATTATCATTCGCTAATCACTTAGATAAAACTAAATATAGTCTAGAAATATTTGAAAAAAACAGCACTCCTGGTGGCAGAGTCAGAAGTGAAAAAATTGATGGTTTCACATGCGACATAGGCTTTCAAGTCTTATTAAATAATTATAATGAGGTAAAAAAATTAAATATTTATAACGATTTGAAGCTTAAATACTTTAATTCTGGCGCTGAAATTTATAATGAAAATGGTAATCTTAAATTATATAATCCAATCCATCATCCAATTGCTTTTATTAAGTCTAATATATTTAACATATTTACATTTAAAGATATTTTAAAATTACTTTTACTTTTTTTTAAAGCTAGAAAAAGAGGGACAGTAGGGGAGTTATTCAAAAAAAAATTTTCAGGTAAATCTCAAAATTTATTCTTGAATCCATTCTTTAAGGGTATATTTTTATCTAAGGACCTAAAAAACGACACTATTTTCTTCCATAAAATTTTTAAAAAATTTGCCCTTGGTAAAGCTAGTATCCCTTCTAAAGGAATGCATACCTTTCCCAAAAAAATAATTGAAAACTTAGATCTGAAAATTAACTATAATTCCGAATTGACAGGGATTGAAGACAATATCGCTTTTTTTAATAATAATAGAAAACATCAGTTTGACATCTTAGTCTTAGCTGTACCTATGCATAATATCAATAAAATCATTAATACGGATATAAAAATGACCTATAATGAGAATAAAACAATTTATATTAGCTCAACAAAGAACGTCCTTGAAAAATCTATCCTACTAGTTCCAAATGAAAAGTTTAAAACAAACTCCATACAGTGCCTATCAAATGTTTCTAAGTCTTATTCTAACAAGGGTATTAATTTATACTCTTTATCTTCTTTATATGCAGATGCTTCAGATAGTGAACTTATAGAAGAATTTAAAAAGATTACTGGAATCAAGGGCGATGATTTGAATCTAATTAAAAGCTACTGTTTAAAAGAAGCCTTACCTGAAAAAATAATAACTATCAATTCTCAGAAAAATATTTTTTATTGTGGTGATTGGAATCAAGAGCCATCTATTGATGGAGCACTTAAAAGTGGAAGATTGCTAGCTGAAAATATGAATAGCTCTTTTTAATTGATATATGGTTCTACCAGATTTATTAGATTATAACTTAAATATTGTATTTTGTGGTACTGCTGCAAGTAAAAAATCTAAAGAACTTAGCGCTTATTACGCTGGACCAGGAAATAAATTTTGGAAAGTATTACATGAAATTGGATTGACTTCAAATCAAATAAAGCCTAAAGATTTTAAATATTTATTAAAATATAGTATTGGACTAACCGATATATGTAAAACTGATTATGGCAATGATAATGAATTAGATACATCAAAATATGATATAAAAGGCTTTAATTTAAAGATTTTAAAATATAGGCCTAAAATTGTATGTTTTAATGGTAAAAATGCTGCTAAGGCATTTTTAAACACCAATAATGTTGACTATGGATACCAAAATGAGAAAATAAATACTACTGAAATTTTTATTGCGCCATCTACAAGCGGTGCAGCAAATAGATTTTGGGATAAAAAAAAATGGAAAGAACTTCTTAACTCTGCATCATGAAAAAAAACATTTTATACTTAGCAATAGTTACCATATTTTTTTTAACCATATATTATATTACTTCTAATAATTCAATAACCCGAATTGATTATAATTATGAAGTTAAAATCCATAGAGATAATTGGGGTGTTCCTCATATATATGGTCATACTGATGAAGATGCTGCTTATGGATTAGGCTATGCACATGCTGAAGATGATTTTGAAACAATCCAAGATATATTGCTAGTATCAAGGGGAATGCTTGCATCAGTTAAAGGAAAAGATAGTGCACCAATAGATTATTTAGTTGGACTATTAAAAATATGGGATGATGTTGAAAAAAATATAGATAAAATTTCTCCTAAAGTTCTTTCCATTTGCAATGCTTATTCTGATGGAATCAATAAATATATAGAACAGAATCCTAAAAAAAATATTGGAGATATTTATCCAGTAAAAGGTAAGGATATTATCGCTGGATTTGCTTTTAGAACACCATTAATGTTTAGATTAGATTCTTATATAAAAAAAATAATGGAAGATGAAAAACCAAATTTTTCTGAATATTCAAATACAATTAAAACTGAGTTCTCAATGCATGGATCAAATATGTTTGCAGTTTCACCCAGAAGATCAAATGACAATCATACACGTATAGCAATAAATTCACATCAGCCATGGGAGGGACCTGTAACTTGGTATGAGGCACACATCCATAGCAATGAAGGATGGAATATAACAGGAGGATTGTTCCCTGGTTCTCCCGTAATACTAAAAGGCCACAATGAAAATATTGCATGGTCTCACACTGTAAATAGTCCTGATTTAGTTGATATATATGAATTGACAATTAATCCTGATAACAACAATCAATATTTATTAGATGGCGAATGGATTGATTTAAAAATAGAGAGTCTACGAATTAATATTAAGCTATGGGGACCTATAAATTGGACTTTCAATAAAGACTTATTCTATTCAGCGCATGGCCCTGTACTAAAAACATCTCATGGTGTTTACGCAATTAAATATTCTGGAAATGGACTCATAAACCAAGTGGAACAATGGTATAATATGAATAAGGCTAATAATTTAAGTGAATTTAAAAACGCAATGAAA
>MDTG01343368.1_pt1 | contig 10947 bp, 7 predicted proteins | sample 811421 | NCBI WGS metagenome assembly MDTG01 (sample SAMN05326645, study PRJNA326480) | marine metagenome | isolation source: seawater | place: Pacific Ocean: South East | collected 2011 | reverse complement strand
TGTGCGTGATTTTCCCTACAAAGAAAAGTACGAGGGTGAACATCGTCAACGTCAGATCGATGTCGCCATCCAGCTCTTCGAAGCTATGGGAATCGAGCGCGACGATAAAGAAAAGCGCACTGACTGGATGCTGCGAGGATTCCGTCAATTCGATGCACCCGTGTCTCTTGTTCTGACCTACGACAAGTACTTGGAACCTGCGGCCATTAGTCATTTCGGCCTCGGCTCTTTGGCCTATGGCATTGTACTCGCCGCCTGGGAGCGCGGAATTGGTTGCGTCATTAATGGGCAGGGCATTATGCAATCTGATGTGGTTCGCGAGCACGCGCAAATTCCCGACCACCAGAATATTATGATCTGCATTGCCATGGGCTACCCCGACGATAGTTTTGCTGCCAACGGCGTGCGCTCAGTACGCGCCGATAATAGTGACTTTGTCACCTATGTTGGTTTCTAAACTGCGTCGAGTCACGGTTTCTAAAGCTGCTGTAACAATAAAAACCCCGGCGATGTTTGACCCATCGCTGGGTTGCCTATAATCTCTATGACTGATTTAAACGGTCAACGAAATCAAGGCATGACATGAGCGAGTTCCCCAAATTTAGACAGGCCGATTATCCGACCTTGTATCTTGAGCAAACTGATCAAGATTTATCTAAAAATGCACATCCCAGTCTTCGCTACGCTTATTTCAAAACCATTGCTAAAGGAGGAAAGTCCCTCATCCAGTCATGCAAAGATCTGCATTTGGGGCGCGTGGTCTGCTACAAATCTTTGCGTTCAGAGTTTGCCAATGATCCCATTGAGCAGAAGCGTCTGCTGCGAGAAGCGCGAATCTCTGCCATGTTACAGCATCCCAATACCATGCCCACCTATGAACTGGGACGGGATCGCCAAGGGCATTACTATTTCACCATGAAGCTGGTTCATGGCTATACCTTCAGAGAAATTATTAACTATCGGGAGCGCTACGATCTAACTCAGCTAATGGACATTTTGATTCAGGTGGCCTACGCCTTGGAATATGCCCACACCCATGGTGTGGTGCACCGCGATATCAAGCCAGAAAACATCTTAGTTGGACCATTTGGAGAGGTCCTGCTATTGGACTGGGGATTGGCAAAAGTACGCAGTAAAGACGGAGATCTGAGCGATATTGAGATCGAGCCAACAGAGGTTATGGATCAAAACAAAACCATGACAGGCTTCCAAAAACTCCAGGGAACCATTAGCTATATGTCGCCAGAACAGATCAATAAAGACCCTAACATAGATGCTAGAACCGATATTTATAGCCTAGCAGCCTTGTTTTACGAGGGTTTGTCTGGCCGCACACCGGCATCTGGTAACACCATGGACGAATTATTGCAGAGCACATTGAACAGTACGCCACCTGATATTGCCGATATTAGCAGCATGCCACTACCCAAAGTCCAGGCCTCAACCATTATGCAATGTCTTGAAAAAAATCCCGATCAACGGGTTCAAAACATTGCTGAAATGATAAGACTTTTGAAGCAATAATCTTGAGTTTTACTTGGATAACAATTCCACAAGCACCAAGGATATATTGTCCTGTCCACCACAATCCAGTGCGCGCTCCAAAAGCCGGTCTGCATAAGCGTCTAACCTACTTTCCACACAGGCATATTCCAGTATCAAGGGGTCTGGAACACGATCAGTAAGCCCGTCAGTGCACATTAGCAACAAGTCTCCTGATACCAGACTGCTGGAGTCACTATCTGGCTGAATCAGCAAGATGGATCCAACTTTTTGAGTCAAAATGCTGGGTGCGCGACGATAAAGATCTGGCGCCAACTTGGGATCAATTTTGCTGCGATCCAAGGTGTGATCTCTGGTCAACATTTGAATGGTGTTGTCTTTTCGACGTATTCGGTAAATTCTTGAGTCACCGACCCAAGAGTAATGCAATTGATCGCCCAACAACATCATACAGCTAAGCGTTGTACCCATAGTCCGATACCTTTCTTCGTTGCGCTGGATGGCAATAATCGCTTCATTTGCATACTTCACCGCATTACTGATTTCGCGCCCTGGCTTTTCCAACCTACGGCATTCATCGACATTTTGCAGATACTCAACGCAAGCGTCCACCGCCAGTTGACTGGCCACTTCACCATATGCCTCACCACCCATCCCGTCAGCAACGGCTATTACCTGATTGGCCTTATCAATAACCAGCGCATCTTCATTATTGCGCCTGACTTTTCCAGTGTGGGTACGGGAGCAGAAGTTGAGATGAAAAACAGTGTCCATAGACAGCAGTGTAACCTAACTCGAGCGGGGTACAACAAACAAAATATCGTCCATCTTACCTAGGTGAAAAACTATTGCTCTAAGGACAAATATTTGATTATGATGCCAGTGGTCCGGTCTAACACAGCTAAGGGTCAAGACCGTTCCAACTCGACAACCTTGGGCACATCAATGTGCATTAAAAAAAGAATAATATGTTGGACAAACTATGGGGTCGATCACTGAAGCAGCACGTCAAACGCCTGTCATTCACCATACTGATGTACTGGTAGTTGGCAGTGGTCCCGGTGGACTGGCGGCGGCAATCGCAGCGGCGCGAGCAGGTGCCGAAACCACTTTACTAGAGCGCTACGGTTGTTTTGGTGGCAATCTCACGCAGGTAGGCGTAGAGGGAGTAGCCTGGTACCGACACGAAAATACGGTGGACAGTGAAGGCATTGGTATTGAGTTTGAACAGCGGGCCAAAGCCATGGGTGCTGCAAACCCTGAACCTCAGTCAAACAGTCATGCCATCGATGGTGAAGCCTTTAAGTACGTTGCTGATGTCTTGGTTGAAGAAGCTGGAATCACTCCAATGCTGCACCGCACCATGGTTGCAGCCATTGTCGAGGATGCTGTTATCAAGGGTGTCATTGTGGAGAGCAAGGCGGGTCGCGAAGCAATTTTGGCACAGCGAGTGATCGACGCCACCGGTGATGCAGACATCGCCTATCGTGCCGGTGCTGCAGTGAAAAAAACACCAGTGGAAGACATGATGGCGGCATCGGTAATGTTCTCCATCAACGGTGTCGATCGACAACGCTTTATCGAAGACGTCAAAGCCAATGCTCATACCTACAGTGATTGGTGTGGACCCGACTGGTCAATGCAGACCTCAGGGAAAGAAGACCAGATGTTTTCTCCCTATTTAAAGAAGCCCTTTGAAAAAGCCATTGCCTCAGGTCTGATCCCGGAAAACTTAAACACCATCACCGGAACCTGGGGTGCCATCAGTGAACAGGGTGATCTGAGCTATTTAAATCTCATTCACTTAGCTGGTTTAGACGCCACCAATCCAGATCATCTGACCAGAGGGGAAATTGAGGGGCGCCGGCAAGCGATGCTCGCCATTGAGGCTCTAAAAAAATTCAATCCCGGCTGTGAAAATGCCAAATTGAGAAACTTTGGCATGACGCTCGGTGTTCGCGATACACGAAAAATCGATGCTATCTACAACATGACTGCAGAAGATGTTCGCAACCAGGGAAAATTTGATGATTCAATTGGCATATTCCCAGAGTTTATCGACGGCTATGGCATTTTAATTCTGCCCACCACTGGCCGCTATTTTCAACTGCCCTATCGCGCCATGTTACCCAAAGGTGTAAAACATCTATTGGTGACCGGACGCAGTGTTGGCGGTGATCGCGATTCACATGCAGCGGTGCGCAACATGATGTGTTGTGCAGTTAATGGCCAGGGGGCCGGCGTCGCTGCCGCCGTCTCAATCCGATCACAGGTAGATGTCGCCGAGGTCGATATAAAAGAAGTACAGAGAACGCTGATTAGCCAGGGTGCACGGATACAGTAAATGACTAGCTTAACGAACTTGCCACAACTCACATTTATTTTCGATAAAAGAGATTTCTCATGCCCCTAAATATTACCTCAGATGTTTTTATTACCTGCGCCATCACAGGTTCTGGCAGCACCCAGGATCGCAGCGATAAAGTCCCGCGATCACCTGCACAAATTGCCGAAAGTGCCATTGCCGCCGCCCGCGCCGGTGCCGCGGTGGTTCACTGTCATGTACGCGATCCAGAGACGGGCGTTCCCTCCAGGGATCCTAAACCGAGAGCTCACCGATCGTATCCGCGACTCAGATACTGATGTGGTGTTAAATCTCACCGCCGGAATGGGTGGTGATATGGTATTTGGCCCCCCCTCTGCACCACTACCTCTTCAGGCTGGCACCGACATGGGCAGCGCCGAGAGTCGCATCGAACCCATCGCTGAGTGCTTACCTGAAATCTGCACATTGGACTGTGGCACCATGAATTTTGCAGAAGCCGACTATGTCATGACCAATACACCGGGAATGTTGAGAGCCATGGGCAGTATGATGACCTCGCTGGGTGTGAAACCTGAAATTGAAGCCTTTGACACAGGTCACCTTTGGTTTGCCCAACAGCTGGTTAAAGAGGGGGTTATTGATGATCCTGTGCTGGTGCAACTTTGCATGGGCATACCCTGGGGTGCACCCAATGATCTGAATACCTTTATGGCCATGGTGAACAATATCCCCGCCAATTGGAACTGGTCCTCTTTTTCCATTGGTCGCGACCAAATGCCCTATGTTGCTGCCTCGGTTCTTGCCGGAGGTAATGTAAGAGTTGGTCTCGAAGATAATCTTTGGCTGGAAAAAGGTGTGCTGGCAAGCAACGCCGATCTCGTTAGCAAGGCCAGCAGCATTATTCATGGCATGGGAGCAAAATTGATGGGTCCTCAACAAGTTCGCGAGAAATTGGGTTTAACTAAACGAGCGCCGACGTGAATTCGCCGGGAGAATCTGCGAACCAGTCTGTCTCTATGCCGTCAACATTTGCTGTTATAGGCGGTGGAGTCATCGGTGGTGGCTGGATCGCACGATTTTTGGTCATGGGTTGCAATGTTAAGGTCTATGATCCAGATCCGCAGGCAGAGCGAAAAATCAATCAAATGCTTGTCAATGCTCGACGGTCGCTACCTGGTTTATATGAGCATGTTCTACCAAAAGAAGGCACAGTGCACGTCTGCGCCAGTATTGAAGAAGCAGTGTCAGACGCTCAGTGGATTGGGGAATCAGTCCCCGAGCGTTTAGATGTAAAGCATCAAATCTTCAGAGAAATACAATGCCACTGCAGAGACGATGCCATTATCGCCTCATCTACATCCGGCTTTAAGCCATCACAATTACAACAAGAATCATGCAATCCCGAACAAATTATTGTCGCCCATCCATTTAATCCGGTGTATTTAATTCCCTTGGTTGAGCTGGTAGGAGACAGAGAAACTACAACTGCGGCTGCAAAAATCTTGTCACAACTGGGTATGCACCCGCTTACCCTGCGCAAAGAGATTGATGCTCATATTGCCGACCGGCTGCTTGAGGCTGTGTGGCGTGAAGGTCTCTGGCTGATCAATGACGGCATTGCTACCACCGCTGAGATCGATGACGTCATCCGCTATGGCTTTGGTCTGCGTTGGGCCCAAATGGGTATGTTTGAAACCTATAGAATCGCTGGCGGCGAAGCCGGGATGAAACATTTCATTGAACAATTTGGTCCGGCCTTGAAATGGCCCTGGACAAAACTTATGGATGTGCCTGAGCTGTCAGATGAATTGATCTCCACCATAGCTAATCAATCCAATGAGCAATCTGGACATCACTCAATCACTGATCTCGAACAGATTCGAGATGATAATTTGGTTGCCATGATGAGGGCGCTCAAACTCAAAGACTGGGCAGCGGGTGATCTACTTAACAAGGTTGATCATCGGCTGGAGGCCAGTGCAGTGCTCGCGTCTCAAACCCCCTATCAACGCAATAATGTGCAGACCATTCACCGCGTCATTCCCAGCAGCTGGCTGGATTTTAATGGCCATATGAATGACAGTCACTATGCAGAAGTCTTCTCAAAAGCGAGTGATATTGTTCTCCGACGCTTAGGCGCAGATCCTGACTATGTGGCCAGAGGCTACAGCTATTTTACTGTGGACATGAAAATAGATTACGTCGCTGAATGCCATGCCGGAGATGAAGTCAAAGTCTTTACCAGTATCAAACTGGCCGACGGTAAAAAGCTAGACCTATACCATGAGTTGAAAGATACCTCGGGTAACCTTCGCGCCACGGCCAGCCAATTTTTGCTGCATGTGGATCTTCAGTCTCGTAAGTCCTGCGAGCCAGTGGAGCCACTGGCAACACATTTGAAACGGTTAAAAGACTAAATAAACGTATTGACAACATGGAGTCATCACCATGCAAATACATAACAATATCGCCACCCCCGACAACCTTTACTGGCCTGCAAGTGAATCTCTTATCTCAGTACAAATCGTCAACAAATCTCTGATAGTTCACTGGAGCGATGATCAACAATCGACGCTGCATCCTATCTGGCTGCGGGAAAACTGTTGTTGCCATGAATGTCTCAATCAGGTGACTCGAGAACATCTGATCGACTTACGCGATATACCGGCCGATATTAGACCTATATCAGCTGATGTTGACGAGCGAGGAGCTCTTGTGGTGATTTGGTCACATGAAAATCATTGCAGTCATTATAATCCCCACTGGCTTTATGCCCACAGTACCAACAGAGGATCTGAGAGGGATGATAAGATTAAACCATGGAATACCACTGATCTGCAGGAGCCGCTGAGTTTCAATATAGTAGACGGTATCATTGACGATGACATCTTATATGAGGTGCTGTTGACCATCCTCCGCTATGGCGTAGCACGAATACGGGCGCTTCCAGTAGATGAAAGACAAGTAGAAGATCTAGCGTTGCGTATAGGTCCAATAAGAGAAACCCACTTCGATCACATTTTTGACGTGGTTTCAAAGGCCGATAGTGACACACTTGCCAATACCAGTCACTATTTAGCTGCACACACAGATATACCGACACGGGAGTCACCTCCAGGAATTCAGTTGCTACATTGCCGTATCGCCGAGGCCAAGGGTGGCCACAGCACGCTAACTGACGGATTTAAAGTAGCGAGGGATATCAAACAGCAATTTCCTGCCTACTATAAAATTCTCACCACTGTGAAGTGGTGTCATGCCAACCGAGCCGGACCCACCGACTATCGCTGGGAAGCGCCGATCATCGGATTAGACCAGCAAGGTGAGCTCCGAGAGGTGCGGCTGTTGCCCTTTTCCAGGGCGCCACTTCAGGCCGACTACGATGAAATGGATGACATCTACGCAGCGCTCAAATGTTTTATGGAGATGGTTAATTCTCCCGAGTATCAAATGACCTTTCCATTCAAGGCTGGGGATTTGATTATGTTTGATAACCGCCGATTGTTACATGGCCGAGGAGAGTTCTACCCAAAAACCGGTGATAGAGCCCTGCGTGGCACCTATATTGAACGAGATGACGTGTTGTCAAAGATTCGGCAAATCGAACAGCAGCGTTGTCGATTATAAAAGAAAGAATAAAAAAGGGCGCCAAATAGGGTTTTAGTTAGAAAAGCAAACTCTATCCAGACTGAGTGGATAGTTTAAAGGACAGCTGCAAAAACAACTGCCCTTTACTTAACTAAAAGTCTCTGGCAAAACGCACGCCAATAGTGCGAGGTCGAGCAATAACGCCATAGTTTTGTGTGCCACAGGTTCCTGTTGCGCATTGGCTAGTGAGGTAAAGGGGTGCATCCTCGTCGGTTGCATTTTTAACAAACACATCCACAGAATAGTAGCCCTTGGCAAACCCAGCACTCAGATCCAAGAAGGTGTTGGAAGGCACATCACCACGAATCGCATTATCTTCTTGATTCATACTAGAGCCCCGCTCCCCTTCATAAGACAAGGCTCCCTGGAAATGAGCATCATAACCATTTGCCTCCCATGTATAACGGGCAACGATATTTCCCTTAAAGTTGGCAGTCACAGGTAACGATGTTCCTTTTGGTGCTAAAACCTTGGTTATGTTTCCATCTGCATCAAAGTTGGCATAATCACTGAGTAGTTCAGAGTCGATAAAAGTAAATGCGCCTGAAATTGTAAGGTTATCTATAGGAACCCACATTAGCTGACCCTCTAACCCTGTAACTTGTGCGGATGGACCATTGGCCACCTGAGTGATCGCATTGGCTCCAACAAACGAAATTTGGAAATCATCCCACTCCTCTTTGAACACAGCGCCATTAAACTGCAGAGTGTTATCCATCCACTGAGTCTTCCAACCTATCTCCCAGTTAGTCAGGAAGTCAGACGTATAGTTACCTGCGGCCGGCGCACGGTTGATACCACCAGGTCGGTAACCCTCTGACCATGTTCCATACATCATATGATCATCTGAAATCTGCCAAGTGAGATTAACTCGACTCACATTTTCACTTTCATCAATTCCTTTATCAACGTTGAGACAAGGCTTGTCTTTATAGTCAGCCTGTCCATCGGGAAATAGATTACACCTGTTCTCACCATTGGAAGACCAGATAGGAGTGAAGCCAAGACCAAAACCAAAGAAACCCTTCACCGTAACTTCTGGCTTGAAGAAACGGGTACCCACTGTCAGCTCAAGGTCCTCGCTAATGTCATAACTCAAGCTTGCAAAAACAGCATCATCTGTATCCTCACGATCAAGACTATTGAGATACACGGTGCTATCAAATCGAGGATTCGGATTATCCTGATTCATCTCCATACTATCCGCAAGCCCGTCAACTCGCCAATGTTGTTGAAAATCATGCTTTTGGTTTTGATAGAAGAGACCAAATAATCCGCGAAGTCGATTATCGGATGGGGAACTTATTCTTAGTTCATGGCTGGTCTTATTGTAACCATCATCGTTTGTAAAATATGCTCCACCCATTATTCTGGTGCCCGCATCATCAAAAAATTGATTTGGCACTGCACGATCGCCACTGTTTGAAAAATGAAGATCAGCATAATAGCCCGTGGTATATGCCGTATCATACCAGTAGGAATAATCACTGTAATCGAATGAGCCATCTACCTGACGATCTAAATAAGATGCGGAATAGTTGACATCAAAATTACCAAGGGTTCCCTCAATGGTGAGGCCAAGTTGGTACCACTCGTCCTCAGTGAACTCATCCTGAAAATGAGTAACTTCTTTATCTCCAGAAACAAAATCACTAAGATCTTGGCCCCAAGATCCCTGTCCCTTTTGTTTCTGATACATCGCTTGAGGAGTGACTGTCCAAGAATCATTTAGATCAACGCGCAATGAAGCCCGAGCACCAATAGTATCCATAGTGTTATAGTTGCTTTCGGCCGTGTCAGTATTGGTCACTATGATGTCATCATCAGTGGTACTCGCGACACCGGGAAACGTTCTACTACCAAGTACATTGTCAATGTATCCCGCATCCTTTCTCTTCCAACCAACTATTCTTACCGCTGCATTCTCAGTAAGAGGAATGTTCGCATATCCCTCTGCAACGTATCCATGATCATCGCCATCAACCATGTTTCCCTCAACACCGTAACTAGCTGAAAATTCATCAAGATCCGGCTTGTTAGTAATGATACGAATTGTTCCCGCCTGAGAGCTCGCACCATATAGCGTACCCTGAGGCCCTGACAAAGCCTCAACGCGGGCGATATCATACATGTGGACATCTAGGTTACCTTGAATAGTAGTTATCGGCTGCTCATCAAGGTACATACCTACACTAGGCTGAGATGTCGTCGCCTGTCCATCTCCAGCTGTAGCGATACCTCGCATATACACAAGTGTAAAGCTCGAACCAGCTCCGAGCGACGGTGTTATAGAGACGCTAGGTAGCATCTGTGCGTAGTCTTGAAAATCTTGGATTCCAAGATCGCTTATCTTTTCATTACCCAATGTCTGAATACTAATTGGGACATATTGCAAGTTCTCAGTTCGCTTTTGAGCAGTAACAACAACCTCTTCTATCCCGGAGCCTTGCTGGGCCAGAATTGCCGGACTTAAAAGCAACAAAGCAGCTGCAAGTGGAGATTTACTAAATGAAGTGTCTCTTTTGATTTTTTTATTGTACATCATTCTTACTCACCCTCTGTTATTTTACGCTTTTAATTTACTCTTAAACCGCTAAGGTTACCAGTCTTTAGTTAAAATATGTGCGAGACAGTATTACAACGCTAAGTAAGAGTTTTCTAATCATGAGCTCTGAGAACCAAGATCAAGAATTTCGCTAGGGACGTCTGGGTAAGATTTCAATACAGAACCCAATGCAGATTTTAGTGGATCTAGCCAAGTATCATAATTAGTCCACTGCTCGGTACCTTGGCGGTAAATAGGTTGGCGTACTTGCTCTGAGCTAGCTGTTCTGACGCCCCGCTTTGTTTCAAAAAAACGAAGACACGCTGGCTCGAATTGGAGGTTGCAATGCGCCAGTAATTTTCGAACTTGCGATTCAGTATCCGCGACTGTATTTTCATAAAAAACTCTAAAAATACGTTTTGGCAAAACGTTATCATAATGCGCCATCAAATCCACATAATCACTATAAAACTGACCAATATCTGTGAGATCATAGCTAAAGTTCTGGCCTCGGGCATAGTACTGTTTAAAATTTGATAAACAACAACCGAGGGGATGTCGTCTGGCATCAATGATTTTAGAGTTTGGCAAAATTAGATGAATCAGTCCAATATGCAAAAAATTATTGGGCATTTTATCAATAAAAAAAGGTTTATCTGTCTTTCTGTGTACGCGTGTCCGCTCAATATATTGATTTCCGAGCTCCCGCAATTCAGCATCTGTCTTTTGAGCAAGGACAGAGCTGTATGATTCAAACTCACCGACACCACTTTCGCCTGCAAGATCAAGTGCCATACTTATCATATCGGGCAACTCAGTCGTACCCTCCACCATAGAGTGACTTGCTAAGATTTGTTCTAGCAGCGTCGACCCCGATCGTGGCATGCCAAAAAAAAAATTGGCGCCGCCGAAGCGCAGCCAACGC
>MDTG01226053.1_pt1 | contig 10947 bp, 10 predicted proteins | sample 811421 | NCBI WGS metagenome assembly MDTG01 (sample SAMN05326645, study PRJNA326480) | marine metagenome | isolation source: seawater | place: Pacific Ocean: South East | collected 2011 | reverse complement strand
GAGATTGATGCGTTGGTCGAGCATCGGTGCCGGGACTTTGAGATGGACAAGAACATCATCCCAGGTGACGGCGTGGTCACTGGACACGGGACCATCAACGGACGAGAAATCTTTGCGTTCGCCCAGGATTTCACCGTGTACGGAGGTTCGTTGGGAGAGATGCACGGTCTGAAGATTTGCAAAGTTCTCGACATGGCCCTCAAGACCGGTCGTCCCGTCATCGGACTGAACGATTCTGGCGGCGCTCGAATACAGGAGGGCGTGGCTTCTCTGGGGAGCTACGCTGAAATTTTCTTCCGAAACGTACGCGCATCGGGCGTCGTTCCCCAGATATCCGTGATCATGGGTCCTTGCGCAGGTGGGGCGGTGTATTCGCCGGCCATTACGGATTTCGTCATCATGGTTGACCAGACCGCCCACATGTTCATCACCGGACCCGAGGTCATCAAGACGGTGACCAACGAGGTCGTCAGCTTCGAAGATTTGGGCGGTGCGGCCACACACGGTTCGAAGTCGGGTGTCTCGCACTTCACGGCGGGTGACGATGAGCACGCCATCCAAATGGCTCGGGACCTGTGCGATTTGCTTCCACCAAACAACCTCGAACGACCGCCGATGAAGAAGACCTCCGATTCAAAGGATCGTTCATGCGATGCTTTGGACAGCATCATACCGGAGGATCCAGGGAAACCGTACGACGTACTGGACGTCATCACGGAGGTCCTCGACGATGGTGGTTTCATGGAGGTTCAAGCGGAATGGGCGCAAAACATTGTGATCGGTTTTGGCCATCTCGGAGGCCACACAGTGGGCGTCGTGGCGAACCAACCCAAAGTCCTCGCCGGTTGCCTTGACATCGATGCCAGCGACAAAGCCGCTCGGTTTGTCCGCTTTTGCGACGCGTTCAACATTCCGATTTTGACCTTTGAAGACGTCCCAGGCTTCCTCCCGGGAACCAACCAAGAGTGGGGTGGTATCATCCGACACGGTGCCAAATTGCTCTACGCCTTTGCCGAAGCAACCGTCCCTAAGTTGACGGTTATCTTGCGGAAAGCCTACGGTGGAGCGTACGATGTGATGTCGAGCAAGCACATTCGCGGTGATTACAACGTCGCTTGGCCTTCGGCAGAATTGGCCGTTATGGGCGCAGACGGGGCCGTTGAGATCATCCACCGGCGGCGCATCGCCCATGCCCGCAATCCGGAACAAGAGCGGGAACGATTGACCGAGGATTTCAAGGACACGTTTGCAAATCCGTACAAAGCCGCAGCGCTGGGTTATCTTGACGACGTCATAGAACCCAATCAAACGCGTCAACGTCTGAGTCGAGCGCTTGAGATGTTGATGGACAAGGAAGAGCTGCGACCCGCCCGAAAGCACGGTAACATTCCACTCTGAGGTGCAAGGATGAGCGATGAGGTATCCGAACCGATGATCGCCGCCATCATGGCGGTTCTTGCTGCGACTCAAATGGACGGCGACGACCCGTCCCAAGTTGCTCGAAACCTAGGCACGGCGTGGTCTCAAGACCACCGCCGACAGATGGCCGGCAAGACGTCGTTGATGAACGCCCGAGCGGGTCGTTCTCCATGGAGGTGAGCTCATGTCGGATACACGCAAAGTGGTGGTAAACGGCACGGAGTACGAAGTCGAATTGGAGGGTGGTGGGACCACCTGGAAGGCTACTGTGGGCGGTCAGACCTTTGACATCGTGATGCCTGAGGCCGCCGCTGCGTCCAAACCGCGTCGCTCCGGGGGGCGCAAAAAGAAGAAATCAGGAACCGTTTCGGCCAACATCCCCGGCAAGGTTGTCACCGTTGAAGTTGAGGAAGGGCAAACGGTTGCTGAAGGCCAAGTTATCCTCATCCTTGAAGCCATGAAGATGCAAAACGAGATACAAGCGCCGGTCTCTGGCACGGTGGTTTCCGTTCAATGCAGCGAAGGGGAAGCCATTGAGGCCAACGTCCCGCTGGTGGTCATCGAGCCTGAGGCCTCGGACGATGAGGGTTGATTGTTCAACGCCTGCCAAGAGTTAATGTAGCATCGCAGAGGATTACAACCATGGCCGGAAAACCTGTCTGCGATTTTCTTGGGTGTGGGGAAGTGGGAACCATCGTTTCCCGCCTCTCACCGGAAGGGTACCTCGTGGCCACGGGCAAGAAAGCCTACTCTTTTCGAGAAGCGTATCGACGCTTCCACTACTGCCAAGCCCATCACGACGAACTCATGAACGGTGTTTGGTCGCGTGTTCGAAAACCGGACGACAAAGGAGACGGCCACGTCGCTCCAACCGCCATCTGATGGCCGCCCCAGTTGCGCAGTCGTGATATACTTCTTTGAACATGGTCCGCCCATGAACCCGTCCGGAGCATCGACTTCCAAGGCCACGTCCACGCTGTTGAGTCTGATGTTGGTGCTCTCAAGCCTTCTCGTGGCTGGGACGACGACGGTTCAGGCCGTGGGCCCCAACCAAAACGACTTGAATTCCGGCGGGGATTTGCCCGACAACACCAGCGTGAACATCACGAATTACATTTTCTCGGGCTCCTACAGCGGATCGGGCGAGCTGGACTACGGCGACGACCACGACATCCTCAAAGTGGCGCTCAACAGCAACGAGGGACTGTACGCATCCCTGTCCTTCCCCTCCTCGACGACCTATCCGAACGGTACAACACTGTACAACGATTTTGACCTCACCTTCTACAACAGCCAACTGTTCGTTATGGGGAGTTCCTACATGTCAAATCCTGAGACCTTGAGTACGAATTCCAGCGCTTCCGGTGGCCATGGCGGCACGGTGTACATTGACATCGAACGCTACTCAGGGGCGGGGACATGGAACCTCTCGCTTACGAAATTCACGGTCAGCAACGGAACGGGCGGTGGCGGAAGCGGTGGCTCTTCCGTGGTCAACTGCACCGGTGCCGGGACGTTGACGTCCGACATCCTTGAGCCCAACGATTCAACGGCAACCGCGTCTGCTGCCAACCTCCTGCCGCTTACCTGTACCGGACTGTCCATTCACTCGACCACCGACGTTGATTATTTTGAGGTCCAGATGACCGCTGGTGTGACGTACTACGCCAACATCACCTTCATCGACGCCAACGGTGACATCGACGTTGGTTGGGATTCAGCCACCGGTTCGTATCTGAGCAGTTCAGGTGGCACGAGCAACCTGGAATCGATGCAGGTCACGGCCCAGTCGAACCAAACCACCTTCATTGACGTCTACGGATTTTCCAGCGCCACGAACACGTACGACATTGAGATCACAACGGACAATCCCGGCGGTGGACAATCCGCCGAGACCGTCGATGTCAGCATCGTCAACACCTCACAGGCCACCCTGTCCTTTTCCGGGTTGACCTCTGGAATCACGTACGCCTACAATCATAGTTACAGCCAACTCCATCAAGACGGCTACGCCTACTTGGGCGGAGCCTCCAGCGGGAACTTCAACGCCACCAACACCACCCACACGGTGAACATCACCATCGCAGCAACCAACAATGAATCGGTGTTGCAGGTTGCCGCCACCCTGTACGACGCTGCTGGCGTCGCCCTCAATTCCGACGTTGACGGCATCTACATCGAGATGGTTGAACTTGAAGCCACCTCGTCCACGACGGGGGACATTGATCTGACAAACCTCACGGTTGGAGCGGACTACGTGGTGGAGTGGCTCGTCGTGGATTACGCAGAGTGGCTCAGCAATTTCTCGGTCTCCAACGATATCTACGTTGCCATTAACCACTCGATGGTTGATTCCGATTCATGGTACGTCACGCCAAGCACCGCTTCGGTGTCCTACCAAATCAACTGGACAGGACCAACCACCATGAACGACCATCTGTTCTTTGCCATGCTGTACCTGAACGGAACGACCGCAGACCTCAGCAACAACTCAAACATCATTGGTTTGCACTCCGAGCAATTCACGCCCCAGCTTCCCAGTCTGATTCTCTCGTCGTACTCAGCGAGCGCAACGGCTGCCACCAACAACGCACAGGCTCAAGGCCTTGACTTGGTGGTGGGCGATGCCTACCAGTACCAATACCGCTTCACCGATGCGTCGGGTGCAAATCTGGCTGTGTCGAGCTTGACGTCGTTCACCGCTACCGCTCAAAACATGAACATCCCAACCTTCACCTACGCAACACCAAACGCTTCGGGAACGTATTGTGTTCACGTTGATTTGTATTCCAACGTGTCCGTTCAACTCGTCGGCGACTCCGTTTGCTTTGTGCTCATCCAGGACGACGACAACGACACCGTGCCCAACGAATCCGATGTCTGTCCAAACACATCCCCGGGCGCGACCGTTGACCAGTACGGATGCGCCCTCTCGCAGAAAGACACCGACGGCGACGGATACAACGACGACGTCGATGCCTTCCCGAACGACGCTTCCCAGCACTCCGACATGGACGGCGATGGCTACGGTGATAACGCGAGTGGAAACAACTCCGATGCGTTTCCAACCGACGGTAGCCAGTGGTCGGATGTGGACGGTGACGGCTACGGCGACAACGCCAACGGTGCCTACCCCGATGCGTTCCCAACCGACCCGACGCAGTGGTCGGATGCTGACGGTGACGGCTACGGCGACAACGCCGGCGGGAACAATCCGGATGCATGGCCATCGGACGGCACTCAGTGGGCCGATAGCGACGGCGATGGGTTCGGGGACAACACCTCAGGCACCAACGGCGACGCTTTCCCTTCCGATTCAACGCAATGGTCCGACGTCGACGGCGACGGCTACGGCGACAATCCCAACGGCACGATGCCCGATGAATTCCCGTCCGACGGTACGCAGTGGGAAGACCAAGACGGCGATGGCTACGGTGACAACCCGCTGGGCGACGACGCCGATGCGTTCCCTGACGACAACAGCCAATGGTCAGACACCGACGGCGACGGGTTCGGAGACAATCAAGCAGGGACAAATCCTGATGCGTTCCCGTCCGATTCAACTCAGTGGGCGGATGCAGACGGTGACGGATACGGGGACAACGCTGCGGGCCTAAACGGTGACGTCTTTCCCAACGACGCCACGCAGTGGCGAGACGCTGACGGTGACGGATACGGCGACAACGCCAACGGAAACGCCCCCGACCTTTGCCTTGGGACACCTGCCGGTGAAGCCGTCGATCAAGACGGATGTTCGTCCTCTCAACTCGATGGCGACATGGACGGAGTGAGCGATGCCAGCGACGCCTGCCCCGACACCCCTGCTGGGGAAACCGTGGACAACGTCGGTTGTTCCAGCAGTCAAGAAGACGCAGACAACGATGGCGTTATGGATGCTTTTGACCTCTGCCCCAACACGCCTCTGGGCTACGGAGTGGACGCAGCAGGTTGCGCTTCAAGCCAACTTGATACCGACGGGGACACCATCACCGACGACCGAGATCTTTGCCCAACCACCACCTCCGGGCTTCCGGTCAACGGCGTTGGTTGCGCTGCCTCGGAGCGAGACACGGACGAGGACGGCGTTGTGGACGCCAGCGATGTTTGCGACAACACCCCCTTCTCGGAATCGGCCGATGTCCAAGGGTGTTCGCCCTCTCAGAAAGACAGTGACGGCGACGGCGTCATGGACGATGTCGACGCGTGTTCAGGAACAGAAAACGGATTAACAGTGGACATGATGGGTTGCGCCAACAACCAACGCGACGCTGACGATGACGGTGTTTCGAATGCAGACGATGTTTGCCCTGCAACCCCCCTCGGCGAACAGGTTGACGCTGCGGGGTGTTCAGATTCCCAGAAAGACGAAGATCGCGACGACATCATGAACAACAAGGATTTGTGTCCCGATACCCCCGTCACTCAAAGCGTGGATCTGGACGGGTGCTCAAACCAACAGAAGGACGACGATAACGACGGCGTCAAGAACAATCTTGACGATTGTCCAAACACGCCCGTGCAAGCGATCATCAACGACGATGGTTGCGCTTTGGTCCAACTCGACACCGACGGTGATGGTGTCGACGATTCAAAAGACGCCTTCCCCAACGACGCCAACGAAACCGTTGATTCGGACGGGGACGGCACCGCCGATCGCTGGGACGCGTTCCCCGCCGACCCCACGCGGAGCCAGGCCGAGACCGCTGAAGGCGGGAACGTCGTTCTCTACGCCGTCATCGTGGTCCTGTTGCTCGGATTGTTGGCCGGTGGCGGCTACTTCTTCAGTCGGAAGCCGGCGCAAACCGACCGCCTCTTCCACGAAACTCTTGACGCCACGGACACCATGACTGAACAAAACATGGATGCTCCTTCAGAGGTTCCTTCAACCGTTGCGCAACCTCAACAGTGGGAAGAAAACGGAGTCCATTGGTCCCAAGATGCAGAAGGGAACTTGTCGTACTACGATTCCAATTCTGCCTCGTGGGTAGCCTACGAATCGTAGAATGGTGAAATGCGGACGGAGCGCCAGCGTGGTAGCGCCTCACGTGAGGACTTCAAGCAAACGGTCTTGCTCAACCGCCATTCGAAGTTCCATGGCGATTCGGCGTCCGCTTGACATGGGTTTTCTCCAAGTAGCGTTTCCATAGGGGTGACCGACGCTGACGTGCACGTTGGTGCCTCCTCCCAAACGAGGTGCGACATCGTAGATGTAGTAATTCATGTCTTTGTCAATGCAGGTTTGCAAGCAGAACGGGCCGATGATGCCGGGGTCGTAATGCTCTTTGCTGGCCGTGATGAATTTCTCGCCCAACTCAAAGGCTTTCTCTAGCAGCGATTCACGAATGGTCGCGGTGTTGTGTCCAACCACCGTCATTTCAGGAATTTGCTGGTGAATCGGCATCGTCATTTGTTGCGGGGCAGGCAGTCGGACGTGCCCGTCAAGGGAGGACTCAAATCGCCAATCCACACCCAGCAATTCCAATCGCTCACCCTCTTCTGCAAGGGGGCTGTAAAAGAAATTGAGATTGAACACCGGTCCAATCACATAACGCTCGATTCGGGCGCCGTCCAGTGAGGCTTGATCGATGACGCCTTCGGAGAGTAACGCTGCCGATTTATCCTGATATTCCTTGAACGATGCGCATGTGAAAAATCCGCGTTCGAGTTTCTTTTGGGCGTGGTGAAGCTTAACGATCACCAAGCAATCAATGTCTTCGGGGCGATCGATTTTTTCTGGGTACGGCAATCCGGCCTTTTCGAGAATCCAGTAGTAATCTTGGTCTTCGGTCCGTTCCTCCATTCGCAGCATGTTGCGGGAGCCGAACATGGGCACTCGGAAGTTCTCCTCTATGTCGCCGACGGATGAATAGGATGTAAACGACCGATTGGGTATGTAAATCACGTTCCGCTTTCGCATCTCGGCCTGCATGTCTCCGTCGAGCACATCGTTGAATTCCTTGAGCACGATGGCTTTGTCAACCATTCCACGCAACACACGACCTGAGCTGTTCCGTTGTGTCTTGAAGTAGTTCGCATAGGTCTTGTGCCTTCCATCCTTGCAGTAGGCCACGGTTGGGAACCCTTCTTCGATGGCTCCGTCACAAATATCCAGCGCGGAATGAGAGGCCGTCATGCCGATCCTCAACTTCAATCGGTCGTATTCTTCCACAATCGAGGCAATGTCCGATGGGCCAATCATGCGCAGCACGTCCGATGGTTGTTCGTGGATGGAGGTTTTTGATGTATCCGTTGGCTTTGGTTCAGTCGAACCGCTGGAGCTGCATCAATTCCTCAGTGGACAAGGTCTCACCGGACATCAACTTGGCCATGAGGTCCTCTGTTTGGTCGCTGGTTGCTGGGCGTTGCCCCTGACCTGCGCTTGCTCCTCGCATGGCTCGCAGAATGTCCTGAACAGAGTGTAGGCAGCGCAACGAGACGATGTAGAGGCTGTGCTCTTTGTCCGCTTCCTTCTTTGAGGTCCTGAGTTTACGATGGGCCGCTTCGGCTTTTTCTCGTTGGCGGTCAACCTCGGCGTTCCATTGAAGCATGTTGTCGTGAGCGCTTTGCGCAGCCTCTGCGGCCTCTTTGACGGCGTTGTGGGCGGCTTCTTGCACCGCCATGGCTTCTCGAAGCTCTCCGCTGCCTTCGGCGTTTTCGCTCGCCGCCTGGGCTTCCTTGAGGGCTTTTCGCTTGGCGCTGAGTTCCTTCATCTTCTTGAAGTACTTCCGCTCGTTTTTGCCCTGATGCTTTCCTTGCTCAAACTCTCGTTCAAGGCGTTCCATTGTACGCGTCAAGGACTGGACGGTATCGGGACGAATCGGCCGTCCACGTCGGTCAAATTGCTGGGGCTGTTCGGGTTGACCCGATCGCATGATTTCTTTGGCCTCACGGACCACCTTGTTCGCCTCTTCACGTTCTCGCTTCTTTTCGCGAACCATTTCATTCATCTGGTCTCGCAGGTCTCGCTGCTCGCGCACCTGGACGATGAGTTCGCGAACTTCGTTGTTCAGTTCGTTTCGTGTTCCGGTGAATTCTTTGGTTTTCTCGTTCCAATCGTCTCGAATTTCGCGATGTTGTGTTGCTTTCTTGTCAACCATTTTTCGTCGCTCATCAAGAAGATCTTTGAGTTCTGCCATTCTTCATCTCACCTGGTCTGTGAAGGATTCCCATCCTCCCGCATTCGTGGCACCAACCTCCCCCATTTAATCCTCATGGCCAACCGACACGCCACCGGAAGGGCTTCATGACGCCCAATCAAGTTCATCCAAGACCTTCCGAACGGCTCCGAGGTTGACGTTGCGCTCGCACGAAACCATCAGCGTCCTGTGGGCCACCGGCTTGAGGACCACATAGCCACGCTCCATCACCAAAGTGATGGTGGCTTGAGCTTCAACGGTTCTGGTCATCTCCAACCACTTTGAGATGGTCAGCGTATCATCGCTGTCATCAGGCTCCGTTCGGTAGACCACAAAACCGTCTTCTTCGACAAGCAGAACCGAAGCAACCCCGCGAAGGGCGACGATGTCCTGCAGCCCCCGCTCGATCATGACGCAAAACGCTTGCTTCCGGTGAATAATCCTTCTCAGGGCGAGGGTTCGCTCAGCGGCCCTTGCATCATGTAGCCAAGGCCGGATTGATAGTAACCGACCAGTTCTTGATGAATTTTGAGGCCTCTGCGCTCGTAGAACCGTTGGGCGTCAAGGTTCTCGGCCTTGACCTCGAGTTGGACTCGGCGAAAGCCCTTTTTCCAAGCCTCAACGCAGAATCTCTCCCAGGCTTGACCTCCAAGGGTCTTCCTTTGGTGATCCCCAGATATAACGAAGGCCGCCACTCGGACGATGTCGTCTTTGAAGGGCGTGCCGTACAGCACGCCATGTATGCTGCGGGGATGCCGCTCGTCCAAATCGATGAGGACGAGGTTTGCGTCCCACTCAGGGATGGGTAAGTGGCGAAGCGATGCCTCAGCGTAGCGTTCACCGGTCTCGTGGAGGAACAGGTTCACGACGTGTTCCACATCGCTGGGGGTGTAATCCAACGGTCGCTTTCCGGGCACCCAAGCCATCTGCGCCACGTCGTTCACTCCTTTTTGTTGGCCCCGACGCGCCGTTCGCCGCGCCTTGCTTCGGTCCGACGCATCTCGGATTTCGCTTGCTTGGATGTGGGGGCCTTGGTCCGTTCTGTAGGTTCGACATCGGTCAGTCCACCGTGCTCCAGCATGGATGCAAACTCTTCCATGGTCAACGCTTCTCCTGCTCTGAGTCGCTCGCTCGCATCGGCGGATGGGGGGGGAACGGGATGCTTCGAGCCGCTCGAATTTTTTTCAAGGTAGGCACGTAGTCGGCCAGCCTCCGAGCGGAATCGACGGGACCGTTCCCGAGTTTGCGCAATGGATTGGACCAACCTGCGGTCGTTTTTATTGACTTCTTTGACCGTCTCGAGCAGACGTTTTCGCGCCTTGCTGAGGTTGTGGAGCACGTCGTTCTGTTCGTTGTAGATGTTCATCATGGATTGGAATTCGAAAAATTTTGAGAACATTTCCATTTCGCTTGCGAGTGTTGGTGCCTCCTCATGAGCGGAGTTGGTGAGTTTGTGGTGAAAGTCCGTGAGCGTATGTGCGACGCGATGCCGGGGCACCGCCAATCGTTCAACGAGCTCGTCTCTGGCCCTCAAGCAGGCGTCAAAAACTGATTTTTGCTCAAGCGCTGACAGAATCGTTGCATCGGCGTGCTCGTCGCCCACCACGGGAGGAGATGTTGTTTTGTTAACGGCAAACTTGATGGTTTCCGAATGGATTTTTTTCATGACATGTTGCTCGACGAGGGTCGTTTCGGCCTTATTCAGCTCCGCTAGAATTGCTTCAAACTTCGCTTCGACCTCATCGATGCGCATGCCGGTAAGGTCGTCGAACATCGAGCCCTTTCGTTTGGTCATGATTCGTCCTCCCTTGCGAGACGGCCTGCCGGTTTTGCATAGGTGGACGAGCCGCCTGAATTGAGCCGCTCAGCATCCTCGAGAAGATGGCCCCAACCCCCTTCGTTCATGGTCCTCCAGAACGCCAGGGCTTCCTCGCAATCGACGATTTTGTTCTTGACATTTTGAAGCCTTGAGGCGGTTCGGCGACGAAAAGCCTCGTGCTCGTCGTACGTGGCTTTTGCCTTGTCGAGCTCGTCCTGATCGGCGTTCGAAGCGTCCGCCTGAAGCGTGTTGAGGTCAGCTCGAGCCTTGCTCGAAAGGCCATACGCCCTGTCGTTTTCTTCGATGCGTTGTTCCAGTGCTTTTGGGAGATGAGTGGCCATGCGCTTGCGACGCTCGAGGATGGCTTTGGCCAGAGCTTCTGGCGTGACGGCCAACAGTTCATCCCCCTGCATCGTTTTGGGGGGTGTCTTCAACGTAAAAGAAACAACCCCTTCGGGCACCTAGCGGCGTGAAGGTGAAGAACCACTTGGCACACGGATGTTCATGGGAGGTGCGGGGGACTCGTCAAGAAGAGTCGGTGCTTTCCTCATTTTGATGTTCATTCTTCCTCTG
>MDTG01199206.1_pt1 | contig 10947 bp, 4 predicted proteins | sample 811421 | NCBI WGS metagenome assembly MDTG01 (sample SAMN05326645, study PRJNA326480) | marine metagenome | isolation source: seawater | place: Pacific Ocean: South East | collected 2011 | reverse complement strand
TAAAAACTTCACGCGCTTTAAGTCAGAAAAAAGACTAGTTACCTCTTGCTTGACTCGCCCTTGAAAGGGTGAGATTGCGCAAGCCTAATGTTCAAATTAACCCCAGCTTGAACTAGCTATTGATAGAATTGGCTTAACGATAATGCTGTGAATTTTGATTGCAACATATGTGCACGCCAGTAATATAAGAATGATATCCATAATCTCCTCCAATGCATTTGACCGAAAACGCAGAACTAAAAATAAGTAGATCTATATAGCGGTCGCATCGAATGAGATTTCGATTCCTATACAGAAGAGTATCCCGTATAGGAATTGGTTAGGTATTTGTGAAAGAATCACTTCAACCGTCTTAATACCAAGAAGGTATTAACGCTGAGATTTAACTTCAACAGCTAGAAGCCACTTTAAATACCAATAGGCATAATTATGCATAGTGCAAAAATCAAGGACCTAAAAGGTAAAGTGGATTGAGAAATCATTATTGGAAATTTGTATTCCGATAATGACTCAGAAGAGTGGTTGTTACGTTGATAGTCTGTGTTGATTGGTTAACCCTAAAGGCTGAACCTCTAGGGTTATAATCAATATAATTGCTTATAAATTTTTAGTCAACAATACAAAAGATTAAATTTCCCGAAATAAGGCAAACAACATTTGATTAATTGAATAAGTGTGATTACCAAGGGATACTGACGGTATAAGTACCAAGCGATTTTGACGTAATCACACTACTACAGATTAATCTACTACAGATTAATCGTTAGTGTAGTAAATCTCTTCGATAAACTCGCTTGGAAAACAAACATCATTAATATCTGATGTTATTGGTGGGCTATATTCGTAATCTTTTTTGAATAGTGCCAATTCACCCACATCCTTTAAATCATCAACATCAGCCTTATTTAAGTAGCTATGAATAAATAACCGTTGCTCAGCGCGTGTCATCCCAACAAACAGCAAACGTCTTTCCTCATCGATTGGTGACTGCATATTTGGCATCGTTTCCTGGATAACATCAAAAATAGCCACATTAGTCCACTCTAGACCTTTAGAGCCATGGTATGTGGTTAAAGTTACCACTGATTTATCAATTTCAGATTTACTGTTTTGCTCTTTAATTTTATCTGAGTAAAGCTTGATTCTTTCGAACCAAGAGCCTGTTTTTGTCTTGAGCCCTTCAAGAAGTAATGTTTCAACAGCGCATTTATTCAGCTTGTCGCCTTTTGAGCGGCGCTCTATGATGAAATCAATCAACAAATCAATTCTGGTGTTTATCTCTTTGGAATCATGAGTGTTTTCAAATAAATAATAATTTGAATAGAACATTTCAAAAGCCGTTCCATTAATTGATTGACCATAATTATTAAGATATGACTCAATATCAGAATTACTCTTGATACTTTCAGAAATTAAAGGAATTAGGTTCTCATCCTCTTTTAAGTACCCTAAAACTTCTGACAAATGGTAGTGTGCAAACTTATTTAAAAGATAGGAACACAGTTTAATTACAAAATCACCAGCGCTTGTTTTAAAAATACTTGTTTGATTGTTTCTTGAATACGCTACTTCATGTTCTATCAGAAACTCTTCTATTGAGTCCAATGCAACATTAGTTCTGCTTAGGATCGCCCACTCACCATCATATTTATTGTAGTTCTCCAAAAATGTTAACAGCATACTTTTTTTAAATTTATGTATGTATGTTTTAACAGTGCCACCAATTTCCTTCCCCGAGACCATACCTTTGGGAATTCTATCTTTATTAAATTCTATTAGATTTTTACTGGCATCTATTATTTCAGGTCTACATCTAAAACACTTTGCAAGCATATGAATATTGGGTTTAAATTCATCTTTAAACTTAAGCATTGTTTCATAACTTCTAGCGCCTCTCCATGAGTAGATACTTTGATCATCATCTCCAACAGGTGTTAGATTAATCCCTCCGCGCCCCTGCAGGGCAATCCACTCATATTGTAGTAAATCTGTGTCTTGAAACTCATCAATCATTAGGTCTGTACAATTTAATAGCGGTATTTCCCCACTTAAAGTTCCTTCTACCGCGCGCCTGGTTGCGTCATCTAAGTCATACAGGTGGTTCTTTATCTTTAACTCTTGATAACATTCTTTAACTAGCTTAACAGCGTCATTATCAAACCCTTTTTTTTCATCTAATGGCTGATCATTTAAAATGCTCGTAATGTCACTGAATGTTACTTTTAACTCCGGTAGTAGGTGCTCATTCTCGATGTAATTCTTCAATCTCTCAATAAAGTTGAAGTATGTTGCTCCAATTAGTAGCTTACCTTGCATGAGTTTCTTTGTTTGGTTAAGAAACTGCCTGTGAAATGTAGTTACAGAAACTCTATTTATTGATGATTGTGGAAGAGCTATTTCCAACCTTTCTTGCATTTCGTTGACGGCCGCATTTGTAAATGTAACGAGAATAACCTTACTGTCATATGATTTTTTTAGTACGTTTTTTACTTTTTCAATTAATGTTTTTGTTTTACCACTACCTGCTGTAGCAAGAATCAAAGAGTGATTATTAACATCGTTAGCTGCTGATTCTTGCTCTAATGTCATCGTCAATGTTAGCTCTCCAACGTTCTTTTGATTTGTAATGATTCAGCTATGTAATTATTTGCCTCTAGATTGTCAGCCAAATCTAATAGCTCTGCTTTTTCTTCCTTTGTAAATGAGCTCAAATTGGAATTTGTACCTAGAGACAAGATGTTTTCCGCTTTTAATAATGCATCATTGCTCATTTCTGTATTATCAAGAACTTGCCTTAATCCAACCTCTTGTGACTCGGTCCTAGTGACTTCACCACCAGCTACAGGATGTAGGCCAGACGGGTTTCTCTCTTCAATTGAATTTTCTCTATTGTTAACCATCGCTGCTTCACCAGCGTTTGTTTCATTAAAACTTAAGTTCTCAGAGCTAGAGTTGTTCAAAACTGAACTTTCATCTGAGTTTGATTGCTCAAAAGACTCACCTTTCTGAGAGGAATTAGAAGCTGTTAACTGTGTTTGAGTCTGCACATTATCATCGCTTGTGTCAGTTTTTAGACTAGACTCAGCAACAATAGAAGCACCACTTGCCGATGCCTGAAGGCTTTCTGATTGGTCTGGACTCACAAGGCTGCTTTGCAACTCTGGACTAGTGGTACTGCCAGTAGAACCGCCCTCACTATTTAACGTACCGCCAGTACTTGTCGATGCCTGAAGGTTTTCTGATTGGTCTGTACTCGCAGGGCTGCTTTGCAACTCAGGACTAGTGGTACTGCCAGTAGAACCGCCCTCACTATTTAACGTACCGCCAGTACTTGCCGATGCCTGAAGGTTTTCTGATTGGTCTGGACTCATAGGACTGCTTTGCAACTCTGGACTAGTGGTACTGCCAGTAGAACCGCCCTCACTATTTAACGTACCGCCAGTACTTGCCGATGCCTGAAGGCTTTCTGATTGGTCTGTACTCGCAGGGCTGCTTTGCAACCCTGGACTAGTGGTACTGCCAGTAGAACCAACCTCACTATTTAATGTGCCGCCATTACTTACTGAAGCCTGAAGGTTTTCTGATTGTGTGCCCACTAAAGAACGACCTGAATCTGTAGTATTCGGATAAGAATCATCTTTTGTGCCAGAATATTGGTAGGTATCAATACGATCCCTTGAATCATTTCCTGCAATCGATGTCTCTTTAGATAGAGCATTCCCGCTTTCATCTTTACCAGTACTGTTAACCCCACTATGTACCTCACTTGGCTTGATAGGGGTTTCTTCTATTGCTTCACCACGGTTATTATCAACTGATAAGCTTTTTGGTGTTTCGCTCAGTGAATTCTGTTGTGTGACAGGGCTCTTATCATAATCACTTTCATTTACAGACTGTTGCGGCACTGAGGCTTCGCTTGAATTAAGGCTGTTTACAGGTGGATTTGCTTCTTTAGTACCGGCATCACTATAATTCGGTGTGAAGGCAGTTGTGATCGCTTCACTTAATGTTCTTTGTGCTTCTGGAGCTGTGCTTAGTAAGTTGTTTATTGTAAGTAGATCTCTCATGTCATCATGAGAAAGATTTCTTGGAGTATCGCTTGTGCCATAAAGGGCGTTCGCGGCAAACTCCTTCGCTTTACTAGAAACACCTTCTGAGTGAATTGCGTTATTAATTACTTGGCTTTCATGCTCCTTAGATGCACTTGATTCATACCCATTTTTAGTTTGCTCATCTGAAGTAATAGAAGCAATTGTATTTGTTAGTGTTTCTGCCTCGCTATCTTTACCTGCAATTAAAAGTGCATCCCTCATCTTATTCAGATCTTCCATTGCTTCAGGGGTGATGTTAGTAAAGTCAGGAATACTAAATTCTCGACTAGAAACTTGTGCTGATTTAAAATTATCTAAATTTCGATCATTAAGTTCCTTAAAGCTAACTCCTGATGTATCACCAGTTGCATTAAAGTTTGCTAACGCATATTTAGCTATCTCTTTGGCATCTTGGTCATAATTTCCTTTGGTAATACCCTCAACAAGACCTTGGCCACTAGGTTTCGATCTGTTTTCAGTTCGATCTAAATTTTCTCTCTCATTTAATCCAGCAAACCCAGCCATTGAGCTAGCTTGAGAGTCGTAGTTTACTGATTCCAAACTACCTTTTTGACTTGGCTCATCTTTATACCTTGATGGGTTGTACTGAGGTTCTAAACCTAACTGTGGGGATAACTCATTTAGCGCTTCTAAATGACGAGCGTATTTAGCATCATTAATACCTAAGAAACTTTCATCTCCTTTCGTGGCTGCAATTACGTCCTCAATTTGACCATCATCAAGGTTTGCCAATGCTGAGTATGCCGCAATTAACTCACTACTCTTTAGGGCATTATTAATTGATTCATTCTCTCTCATCTCCTGTACAGCTGAGATATTTTCTTGAGCATTTCTGTAAGGGTTATTAGGTAGCGTTGAAGCAAGAAGAGCTGAGTTTGAATTTAAACTTTCATTGAAGGCAGCTAGAGACTCAGGGCGCATTGCTGTTTGAACAGCCCCAGCATACATTAGTGTTTCATTTGGAGATAAGCGTTCACCATTAATAATCGAACCTTCACCATTTGCTGCGCTAGTTAGTAAGTTTCTTATAGCTTCTGGTGTATTGTTTGATAAAACACCAAAACCCATTTCAATTAGATTCGAATTAATACCTTCACCATTACCAGACTTCTTAAACTCATCCGTAACAGCCTCACCCACTGAAGAGGTGAATAGTGAGCCAATAGAACTAACTACACCGCCAGATAATTCATTAGATTCTGAGCCTAATACTTTTAATGATCCAAATGCATGCGCTAAATTATTTGCATTTTTATCTTCTGACTCAGAAACAACATCCTCACCCTTAGCTTTAACAGCACCTGTACCAGATGCCCCTCTACTACTAACCTCGTTTTGAGATTGCTCTTTGTGTTCAGCAAATGCTTGTGCATTACGCTCATTATTGAACATGTTTGTTGGATCAGTCTTTATGCCACTATTTACATCATTACTTAAAGTGTTGGTGTCTATGCCAGTATTATCTTCAGGTTTTGGAATATGTGAATTATCACTCGGTTTATATCCATTCAATTGGTCACTAAGTGAAATTAGGCTCGGCGCTTGTAGTGTTTCACCTAATTCTCTCATTAAGCCTGCAGAAGCTCCTCTTTCGGTATTAGCTTGTTTAAGTGCTGTAACTCCAGTTGAAAGAGGAAGTTGGTTACCATTATGGTCTGTAGACAACACTTCAGTATTTCCAGACATTCTTGCGATTGCATCAGTAACCGTATTGGCCAAAGCAATATTATTTTTTTGGCTTTCTGGTAATCTCGCGTTATCACCTTTATTTACCTGCTCTTTGTGGTAGTCGAACCTATCTCCCAGCTCAGAAATTAAAGCACTTCTCTTGTCACCAGATAAACTATTTAAGCCTTCATCACCAATCAAACTACCTAAAAGAACATGCTGCTGCTCATCTGAAAGTGTTGAAACAATTGAACCGATTGATGCTTTATTTGCTCCTGTGGTTGAGTTTTGAACCTCACCTGCATTCATTTGCGTCATTACTTTTGAAGCGGAGCTAGCTGTATTCCCCTCAGCTTCAAGGGCTTGAGCTTGAAGCATATTTGTATGAGCATTTGTAACAGCTTCCTGTCGGGAAACCGCCTCTTTACTTGCAACTGAGTTATCACTGCTCGATGATTGAGCCATTTTTACTGCATTCCCCCAGTTTGCTTTTATCGATTCAGAAACTTGTGCACGTTCGTCCTCTGACAATCTTTCTGAGGCGCCTACTTGCTTTTGTGATGCCGCTTTTGCTGTGATCGCTGCTTTCGCATCAGCACCTAAACCAAACCCTGCTATTGATGGAGCCCCCTTTGCTACCATGCTTGCCGAGCCCTGTAATACGTGATCATATGCATCAGATAAACTCATGTTATTTTCAGTTGCATATGCTGCGGTTTGTGCCGCTAAGAAAGCTTCGTCCTCTGATAATTGTGAAGTATCCACACTCTCAAATGACTCTCCTTGTTTATACCCTTTGATTGAATCTAAAGTAGCAGATTTACTATCAGTGGCAGTTTTTTGTAATGTTTGGCTAGCGGCTTCAGTATTTGCCAATTGAGTATTTCTAGAGCCAATCGCTGACAACTCAGCTGATGACTGTTTAAGGTAACCCGAGGCTGGCCCTGCGCCACCCGGATTAATACTTACATCATTTCGTTGTCCACCATTCAGTTGAGCTTGGCTCCATTGCCCATATGAGGAATGAACATCACTGGCTTGCATAGTAGTATCACCTTGACTTGCTTTACCTCCATTTGCAGATGTTGTGACATCCGGTGACAATTTCTTTGAATCAATATTTGTATCAGGAGACGTCTTATTAGATACACCCATCATGGTGTGAACACCCCTATGCAGTATATATAAAGTGAGCATAGGAACTGCAGCAGCCAAACTACTTGCCACTGCAATAAATGATTCGATTGTTGACATGCTATGCCCCCACATACCAAATGTGATTGCACTTACACCACCGCCACCAGCTGACACTGATGTAAATCGACCTTGAATAGCAAGTAAAGTAAAAAGGTTAACCGCACTCATGGTTACCGGCCACAAGTTAACCCACACAGTTACCCCAAAGAACATAGCAGCTGATTTCATAGCTTCAGCACCCATTACAAGCATGATTGCAATAACTGGGATCAAGAAAAACACAAAGGCCTCAATGAAGGTTGCAAAACCAATTGATAGCTCCAAAGCTAGGTTTCTATCAGCGGCCATTTGGTAATGTCGCTGAGACTTTGTTTCTATTAAAGTAAGTTCAGAGCGGAGCCCTTGCATATCCCCACTTTTTGCAGCAGCTTCAGCAAAAACATTTGATAAATACCTTCCCGTCGCTAAATGATATGCATTCATTGTCGCGCTTAATGCAGAAATCGATTCCGCCCCGGCTTCAACATCTTGTGGTTTTACATTTTCTTTCTGCAAAAACCTGTCAGTCATCTCTCTGAAACTTGAGCTATCAAAGTAACTTTTGAGCTTCAAGTATGCGTTTGGGCATGTTAATAGCTCCATGGCAGGAGTGTCTATTTGAATATAAGTGCTTCTTGATGGTGTATTAATTCTTATAGACTCAAGGAAGTTTTCCATTGGGGCATTTTTTATTTTGTCAGCATTTAGCTCAGCGTCATTGCCACCAACTTGAAGATCCCAAATTACACAGTCTTGAAGGTAGTTCATTGTAGATGTTTTGATTCTGTACCTTTGGGCATTAACGCCTGAATCTAGTTCTTCAGAGCCCATATATCCAAATTTATCAAGCGCCACTAGCGCCCTCATTGGATCGAGAAATTGACCGGCCTGATAACCATCCGGTGAGGCGAATGAATCTTCATAATCTCGTGAAAGCCCATACATTCCTGAGGTCATCATTGCAATAACAGCTGCTATGCCAGGTGCATCATTCACATAATACACATCTCCAGTTCTTACCGACTCAATAACAACATCTACTTTAGAAAATGGACCACACAAGACCATGAACATACAAAGCCCAATAAACCAAGATAGTACTGGGTTAGAGTTTGGGTTGATCCAACTTTTTACTACAAGAGTCATCAGTGAAAGTAGAGCTGTAGCACCTATCAAAATATGCAAAGATGAAAAGCCAAAATCAAACATTCTTCGAAGGCCCATTAGAACCTCATACATGAACGCTGTTTCACCGATTGAGTAAATTGTAAAATCCATAAAAAAAGCCAGAATATTGAGTCTGGCTTAATCTTAAAATTGAAAAAAATTTTAAAAGCGTGATTTTCAACTGAATTTCAGTATTTTTTGATTAAAATACCTTTTTCTCAAAATAAACGCTTATATCCCCAATTTTATGGTCTTTGTAGTAGCTAATATTTATCGAGTTACCCATCATACTGACAGATACGGGAAAGGCGGGCTCTTCTGTAGACATTAAACCTAGAAAACCATTCTGATTAACAACGTAGTCTCCATGTGAATTTTTTACCGGGTTAAAGTCACCGTCGAGTAATGCAGTCTGCCCCTTTCTAAAAGCAAACAACTCACTTAGTGTTACATCAAAAGCAAACGTATCGGGCAAACAATCAGTTGTTTCTTTTGGCAGTATATTGACTGCGCGATTGCTTATTGAACCATCAGTCACGGATACTTGTTCCAAAGATTTTAGCCACAACTTACGGTAGTCTGTTCGATTAAAGATATTAAACTCTGACCCTGGTAAAAATGGCAAAACATCTATTGGAATTAATTTTACTTTTGCCGAGCTATGCTTGTTATGAATAAAGTTAATATCTAGGACAGCTCGATAGAATTTTACACCTGAAACCTCTATCACAAGAAAAAAGTAAGGCTTGCCTCTCGATAAATCATCTACGCGATTAATATAGCTGCTTCGTACTCCATAGTAGTTTTTCGGACCCCAAAACCAATCATTGAACTCAATACCATCGTAGTCCCCTTCACTAATTAATTCATCAAAGCTAAGGTGCATTGTAACTTGCTTAACATCTGCAAACGGATATTGACGGAAAGGTGATGCCTCGATATTCCCCATATATTCTTCAGATAAATTGGACGTCTGCCCATTTAATACATTTTTGAAGTTCTCTATGCTTTCTCTGTATGCATCCCACATATTTGAATAAGGCAATAAGTCACTATTATAGTCTTTTACTCTCGCTCTAGACTTTTGCAATTCGGATAGTAGTAAGTTTTTAGTAAAATCAATTTCTAAAACTTTTGGAGATAACCCAGTCAAGAGCTGGAGTGTTAGCATCGATACACCTACTTTAAATTCTGGCCAGTGTGCAGTTTTTCCAATCGATGGAAATTGAGGGTTTACATCTAACAGATTTGAATCAAGCTGCGCACACTCTTCATTTCGAATATTTACTCCATTTGAGATACTTTTACGAGAGTAACTTTGGGCTGCAACTAAAGCGCGGATGTTCAATACTTCTGAGAGCTTAAGGCCACCATAAATCATTTGGTCTTCACTAATTTGAGGTTCTTTGATTTTATAGTCTGATATTGTCACTAGGTTAGATAATTTGCTTTGGATATCAGCAAAGAATTTATATTCAAACACCTTTTCTTTGAGTCTTTTTTTCATTGATGATTGTTTTGTTTCGACGCCATTAAACAGAAATACTTCGTCATAAATCCTAATAGTATTCTTATTAGCCATTAACTCAGGACCTTCAGCTAACTCAAAAGTAGCCGTTGCATTAAGGGTACTTTGCTCTTGCTTAATGTTTAGCTCTTTAAGTTTTGCCCTTATATTCGGCAATAATTGATTGCCGCTTATAACATTCGTGTTGAGGTTTACTTTTGCTTGCTCCACAGCTTTTTTGTGAAGTAAATACTCTATTACTTGTGCGTCGTACTCAGTGGTATTATCGAGCGTTAAATTGACACTAACCTTTTCTGCACCATAAGCACTCCCGATCGCATGGAATACAATCGATATAAAAGCCCCATTTGCTAGCGCTTTCAATAAATTCATTAAAACGACCTCTAATAACTAAAACTGTATTAATCATTTCATAAATTTCATTTCGTGCAGCGGTTAAAAACAAAACTAAATATCAATTATTTACAATAGGTTATAAAAAAACCTCATTGTGTTTTTTATATTTTCACAAACCTGCATTCAATAATTTATACTTTTCAGCTTGAAGGAGGATTTATGAAATTTGTATTTTTACTAGTCATTTTTGTATTGAGCCATGGCGCTCATGCGGCTGATACTGTCAGAGTTATCAAGTTTAAAACTATCGGCCTCACGGTTAATGAGTACAACATTGCAGATTTAATATATAAAGAAGCAGCTCAAAAGCTAGGCGCTTATTTCATTGTTAACAATTCTCAAGCCGGTTTATCAAGCTACAGCGAGAAGGCCAACATCTTACGACCTATTTCTGTTAATATTGTTGATTATACAATCGAAGATAGTGAAGTGATTGCGACCATACGCTACGATCATGCAGCTTTAGAAGTTGTAACGGAGAACTACAAGTTATACATGAGGAACAAGAAAAATTCCGAAGAAATAGTTAACGCGGAGATAACTGAATTTTGTCAAAAATTCTCATCTAACTATTTAGAAATCAAGAACACTCTTTCTAGCTCAGAATTCAACTATTCAACAGCCCCTTCAAAGGATGATGAGCTCCTTAAACTATCAAAAAAGTCTGACTCTATAAGTCAGTTATTGATTAATGAATGTAATTTATAGGAAATCTTTTAATACTTCTCTTTAACACCTATTTCCAAAAGGGCGGCTTGCTGCCCAGACTGTGTGAAAACTCTGATCACCTTTTGGTCTAAGTATGTTCTGCTTATGATCTATTAATCTATACATTTAGTT
>MDTG01098516.1_pt1 | contig 10947 bp, 6 predicted proteins | sample 811421 | NCBI WGS metagenome assembly MDTG01 (sample SAMN05326645, study PRJNA326480) | marine metagenome | isolation source: seawater | place: Pacific Ocean: South East | collected 2011 | reverse complement strand
GCTGAATATCTTTCAGACCCTAAATCAGTTCCAGAAAGCTGGAGACAATTTTTTGAAGGCTTGAGTGAAGAACAAAAGTTAATTTACAATGATTTACAAGGTCCTAGTTGGTCACCTGAAAGAAAAAATAAAAAAATTAAAATCAATAAGAAAGATAATTTAAGCAAAGAAAAAATATTAGAGAACGATCTGGAAGCAACTAATGACTCAGTTAAAGCAATAGCCTTAATTAGAGCATACAGGATAAGAGGACATTTGATTGCGAATTTAGATCCTCTTGGAATGATGGAAAGAAAATATCTTGAAGATTTAAATCCAAGTGATCATGGTTTTAGAAAAGAAGATTATAATAAAAAGATTTATGTTGGTGAATACATGCAGGGTGGTTATTCTACTATCAACGAAATTCTTACTTTCTTTAGAAAGATATACTGTTCTTCAATCGGAGTAGAATATATGCATATTTCTGATCCTATTGAAAAAAAATGGTTTAGAGAACGAATGGAAAAAAAGGAAAATCATTTAAGATTTACCGAGAATGGAAAAAAAGCAATTTTAAATAAACTAATACAAGCAGAGGGATTTGAAAAATTTTTAGCTGTGAAATTTGTTGGAACTAAAAGGTTTGGACTTGATGGTGGTGAAGCTTTAATTCCTGCATTAGAACAAATTATAAAAAGAGGAGGTCATCTAGGTTTTAAAGAGGTTAAAATAGGTCAACCTCATAGAGGAAGACTTAATATTTTGGCTAATGTTCTGCAAAAATCTTATAAAAGAATGTTTAATGAGTTTGCAGGAGAGTATGCCTCCTTTAGTTCTGACTCAACAGGTGATGTAAAATATCATTTAGGAGCTTCATCTAATAGAGAATTTGATGGAAATCTGGTTCATGTTTCTTTGACTGATAATCCTTCACATCTTGAGGCAGTTAACCCTGTAGTATTAGGACAAACAAGAGCTAAACAATTTTTTCATAAAGATGAAAAAAGAAAACAAGTCATTCCAGTTTTAATTCATGGCGATGCATCTTTTGCTGGTCAAGGAGTTGTTGCAGAATGTTTTGCTATGTCCGGGGTACCAGGACATAATACTGGAGGGACAATACATATTATAGTAAATAATCAGATTGGATTTACTACAAGTCCAAAGTTTGCTCGTTCTTCACCATATCCATCTGATTTAGCAAAAATGGTTGATGCTCCAATTTTACACGTAAATGGTGATGATCCAGAAGCAGTGGTACACTGCACTAAAATTGCAACAGACTACAGGCAAAAGTTTAATAGAGATGTTGTAATAGATATGATTTGTTACAGACGATTCGGACATAATGAGGGAGATGAACCATTTTTTACTCAGCCAACTATGTATAGAAAAATCAAAAAACATCCAACAACACTAAATATTTATGCAAAAAAATTAATTGATGATGGTGTTATTACAAATGACGAATTTAATAGCATGAAAATCAAATTTAAAAATCTTCTTGAAGATCAGTTCAAAAATGCGAAAGAATATAAACCAAAATTAGAATGGTACGAGGGTGTTTGGTCAAGATTTAAACCTGAAAAAGGCAAAGACAAGAGGGGAGTTACTGGAGTTTCAATTGAAAAAATAATAAAGATTGGTGAAAAAATATCTACAATACCAGATACTTTCAATGCTCATCCTACTTTGAAAAAAATATTTGAGAATAAAAAAAAAATGTTTAAAGATGGGCAAGGTTTTGATTGGGCAACAGCAGAACATTTAGCATTTGCTACTTTATTAGACGAAGGTTATCCAGTCAGACTTTCTGGACAAGACTCTGCAAGAGGAACTTTTAGTCAACGCCATTCTGTACTAAAAGATCAACTAAATGGAAATAAATATATTCCTCTAAATAATATTTCTAAAAATCAGAAAAGATATGAGGTAATAGACAGTCTTCTCTCTGAAATGGCTGTACTTGGATTTGAATACGGTTACGCACTTTCTGAGCCTAGCACTTTGGTAGTTTGGGAAGCGCAGTTTGGAGATTTTGCAAATGGTGCTCAAGTTATAATAGATCAGTTTGTTGCTTCAGCCGAAGGTAAATGGGCTAGAGCTAATGGTTTAGTTATGTTATTGCCCCACGGTTATGAAGGACAAGGTCCCGAACATTCCTCAGCAAGATTAGAGAGATTTTTACAGTTGTGTGCTCAAGAAAATATTCAAGTTGTGAACTGTACAACTCCTGCAAATTATTTTCATGTTTTACGAAGACAAATACATAGAGATTTTAGAAAACCTTTAATAATTATGACTCCGAAATCTTTATTAAGAAATAAAATGTGTACATCAAATATTGAGGATTTTAGTAAAAAAAATTCTTTTCATAGAGTTCTGAACGATCATGCTGATAATAAAAAGAATGGATTAATCAAATTAGCAGAAGATAAAAATATTAAGAAAGTAGTTATGTGTTCAGGAAAAATTTATTTTGATCTTCTCAAAGCAAGAGAAAAAAATAAAAATAAGGAGGTTTTTATTATAAGAATCGAACAATTGTATCCGTTTCCAGCAAAAACACTTGCTAATGAGTTAAAAAGATTTAGGAAAAACTCAGAATTTTTCTGGTGTCAAGAAGAACCAAAAAACATGGGTGCATGGAACACTGTAAGAAATTATATTAAATGGAGCTTAGATAAGATAAAAGTGAAGAATAATAAAGTTAATTATATTGGTAGAGAACCTGCCGCATCCCCAGCTAGTGGATATCTTAAAAAACATCTTGCAGAGCAAAATGAAATATTAGAAAAGGTAATAGGAAAGTTTTAATTGATGTCTGAGAAAATATTAGTTCCAACGTTAGGAGAATCAGTCACTGAAGCAACAGTTTCAAAGTGGTTGAAAAACCAAGGTGAAAAAGTATCTGCGGATGAACCTATCGTAGAATTAGAAACTGATAAAGTTAATGTTGAGGTGCCTGCACCATCTAACGGTGTGTTAGAAAGCATTTCAGTTAAAGAAGGCGAAACTGTTAATGTTGGAGCCTTACTCGGTATGATCAATGGATCAGCTAAAAGTGTTTCAAAAGTAGTTCCAGAAGTTAAAGCTTATTCACCTCCGAAGAAAAAAAATAAAATTTCAAAAGAAACTAAAATTCAAAAAGATTTAGAAGAACCTTTAAAACTTTTTGAAGAAGAAAAATCTGAAGCATTTAAACTCGAAGAGGAAGAAGAGACTTTAGTATTAGATACTGTTCATGAAGAAAAAAAGATTAAAAAAAATAAAACTTCAGAAGATAAAAAATTATCTTTCTCTCCAGCGGCAAGAAAAATGGCAGCAGAGTCTAATTTAAATTTAGATAAGATTAAGGGATCAGGAAAACACGGTGTAATTTTAAAAGAAGATGTTATGAGTTTAATGGGATTTAAACCGTCTCCATCAGAGAGAAAACTTAAACATGGTCCCGAAGAAAGAATTAAAATGACTAGATTAAGACTGACGATTGCTAAACGACTAAAAGAGGCTCAAGAAAATGCTGCGATGCTTACCACTTTTAATGAGGTTGATATGAGCGAAGTAATTGCAATGAGAAATCAATATAAAGATGAATTTCAAAATAAATATTCAGTTAAACTTGGTTTTATGTCTTTTTTTGTTAAATCTTGTGTAATCGGATTAAAAAATTTCCCAGCGATTAACGCTGAGATCCAGGGTGATGAAATAGTTTATAAAAATTATTATAATATAAGTATAGCAGTTGGAACTGACAGAGGCTTAGTTGTTCCAGTTCTAAGAGAAACAGACGAAATGTCATTCGCAGATATTGAAAAAAATATTAGTGAACTTGGAGAAAAAGCCCGTGAAGGAAAAATAACTATAGATGATTTACAAGGAGGAACTTTTACCATTACAAATGGTGGAATATATGGTTCGATGTTGTCAACTCCAATATTAAATCCACCTCAGTCAGCTGTTTTAGGAATGCACAATATTATTCAGAGGCCTGTTGTAGTTGCAGGAAATGTTGAGGTAAGACCTATTATGTATTTAGCTTTATCCTATGACCATAGAATAATAGACGGAAAAGAAGCAGTTTCTTTCTTAAAAATTGTTAAAGAGTCTTTAGAACAACCAAAAAGACTATTTCTAAATATTTAGTATGGACAGTTATGATTTAATAATAATTGGAGGAGGTCCTGGTGGGTATGTTTGTGCAATAAGAGCAGCACAACTAGGTCTTAAAACAGCTTGTATAGAGTCAAGAGGAGCTTTAGGAGGCACTTGTCTTAACGTTGGATGCATACCTTCTAAAAGTTTATTAAACTTATCTGAGAATTATCATAAAGCAAAAAAAGATTTTAATCAGCAGGGAATTGAAATTGAAAACATAAAACTTAATATAGAAAAAATGATGTCAAATAAAAACAAATCTGTTCAAGTTTTGACTAAAGGTGTTGAGTTTTTATTTAAAAAAAATAAAGTAACTTACATTAAAGGAAAAGGTGTACTTTTCTCCAAAAACGATGTTGTGGTATACGAAAATAACAAAAAATCTAATTATAAAGCCAAAAATATTGTTATTGCCACTGGTTCAGAAGTAGCTTCATTACCAGGTATTGAAATTGATGAAAAAAATATTGTTTCTTCAACTGGGGCACTATCGTTGAATAAAGTTCCAAAAAGATTAGCTATAATTGGTGGTGGTTATATAGGCTTAGAAATGGGCTCTGTTTGGTCAAGACTTGGATCGGAGGTTACCGTAATTGAATATCTTGATTATATTACACCAGGCATGGATAGGGAAATTTCAAATGAATTTAAAAAAATTCTTACCAAACAAGGCATCAAATTTAAAATGGGATCAAAAGTAAATTCAGTAAAAAATTCTGGATCATCTGTGTTGATAAATTATACTGATATTAAAAATTCAAAAGATGAAAACTTAGAATTTGATAAAGTACTAGTTTCTGTTGGAAGAAAGCCCTACACAGAGGGTCTTAATCTTTCAAAAGTTGGAGTGAAGAAAGATAGTAAAGGTAGAATTGAAGTTAATGAAAAATTGCAATCATCAGTTAAAAACATTTATGCTATTGGAGATGTTATCAAAGGTCCTATGTTAGCTCATAAAGCTGAAGAAGAAGGCATAGCAGTTGCAGAAATTTTGTCTGGTCAAGCTGGTCATGTAAATTATGACGTAATTCCTGGTGTTATTTATACATCACCAGAGGTGGCAACAGTTGGTAAAACAGAAGAACAACTTAAAGAAGAGAACAAATCATACAAGGTTGGAAAATTTCCTTTTCTAGCAAACTCAAGAGCAAAAGTTAATAACGAAACTGAAGGATTTGTTAAAATTTTAGCAGATGATAAAACTGATAAAGTTTTAGGGGTTCATATTATTGGCCCTCATTGTGGAGACATGATTGCCGAAATGGCTTTGGCAATGGAATTTGGAGCAAGCGCTGAAGATATCGCAAGAACTTGTCATGCACACCCGACTCACACTGAAGCAATTAAAGAAGCAGCATTAGCTGTTGATAAAAGACCAATTCATTTTTAAATAGAAATAATTACTCTACTATTATCTTATGAAAGTCCAAGTATTGTTGCCTAAAATATTTAATTTTCCCTTCACCTATAACTCAAAAATTAAGACAGAAATAGGTGATTTAGTTGAGGTGCCATTTGGATCAAAAAAAGAATTAGGAGTAATTTGGAAAAATAATTATACAGAACCAAAAAATATTAAGATTAAAGATATAAGTAAAAAAACAAATTATTCAATTGATAGAAAATTAATTGAATTTATTGAATGGTTTTCAGTTTACAATATTGTTCCAATCGGTCTTGTATTAAAAATGGTTATTGGGAGAAGTAATAAATTTGTAAAAAGCGGAAACAAATCATTAGAATTAAAAAAAACTCAGCAATCAAATTATATTTTAAATGAAGAGCAATTATCAGCCCTTAAATTTCTCGAACATAAAAATAATAGATTTGTTGTATCGGTTTTACAAGGCACTACTGGTTCAGGAAAAACATTAGTATATTTTGAGAGAATAAAAAAGATTATACAAAAAAATAAACAAGCTCTTATTTTATTACCAGAAATATTTTTAACAAATGATTTTAAATCTAGATTTGAAGATTTTTTTGGATATGAGCCAGCAATTTGGCATTCTAAAATTACACCTAAACAAAGAAGATTAATTTGGCAGGGTATAATAACAAATAAAATAAAAATAGTTATAGGTGCAAGGTCAGCATTATTATTACCATTTAAAAAACTTGGAGTGATAATTGTTGATGAAGAACATGACACATCATATAAACAAGATGAGGGAGTAATTTATAATGCCAGAGACATGGCAATATCAAGAGCAAATTTTGAGAAAGTTCCTATACATTTGATTACATCAGTTCCTTCTATCGAAACTTTTAATAATATTGAAAATAAAAAATATAGACACTTTAAAATTATTAAAAGATTTGAAAACTATCCATTGCCTGAAACAAAAATTATTAATTTGAACTTAAATAAAATAAAAAATCAATTTATTGCCAAAGAAAGTATTGATCTTGTAAAAAAATATTTAAAAAAAAAGGAACAAGTCCTTTTTTTTATTAATAGGAGAGGATTTGCACCCTATTTAATTTGTAAAAAATGTGGTTATAAACATAGCTGCAATAATTGTTCATTGTTTTTAACTTTTCATAAAATCAAAAATAAAGCCATTTGTCATCATTGTTTATATGAAAAGAAAATAGAAAATAAATGTAATGCAAAAGGTTTTTGTGATTTTATAATGTATGGCCCTGGTGTTGAAAAAATATTTGAAGAGGTAAAAAATTTATTTCCTGATAAAAATATTAGAATTTTTTCAAGTGATTATATGAAGAAAAAAGAAGAAGTTAAGGACTTATTCACAAAAATAAATAGTAACAAAGTTGATATTTTAGTTGGAACTCAAATGATTTCAAAAGGTTTTAATTTTCCAAAACTTAATTGCATTGTTGTAATCGATGCAGATTTTACTGGAAGAGGTTTTGATCTACGTACAACAGAAAAAAATATTCAATTATACCATCAGCTAAGTGGACGTGCTGGAAGATTTAGCTCAGATTCATTAATTATTTATCAAACATTATCACCGCATGACATAACTCTTAAAGAATTAATTAAAAATAGAGCGGAGGAACTTCTTAAAAATGAACTTTTTTTAAGGAAGAAAAATCAATTACCACCATTTATAAGATTAATTGGTATCATTGTTTCATCTAGAGATCGTACATCAAGTTTTAATGGCGCTCGAGAAATCAAGATGAAATTAAACCAAATAAATGGTTTAGAGATTTTAGGACCGGTAGATTCCCCGTTATTCAAGATTAAAAAAAATTTTCGCTCTAGGCTTTTAATTAGATTTAGTAATCAGAGACTTATGCAAAAAAAAATTACAAATACACTGAATAACCTTAAAATTTCATCTAAAATTAAACTTACGGTTGATGTTGATCCTGTCAATTTCGCATAAATCTATAATTGGCAACTTGATCAACTTATACTCTTATGGTACGACCACTCATAATTTCACAAATATTTCTGACAATAAAAAATGAGCACAAATAAATCTTTCTCAACTGAAACTTCAGAAAGGTATTCTCGTGCTTTATTTGAGGTAGCTAATGAAGCTAATGAGTTAAGCAAAATTGAGACTGATATTAAAAGCTTTCAAATACTTTTCGACTCTAGTTCTGAAATAAAAAACTTTATACAAAATCCAACCTTAAGTATTAATGCTCAAAATAGTTTTGTTAATCTACTAGCAGAAAAAATCAGTTTTTCTAAAAATTTAAAAAATTTCTTTTTATTATTGATTGAAAAAAGAAGAATATTTTTTGTAAAGAAAATCACTGAAAGTTTCTTAAAGTTATGTTCAAAAAAAAGAGGAGAAGTAAAAGCTTCATTAATTTCCTCAAAAAAATTATCCCAAACAGAACTCGATGAAATAAGTAAAGATTTATCAAAATCAATGGGTTCAACAATTAAATTTGATTATAAAGTAGACGACCAACTTATTGGAGGTTTAAAATTACAATTAGGTAGTTTTATGATCGACACTTCAATTAAAAATAAATTAAAAAAATTTGAACAAATATTATTAGAAAATTAAAATGACTATTAATCCATCTGAAGTTACAAAACTATTAAAAGATCAAATTAAAAATTTTGGTGAAAAAGCCGAAGTCTCAGAAATAGGTAAAGTTTTGTCTGTTGGAGACGGAATTGCCAGAGTTTACGGATTAGATAATGTTCAGGCCGGTGAAATGGTTGAGTTTGAAGATGGATCCAAAGGAATGGCTCTAAATTTAGAAAGTGACAACGTTGGTGTAGTTATTTTTGGTGATGATAGAAAAATTAAAGAGGGTGATACAATTAAAAGAACAAATGCAATTGTAGATGTTCCAGTTGGCAAAGAACTTTTAGGAAGAGTGGTTGACGGCTTGGGAAATCCAATTGATGGAAAAGGTGCACTTTCAGTAAAAGATAGAAAACGTGTTGAAGTTAAAGCACCCGGAATTATTCCTAGACAGTCTGTTAGTGAACCAATGCAAACAGGTTTAAAATCTATAGACTCTCTTATTCCTATTGGAAGAGGACAACGTGAATTAATCATAGGTGATAGACAAACTGGAAAAACTGCGGTAGCAATTGATGCAATTATTAATCAAAAAACAATTAACGAGTCATCAGATGAAAAGAAAAAGTTATATTGTGTTTATGTTGCAATCGGTCAAAAGCGCTCTACTGTTGCACAAATAACAAAAACTTTAGAAGAGGCAGGCGCTCTTAAATATACAACTATAGTTGCAGCTACTGCATCTGACTCTGCTCCGTTGCAATTCTTAGCACCTTATACAGGATGTACAATTGGTGAATATTTTAGAGATAATGGAATGCATGCATTAATTGTGTACGATGATTTATCGAAACAAGCAGTTGCCTATAGACAAATGTCTTTATTATTAAGAAGACCTCCTGGACGTGAAGCATATCCAGGTGATGTATTTTATTTACATAGCAGGTTGCTAGAGCGTGCATCAAAATTAAATGATAAAAATGGAGGAGGTTCACTGACTGCATTACCTATCATTGAGACACAAGCAGGGGATGTCTCTGCATACATCCCTACAAATGTTATTTCTATAACAGATGGACAAATATTTTTAGAAACTGAGTTATTCAATCAAGGAATTCGACCTGCTGTTAACGTAGGATTATCAGTATCACGAGTAGGTTCTGCAGCACAAACTAAAGCAATGAAAAAAGTTGCAGGTTCTATCAAATTAGAATTAGCCCAATATAGAGAAATGGCCGCATTTGCTCAGTTTGGTTCAGATTTAGATGCTTCTACTCAAAAATTATTAAATCGAGGAGCTAAATTAACAGAACTTTTAAAACAAGACCAATATTCTCCTATGACTGTAGCAGAACAGGTAATCTCAGTTTTTACTGGCGTGAAAGGTTATCTTGATGATGTTGAACTAAATAAAATTAAAAAATTTGAGAAAGATATTGTAGAAAAGATTAGATCAGAAAAACCTGAAATAATTACTTCTATAGAAACATCTGGAAAACTAGAAGAAAACACTGAAAAACTTCTTGGTCAAATAATTGATGAATACAAAAAAGGTAATAAATAATGCCGAGTTTAGATGATCTAAAAAAAAGAATTAAAAGTGTTAAATCTACTCAGAAGATTACAAAAGCCATGAAGATGGTAGCTGCTGCTAAATTAAGAAAAGCTCAAGAAAATGCTGAGAAGGGACGACCTTACAGTCAAAAAATGCAAAATATTATTCTTAATTTAACCAAATCAATGAATGACCCACAAAATGCTCCAAAACTTCTTGTTGGCACTGGAAAAGACAAAACTTATTTATGCGTAGTCTTAACAGCAGATAGAGGATTGTGTGGCGGTTTTAATTCAAATATTTGCAAATTAGCAAAGGCAAATTTCAAAAAAATACTTAGTGATGGTAAAGAGTTAAAGATAATTACAGTAGGGACAAAAGGTTTAGACCAGATCAGAAGAGAGTATAGCAAAAATATAATTAAAAAATTTAGTTTTAAAAATAAGAAACAAATTACGTTTAAAGAAGCTGAAATTATAGGAAATGAAATCATTAATCTTTTCAATCAAGATGAATTTGACATATGTATTTTATTTTATAATAATTTTAAAAATGTGATTACACAGATTCCACAAGCCCAACAAATTATTCCAGCAGAAAACAAGTCATCTAAAGAAGAACAAGAGGAAAATCGAACTTCATATGAATTTGAGCCAGAAGAGGATGAGATTTTGGAAGATTTGTTGCCTAAAAATATATCAACTCAAGTTTTTAAAGCTTTTTTAGAAAATGCAGCAAGTGAACAAGGATCAAGAATGACAGCCATGGATAATGCTACAAGGAATGCAGGAGAGTTAGTCGATAAACTCACAATCAACTATAATAGAAGTAGACAAGCTTCAATTACAAAAGAATTGATAGAAATTATATCAGGAGCGGAAAGTTTATAACTATGAGTCAAAAAGGAAAAATAACACAAATTATTGGTGCAGTTGTAGACGTAAATTTTGAAGCAGAACTACCTGAAATTTATACAGCTCTTGAAGCAAATAATTCAGGCAATAAGTTAATATTAGAAGTTGCCCAACATCTTGGAGAAAATGATGTGCGAACAATTGCAATGGATGCAACTGAAGGCTTAAAGAGAGGAGATGAAGTAATCAACACAGGATCTCCAATAAGTGTGCCAGTTGGCCCAGAAACGTTGGGAAGGATCATAAATGTAGTGGGAGAATCTATAGATGAAAAAGGTGATGTGAAAACAAAAGAAAAATGGCCTATACATAGATCAGCACCTAAATTTACAGACCAAGCAACTGAAACAGAACAACTAGTAACAGGGAT
>MDTG01419747.1_pt1 | contig 10948 bp, 11 predicted proteins | sample 811421 | NCBI WGS metagenome assembly MDTG01 (sample SAMN05326645, study PRJNA326480) | marine metagenome | isolation source: seawater | place: Pacific Ocean: South East | collected 2011 | reverse complement strand
GCTGCTTGACCACCGACGCAATGTGAACACGCTCTATGCCAATGGCCATGGGCGCATGGTGGCGCCGCCACCGCGCATCGGTGAAAAGCGGGATACCGGGTCCACAAGAGATATCGGGGCACGTGCGGAAATTACGACTGTGGGAGAAATTGCCCGTACCTGCATTCAGTCCTATGGGATCTTTCCCAACTGGGTGTCCCAACTCACCGAATTTGTTCTGGCGCCGCTACTGTTCTGGCCCAACGGGATCGACAAGTGCCGATTGGAGTGCTGGACCATTGCGCCCGATTGGGGAGGTGGCGAGGGACCCGACTATTGGACCGTTAATAACGGCGAGCGACTCTGCGACATCCTGCTTGAGGACACTGAATTCGGTACACAGATCCAACGCTCAATGGAATCACCTGGTTTTAAAGGCGTACCGCTGAGTTATCAGGAAGCACGCATCTATCACTGGAATCAGAGTGCAGATCGGATGATTGGTCTGGATAACATTCCTGCCGAACTCGCGGTGCAGCAGGTGATTTCGGAGGAATGGGTATACCCAAACGATCCGCGGATCAGCGCTCTTCAGCAGTAAAAATACAGCCCGTTATTGTCTTCTATCACTGCCGTTAAAACTTTAGTGGGCCAACCGCTGCCAACGCGCTAATCAACAGAAACAGCAAAATTGCGGTGATGGCGGGTGAGATTGAGTTTTCCTGTCGCCAAGCTTGGTTAAAAAAACCTGGCCGTTTCCGCGGGGCGGCAGCCTGAGATAGAAACGCGACTCTTCAGATTCTCTTCGCGGCCACCACTGCGGCCACTGACCCGGTGCCAACAACGGAGCACCAAAGCCGAATCAACAGATTGCGAGCAGGTGGAGCGAGTCTCGCCGCTTCATCGCGATGGCTAACCTCATCCGCCTGGCAATCAACCAGTGTTTGGCGTAGCGGCCCGAACTCGCCCTGCGGGTCCAACCGCACAATCTGTTGTTCATAATGGTGATCGACAAAGGTTTCGACCGCCTCGATGGTGGCAAAGATCGCTTGGCGCCCAAAAAACGCGGGAATAGCGCCCGTTAGCCAACCCAACACTCTCCAAATCGGTAACAAACGAGTACGATGGCCGCGCGGAATGATCGCTTCCATTAGTTGAAGGTGCTTTTGCTCTGTAACAAGATGCCTTTCGGCAAACTGACGCGCACTCTTATCTCGAGAGATCGCCAAAATCCCCCGGTAAATCATCACTGCGCCGAACTCGCCGGCATGATCGGAGCGCAGCTCCTGCTGAAGCCACGGTGGCAAACCCGCGAAAACTGGCCATACCGCACCAGAAGGTTCAACAGAGCCCGGTAGTACAGGTGTCTCCGTAGCGTCGTGCGCCGACCTCACAATATCCACCAATTGCGTCGCGGCTTCCAGGCCGCCGAGGCTTTCGCTGACTTGCTCAGCTTTCATTGGGGCAGACTCGGGTACGGGGACATTCAAGGGTAAAGATTCCTGTGACGAGGGCCCAACGATAGCGAAAATTGTCACTGGAATCAGGTCGCAGACATAACGCCGCTCTCAGAGCTCTCAGCGTTAATTAGCTCTGTCACCTCAGGCCTTGTTCAATGATCCCAAATCAATCACAAATCGGTACTGGACATCACCTTCATGGAGGCGATGCCATGCAGATTCGATCTCCTCAGGTTGAATCAATTCTATCTCGGCACCCAAACCATGTTCATGGGCGAAGGCCACCATCTCGCGTGTATCGGCAATCCCACCAATCAGAGACCCTTCGAGGCTGCGATCCCCAAAAACAATCAGTGCTGGAAAGATTTCGAGCTGCTCGGTCGGCACACCCAGCAGGCACAGCTTGCCGCCACGGCGCAATAACGGGAACCATTTATTCAAATCATGGGAATTAGAGATAGTATCGATTATCAGGTCACACTGACCCATCCAGTCCTGAAGCGCGTCTGACTCCGGGTCTAGCACCACGTCGGCACCAAGACGCTCCGCATCAGCGCGCTTGGCTTTAGAGCGAGATGCAACCAATACGCGTGCACCCATAGCGCTAGCGAACTGAATGGCGAGGTGACCCAGGCCGCCCACCCCCAACACGCACAGCGTAGTGCCCGGACCTACATTAAATCGCTTGAGTGGGGTGTAGACGGTGATTCCGCCACATAGAAGCGGCGCCATCCGCGCCAGATCGGCGCCCTCTGGGATAGGAACAAGATAGTCATAGTCGACCACATAATCCGAGGCGTAACCACCGTAGTTGATGTGCCCCGCGCGATCCTGACTGTTGAAACTCAGAGTAAAGCCTGTCTCGCAGTAATGCTCATCGCCTGCATCGCATGAGTGACAGGTGCGGCAACTGTCAGCGATGCACCCCACACCCACGGCGTCGCCAATTTCTACACCAGTGACGTCAGCACCCATCTCAGTGATCACGCCGACCATTTCATGACCCGGCACCATGGGAAAGATACCCCCACCCAGCCTGTCACTGGCGGCGACCAAATCCGAATGACAGATGCCACAAAATTTAAGATCAAGGAGTACATCGCGTGGGCCCAACGGCCGCCGGTGGACGATAGTGCGACTTAACTGAGTGCCGGGTTCGGTCAGTTGATATGCAAAAGTCATGACGAGTCCCCGTTTTTCTCTTTGTCTCAGCCAATGACAGGCGGCAGAGACCAGGCTGGCGCATCGAGATGCGCAGTAATGGATAAGATCCTAACAGGGGTAGAGCGTTTCCGCGATGTGGAGAGCGCTACCAACGGGTGCGATTGATCACAGCAACGAGTGAGAGCATTACCGGCACCTCTACCAGCACACCTACCACCGTCGCCAATGCCGCTCCCGAATTAAGACCGAACAAACTGACTGCCACCGCGACTGCCAATTCAAAAAAATTCGAAGTACCAATCAATGCGCAAGGTGCAGCCACCGCGTGCTCCACCCGCCACCAACGTGCCGCAATATAAGCCACGGCGAAGATACCATAGGTTTGAATGAGAAGTGGGATCGAAATCAACACGATGTTCAGTGGTTGCAAAACGATAATCTCGGCCTGTAGGCCAAAAAGTAGTAACACTGTAAAAAGCAGACCTGCTGCGGAATAAGGCTTCAGTGTGGCCAATAGTGACTCGAGACGCTCAGGAGCTCCAAGGTTATACAGGGCCCTGCGCGTCAAGACACCGGCAACTAGTGGAGCCACAACATAAAGCACCACGGAGAGCAGCAACGTCTCCCATGGGACAACGACGTCTGTAGCATCCAGCAGAAAGCCGGCTAATGGGGCAAATGCAAAAATCATAATTAGGTCATTCACTGAAACCTGCACCAGCGTGTAATTGGCGTCACCCTTAGTCAGATGACTCCAGATAAAAACCATTGCGGTACAGGGCGCCACCCCCAGCAGAATCATGCCAGCGATATATTCCGTCGCTGTATCCGGGTCGACGAGATCCGCGAAAAGCACCCTGAAAAAAAGCCACCCCAGGGCAGCCATGGTGAAGGGCTTGATCAGCCAGTTCACGATCAAAGTGATGATCAGACCTTTTGGCCTTTTGCCAATGTCCTGGATTGAGCCGAAGTTTACCTGCAACATCATCGGATAAATCATGACCCATATCAGGACGGCCACCACTAAATTCACTCGAGCAAATTCCAGCTCGGCTACGATTCGAAAAAACTGCGGGAGCGCATTTCCCAAAAACACACCGGCGGCAATACACAAGCCCACCCAAGCACTGAGATATCGCTCAAAAATGCCCACTCAAACCTCTTTAGCAGCTCATCACGCTTGCACTTGAACCTGCCGCCTCAAGGACCCACTCGTCAACCTTGGCCTCAATAAGATCGATAACTGACATAAAAGCTGCGCGGACAGCGTGCTCGTCACCCTCAGCACGAGATGGATCGGTGAGTCCCCAATGAGTAATCTGTATGTGACTCATCCACAACGGGCATGACTCGCCGGCAGCGGTATCACACACAGTCACCACGCGGTCAGGCTCGAAAATTTCAAGCGTCTCCCAAGACTTAGGCGTGAGCCCAGCGGTGTCGTAACCGCGCTCACTCAAGTAGCGAAGGGTGAGTGGATGTAACACCTCCACCGGCGAACTACCGGCGCTAGCCGCCTGTAGTACGTCTGCGGCTCGTTGATTAGCAATCGCTTCGCAAAGAATGCTGCGGCAGCGGTTATGGGTGCAGATAAACAGTAACTTCATACAGGGCGAACTCCAGACCCCTCCCGCTACATCAGTCCGAGTTTTTGACATACTGCAAACACTTGGGCAAGTGGAATGTCCGCTGCAACATAGGCTCAAAAAACGACAGTTCGAAGAATTCGGCCTCAGGATCAAAGGCTGGTGCGTCATATTTCTCGATGAACTCTACAGTGCGTGCGTAATACGGATGGTCTTTGAACTGATCGCGAGGGTTACGGTCCAGACCCATGCAGTGACAAAAGTAATAACCTTGAAAAATCGCATGGTACTTCACCATCTAATGATTAGCCTCGCTTACGTAGGGCTCGAGTAGTGCCGCAGTAACATCAGCATGGTTAGCAGGTCCAAGCGTGTCGCCAGTATCGTGCAACAAAGCGCAAACCACGTACTCCTCGTCCTTGCCATCCTGGTGCGCGTGCGTTGCCGTCTGCAGGGAATGGCTTAGCCGGTCAACCGGGAAGCCTCCAAAATCGTCCTTCAAAAGCATCAGGTGGGATGCCAGACGTTTACACAAATCATCCCGAGAGGCCGAGAATTCTGCATTAATAATCTTCCCGTCTTACTGAGTTCCATCTCTCATATGGTGAAACTGTGCGCGCCTGGGTAAGCCCTGATTCATGGTGTGATCTCCTTCCAAACCCTCTGAGAGTAATTTTGCACCAACGACGCATCAAGAACAGCGGGTTCATTTAACGAGGGTGGGATCTCTCTTTTTAAATGAGCGGATCACGAAAACTTCGCTACTACACCTGTGCGCAATACGCCTCATCTGGCACTCTTATGTAGGAGATACCGCCTATAAAACGTTTAATAATGGATCGATGTGCAGTTCTATGAGAGTAATCGGATGTACCGCCGCAGCATGACTCGCGCCCTTTGCAAGCGGGAGATGCCGTGAAAGTCACGCTGTGGATAAGCGGCGCGCTTGTTGCAACCCTTTGGCTATTGTCTGTAAAGGCACCAATCGATGCTCAGGCCTGGCAGCCACCGCCTAACCCAGGACTGACCGGAGTGTTCGCACCTAATCGGAGACTCGCAGCCATCAACGAAATACCTGTCGGTATGGCGCCAGAGCACGTAGCGTGCGATGCCGACGGTGTGCTCTATACCAGCCTCGACGGAGGAGCCGTTCTACGCAGCAGCGTAAACGGTCAGTGGGAAATACTTGGCAACACAAAGGGAAGACCACTAGGCTTACGTACCGATGGCGAGGGCGGGCTATGGATTGCGGACTCAATGAAAGGCCTCTTACATATGAACGCCGCCGGACAGATAGAGGAACTTGCCACCAAGATCAACAACCAGTCCCTAAAGTTCGTTGACGATCTTGATGTCGACAGCCTTGGTCGCATTTGGTTCTCCGATGCCAGCGAGCGCTTCGATTACACGCAAGTCGCACTGGATTTCTTTGAGGGTAGTCGCACTGGTCGCCTCTTGCGCTACGACCCCGCCACCTCACAAACCGAAGTCATGATGGATGGCCTGTTCTTTGCCAACGGCGTTACCCTTGGTCCTAATGAGGCATATGTTTTAGTGAATGAGACGGGCATGGGGCGCGTACACAGGCTCTGGTTACAAGGTGTCAAAGCCGGTGAGCATGATGTGTTTGTGGATAAGTTACCGGGCACGCCCGACAACATTCGCTTTGATGGCGTCGACACCTTCTGGATAGCTATGCCGTCGCTGCGGGCGAGTATCGACGCGCTGGCAGGGTTACCGCGCCTGCGTGCACTGCTGTCTTGGCTCCCAATCCCGCTGCTCGAGGCCGCGGCGCAACCGGCGACCTTTGTTGTGGGCGTAAATCTCGATGGTGAAGTGATTCATAATCTGCAAGATCACGATAACTCGTTTCATTACATTACGGGTGTGACACCCTGTGGAGAAACCCTATATCTGGGCAGCCTGCAGACAACTGCGATTGGCGCCATGCCTTGGCCTAAGTAAAGAGTTCCATGCTTAACGCAGATCAAATCGCATTTTGGAACGGAGACATGGGCGTCAACTGGGTCGAATATGACGCACTGATAGAGGCCATGTTGTCACCGGTGGGTGACAGGGTACTCGACACACTGTCACTGTCTGCAGGCACTCGTGCACTGGACGTCGGCTGTGGCTGCGGTCACTCGACACTTTCATTGGCAAGCCTTATTGGTCCAGGCGGAGACGTTACCGGCATCGATGTATCGGCTCCGATGCTGGCACTCGCGGAACAACTGGCAGCACAAGAGACAGGCGTGCGCGCGAGTGTCACTTTTCTAGAATCCGACGCACAAACACACTCCTTTGACCCCGAGTCAGTGGACGTCATCTTTTCGCGCTTTGGCGTCATGTTCTTTGAGGATCCGGTCGCGGCTTTCCGTAATATCCGCAGCGCCCTCACGACAAACGGTCAGCTGGCCTTCTGCTGCTGGCAGCCGCGAGCAGTTAACCCCTTTATGACGTTACCCGCGATAGCGGCACTTGAACTCTTACCTGCCCCTCCTGAAACGCCGCCCCGCGCGCCGGGACCTTTTGCATTTGAAGAGGCTCTCTACATTGATTCTATATTGACCGCGGCAGACTTCAGCTACATATCAGTGACACCCATCAGTCACCCATTGATTTTCGGTAGCGGCCTGAGCGTGGAGGAAATCGTTGAGCGTTTAGTCAATATCGGGCCTATTGCACAGATGGTGCGAGAGGCGCCCGAGGATTTTCAGCAACCCGTCAGAGACAAAGTCATTGAGGCGGTATCACCCTATTACGAACAGAGCACCGGCATGACACTGGACGGACACTTCTGGCAAGTGACCGCGCGCCGCTAGGACATCAGCAGCCGACCCACGCACGTTGAAATCACCTGACTTAATCACCGCGGCACGAAAGGTTACCCGGTATCCGTCTTATCCAGACAACTGCGATTACAGACACATCGAGTTTTAACCGCCGCGTGCCATTGGGACACCCGCTCAGCTTTCGGGCATAGCCGCGAGAGGCTTGTGGCATACTTTGTGCCACCTGAGCCGTGGCTCCCATTCACTTGTTAAGCAGGACAGACCCTATGGATACCCAATCCCTTTTCTCACTGGCGGGGCGAACAGCGCTTGTAACGGGGGGCTCGCGCGGCATTGGCAAGATGATTGCCACCGGCTTCATTGGCCAGGGCGCTAAGGTTTATATTTCCAGCCGCAAGGCGGATGTATGTGAGGCCGTCGCGGCTGAGCTAGGACCCAACTGTATCGCCGTACCACAAGACATTTCCACGGTCGAAGGCTGCAAAGCGCTCGCCACAAAAATGGCGGAGCTCGAATCCAGCATCGATATTCTGGTGAATAATGCGGGTGCAGCCTGGGGGGAGTCGTTTGAGACCTTTCCAGAGGCAGGCTGGGACAAAGTCATGAACCTGAATGTGAAGTCGATCTTTTTTCTGACTCAAGCCATGCACGCCTTGCTCAAAGCCGGCGCGTCCGCAGAGCAGCCCGCCAAAGTCATTAACATTGCCTCCATCGACGGCTTGCGCTTAAACCCCTGGGAAACCTACAGCTATCAGGCTTCCAAAGCGGCGGTCATCAACCTTACTAAGCGCCTCGCTGCGCGGCTGGTGAAAGACCGCATTCTAGTGACGGGGATTGCTCCAGGCGCGTTTGCCTCTGAGATGAATAAAGCCGCGCGAGATCTTGGCAATATCGTAGGTCAGCATGTGCCTGCGGGACGCATCGGTAATGATGAAGACATGGCAGGTGTGGCGATCTACCTTGCTGCGCGTTCAGGCAACTACGTGGTGGGCGAGACGGTCGCCGTGGACGGCGGAGTGGTGCACGCCTTCCTGACCGAGAGCTGGGAGGTCGATCCGGCCGGCGGAAATTGACCGGAATGAGAGAGCACCACCCACAAAAATGCGAGCATCAAGCTCGCTTTTTTATTGTTCCCGATTTCCCGCAAGTGCATCAACGCACTGAGACCCTCGGTACAGTAATCGAGCCCCTCACAACAGCCATCTAGCGCACACTGCTGCGGGAAGTGAATCGCCCGAATAAAAGCGTCCGCTTTCTTATTCAAGCTTAGGCGGCAAGAGCCAAGAGCCGCTAGCAACGCGGCGATGAAATTCCAACAATTATTCAGCTCGTTGATACAACTGCTCCATTAATTGATCAATTGTGAAGGTCGCAGGTCGCTGCCTAGGTGGATACACCTTCAAGGTCTCCAAGAATCCCTGCAACTCGACCCGCGCTATGGTAAGGCGTGGTAACGCGGTCCGCACCCACCAGTCGTTGTAGGTGTTCGAGTGCTCATCGGCGCGCTCGAAGGGGTCGCGTCGCAAATGGAACACCTTTGGGATCCTCAGGGTGTGGAACTGCTCCCGCCACACGTCGAACTCTTTGGCCCGTTGCTCGGCGAATACCACTTTCCAGTCACCAATCCGCATTGCCGTCAACAGGCCATCATCGCTCCAGTAGTAAAAGCTATTACGAGGACCTTGCTGGGCTTCGCCTGTCAGGTAGGGCATGAAATCAAAGCCATCAAGGTGGTTGTGGTAGTCACGGCCGTTGATGTTGACACCCGCTTTTAATTCTTCCGTGACCGTCGGACGCCCCGCGGCCGACATCAGCGTGGGGACCCAATCCTCATGTGACATCATGTCGTTAAGAACAGTGCCCGCTGGAATTTTTCCTGGCCACCGGATCACAGCAGGGACGCGAAAACCGCCCTCCCAGTTAGTATTTTTCTCACTTCTGAAGGGGGTAATCGCAGCATCGGGCCAGGTGTTGAAGTGCGGTCCGTTGTCGGTGCTGTAAAACACGATGGTATTGTCAGCGATGCCCAGCTCATCGAGCTGATTTAAAAGTCTGCCGACGAGCTTATCGTGGCCCACCATAGCGTCATTATAAAAACCCTGGCCAGACAGGCCTTCTTCCTCTTCTGGGGTATGCGTCCAAAAGTGCATGCGGGTCGAGTTAAACCAGACAAAAAAAGGTTTATCGTCCTCTGCAGCGCGTTGAATAAACTGTTGGGCACTGTCCAAAAACTCGAGATCAACGGTTGCCATGCGCTTTTTATTGAGCGGGCCGGTATCCGTAACGCGACCATCTGCAAAGCTATGTACAACACCACGCGGGCCAAAGCGCTTGCGAAACGCTGGATTCTGCGGATAGTCGGGATCTTCTGGCTCTTCCTCCGCGTTCAAGTGGTATAAATTACCAAAAAACTCATCAAAGCCATGCTCGGTAGGCAAGAACTCATTGCGATCGCCTAAGTGGTTCTTACCAAACTGGCCTGTTGCGTAGCCCTGCTCTTTCAGCAACGTGGCAAGAGTCACGTCCTCGGGCCGAATACCCAGATCAGCGCCGGGGACACCCACTTTTGTGAGGCCGGTTCGGATAGGCGACTGCCCTGTAATAAATGCCGAGCGGCCTGCGGTGCAACTCTGCTGGCCGTAGTAGTCGGTAAACTTCGCACCCTCATTGGCAATGCGGTCGATGTTGGGGGTTTGATACCCCATCATCCCCATATTGTTGGTGGAGAGATTCCAGAACCCAATGTCATCACCCCAGATCACCAGAATGTTAGGCCTCTCGATTGCCACCGCAGCCACAGAGAAGCAGCCACACAGCGTCAAACCTATCCTTACAAGCCGGCGCAGCATGCCCCCTCCTATCGTTCTTATCATGTTTGCAGAGGCAGCAAGGTTACCGGAACCCGCAGACTTTAGCGATGCGGACAGCGCTACTCATCCGCGCTTATGATGCGAATACCTTAGGAGGTGTCGCCATGACAACGGTCGTTTTCAACAAGCAGCCCGTTCGGCCAGGCAAAGTCGTTTGTGTCGGTAAAAACTATGCCGCTCACATTGAGGAAATGTCATCAGTGCCAGCCGAAAGCATGGTCGTATTCATGAAGCCGACAACTTCAATCGGCACAACGCTGCACGCAACACTCGATGAAGCCCTGCATTACGAGGGCGAAATTTGTATCTTGATAAAAGACGGTAGGGCTGCCGGCGTCGCCTTTGGCCTTGATCTGACCAAACGGGAAACCCAGACCAAATTGAAGGCGGCGGGTCTACCCTGGGAGCGGAGCAAAGCCTTTGCGGGGTCGGCGCTGTTCAGCGAATTTGTCCCGGCACCCACCGATCTGAGCCAACTGGGCGTGGAGCTCTTAGTAGACAACGAACTGCGCCAAAAGGGTAGCGTCAGTCAGATGCTATATCCGCCCGATGTAATTCTTCAGGAGCTCAATCAGTTCCTGGTTTTAGAGGATTACGACATTGTCATGACCGGCACACCAGCAGGAGTGGGCGCCGTTAAGAACAACGAGCACTTTTCGGGTCGCGTACTTGATGGCGAGCATGAGTTGATCAGTGGAACATGGGTGGCGCAGTAGTTCTACCTTACTCGCTGATAACCGATCGAAGTCAATGGTCGGGTGACTTGTCGCGTTCCTTGCCTCAATGTCACGACATCACCTAAAGATCGAACTGCCGCTTGCCAATCAGACTCCATGAATTTTCTGTTTCAGCGATTGTCACATGTCAGGTTTTTCAGTACCGTCGGGTAAACCAATGAGCAAGACCTATGCAAGCGATTCTTAAGCTGGATGTGTCAGGTCAGCCTCGAGGGTGGCTGACGCTGAACGAGACGGTTACCGCCTACGCCCGCGGCGATGTTTTATATGGCATTGGGGACTCTTTACCCCCAATATTAGGGGGGATACAACGCCTCACCGGCGTTCGCTCTGAGATCATCCTGCAGCCGATAGTAG
>MDTG01260896.1_pt1 | contig 10948 bp, 10 predicted proteins | sample 811421 | NCBI WGS metagenome assembly MDTG01 (sample SAMN05326645, study PRJNA326480) | marine metagenome | isolation source: seawater | place: Pacific Ocean: South East | collected 2011 | reverse complement strand
TAATGTGAAATTAATACATTTAATGTGTACTAGCAAAAAATATATCTTTTTTTTTAATATTTATAGCAAAGTACTTTAATAAAAAAATTATGCGTAATATAAACAAGCTTTATGACGAGGTGTCTAGAATGGTTGAGTTGTTTGAATCAAATAACGATAAATCAGACAATATAAAAAAATCACTTATTAATAAAATAAACAAAATTAAAACAATCAAAGAAGATGTTGACTTTGGAGATTTAGATGATTTTGTTGTTGATGACAGTAAGGTAGATGGTAAAATAGATTCAGAATATGATTCTTATTCTGCCAATGATGACTTGCCATTACTTAGAAAAATTGCGCTAGTAAGTCGCTCTATAAGTAACTTACAAAAACACATGTTTGACTTGCAAGGAAAAGACTTATTGCAAGTCCAAGACCTATCAACAAAAAGAGTAAGAAGTTCAGAAGATGGTGCGGCTGTAAACAAAGAAAAAAAGCGTTTATATAGCCAAATGCCAACAAAAGAATTTAAAGACCTATTGTCCAAGGGGAGATATGTTTTAAACATGGGTAACAACTCAGAAGAAACAAGTCCTGATGAAGCTGGTAGGCTTTTTAAATGGTTAGACACAAGGTCTTTTAACACTATAGGACTAAACTCTTCTGGAAAGGTTAGCAAAGCAGGTAATGCTACTCTAAACTTCTTAGGAAGAATAGTTTCTGAAAAGGGACTTAAAGATGATGAGGCAAAAATGCTAACAGCATTTGGAGAAGGAGCCAAAAATTCTGCAGGTAGAATATTATACGATTGGTATAAATTAGTTTCTGAAAACTTATTACTTGATTTACTAAACATGAAGCCAACACCAGAAAACATAGATATTATTTCTGAGGGCGTAAATAAGGCAATGAGACAACTAGTAGATGGAAAATGGAATCCTTCGCAAAATCTTAGCCCCTGGTTCTTGCAGGTTGTTAAAAACCATGCAAAAAATGAACTTAAATCTTTAACTAAATATGCTCCTAACTTAGATGCTGCAGCAAGAATATTTAGTGACATGTTAAATAAAGAAGGTGAAATTTCTATAATGTCTAGAAAAGACCCTTCTCACTCAAATTCAGCTGATGAGGTAGAAGAAATGGGTGGTGGAAAATATTTATATAAGTATTCAAATCTTGAAAATGCTGTTAATGACTTAAAAGATTCGATGACTATTAAAAATCACCACCTAAAGCCATCAAATTTATTAATAAGCAAAAGCAAAGGTCTATTCTCTTCGGAAAGACAAGCGCCTTCATATATGGCTCCAGAAGATTTAGAGTCATTACAACAAGTTCAAGACGTTAAAATCGAAGACTTTGATGGAGGTGCAGAAAAAGAAATTAGAGATATATTAGGCGATGCTGTTGAATTTATGTCTAAATCAGAAAACTTTGTAGGGACAGAAGAATTGTTAGGAAAAGAAATAAAAAAGCCAAGAGCTGTTAGCTCAAAGCAACATTCTACATCTGATAAACCAGATTCTAAATCTGCAAAAGTAGCGAAAGAAAACTTAGTTAACTTTTTATATAACTTCGTTTTCCCAACAATGATTAACAGTGTTGGTAAGACAATAACTAAATCAGTTGAAGACACAAATCCAAAATCACCAACTTTTGGAAAAGAAATAAGAGTTGTTGATACATCAAGAACAGAAAGAGACCCTGCAAACAAAGCAATCGAAGCTGTTAGAGATATTGAAAAGTCTGGGAATATAAGTTCTGAGGTTATGAATACTTGGATTGATTCTCAAAACAACAAAATAATGGATACTCTAAAAAGGCTAAGGCCTGAACAGTCGGAAGAAGAGTTAGAGAAATTAGCAAAAGAAAAAGGGCTTTTAATTAAAGGAAATGCTCAGGATTTGTGGAATGGACTAAAAGTGTTTTTGGCAAAGAATCCAGAAGTTTTCAAAAAAATGACAGAATTATTTTTACAAACTTCAGCAAAGGGTTATGAGCAAGAGTTATCTAAAGATTCTTTAGAAGAAAGGGTTAGAGCTAAAATAAGAAAAATCTTAAGAGAGTCATTTGTAATAAAAGAAGTTGAAGATGTTGAAGAAGAGGGCGAAAGTATAGAAGACTTAGATAATCAAATAAAAATATTTGGAGACAGATTTTCAAAGGCCACCAACTACAACAGAGAAGAATTAGATGAAGAAGTAAAAAACGTCATAAACGGAGAAGGTTATAAGTGGAATTATGAGAATGGTGTAGATGGACAGCATAACTATATAAGTTCTGTTTTGGCCTCTATATACAGCTCTCTAAGTTCTTCACAACAAAGAAAAGTGTTAGAATATGTATTCTTATCTTTTTTACCAAGACAAGAAAGAAGTAGACTTATTGGACAAATGTCTTATAAATACTCTGGTAACTATGAAGGCTTAACTGAATTAGTATGGAATTCATTTATAAATCCAGAATCTAACGGTAAGCTTTTGATGGTAAATGCGCTAGAGCAATATGAGCCAAAAGGTTCTTTCTTACAGTTTATGAAAAGAAGATTAATGAATGCTATATCCAACGCCTTAAAAGGTTCTGAGTATAGCTTTGTTGATAAAACATTAAAAGACTCTCCTGAATGGGGTGAATATGAAGTAGGCAAAGAAGATGATGATGCCAACGCTATGGTTAGTCAAAGAAAAAGAGTTCTAAAAAAGTCTATTGATGCCCCTACTAGAGAACGTGATGACGCAAGCGGAGATTTTAGCAAACCGAGTTTTTTAGATTTAAAATCAGATGATTCTGAAAGCAAGATTGAAGAATTAAGAGATAAAATAGACAGCTATTTAAGTAAGGCTGAAAATTTAGGAATACTTTCAAATAGTGAATTAGGTCTTTTAAAAGCAATATTAGAACATGGTGATGAAGTTATGGAGTCTGACAAAATAAACTACGAACTACTAGGTACTAAGGTTGGAAAAAGTGCATCAAACATTGGAACTATGATGTCCAATATTGTTAAGAAGATGACACAAGCAAGAGAAAAGGGAAATATTTAATTAAACCCTATATTTCTTTGTGCATTATCAGAATATGTTGACACCAAAACATTGTCTTTCATTTCTATTAATTCAGATAACTTGTCTGTATAACTATATCCATACAGCTCTACTGATTCAATAAGGTTTTTTATATGACCAACAGATAAGCCTACAGTCTCTTTTGATATTTTGGTTATCTTACTTTTAGCAACATCTATTTCAAAAGCTTCATATAACAACTTTATATACTGTCCTCTTTCCGCCTCATCTGGGTATTCGATAAAAAACTTCTCTTCAAACATACCTGGCTTATCTGTTAAAAATTCTGCTATTTTGTGTTCAAAATTAGTAGTTGCAGCAACATATATTCCATCGGTATTTTCGTGAGATTTTAATATATTTTTTATGGCTGCAATTCCATACTTTTCTAATGAAATACCAACCTCTTCAAGGATAACTAAAATATTAGAATCTTTATTGCTGTCTTGAATATATTTTATAAATTCACTTAAATCCGTTGGGTCATCAACATAAATAGTTATTCCATCAAATGATTCTGCCAATCTTCTACACAAATACTTTTTTCCACACCCTGGGTGCCCGTGTATAAGTATAGCCCTATTAAACTCTACCCCAGATGACTTATATTTAGATTTTAATTTTAAAAAATTATCAAAATCTTCTTTAATGTTTTTGTAATAATAATTTAACAAAGAAATTGAATTGTCTGTTTTAAAGTCTATTTTAGATAGAAAGCCTCCAAGTTCAGAAGAATATTTTAATGAATATATGCCATTTGGAATACTTGTCAGAACTGGTTTTGATGGATAAAATTCTTTTCCACATTCAGAAGACCATACAGTTTTTGTTTTGATTTTTGTCATAATAATTTTATATGATTTCAATATAAGACAATTATAAATAAAGTCAAATAGATTAATAAAATTATTGTATATTTATTATTAAGAAATTGTGTTTTTAAATAAAAGTAATGAAATCAACAAATAAATTTTTAGAAAACTTTATAAGTGAGGGACAAAAGTCTGTCAATGAAAAAGTTGAAGAGATTAAGAATAAAATAAAAGAAATCGAAAAAGAAGAGAGGGAGTCAGTTAGTAACTGGGGTGGTTTTGATTCTGAAAACGAAGAAGAATTTAGTGCAGAAGAATTTTTGGGTGATGCTGGAGATGCTGCAGAAGAAGATATTAAGTCAGACCCTGAAATGGGTGGAGAAGATGAGTTTGCATCATTCGGAAGCATGGAAGACCCCAGAATGTTGAAAGATTTAACTGAAGAGGAGTTAAGGGTTGCTATCAGAAGCATAATCAAAGAGTCTGGTTACCCTTCACTAGATGGTGGCGAGCTTGCAGACGGAGGAGAAGCTGAAAACGATAACAACGATGATGCTACAGTTGCTGAATCAGAAATTGGCCTAGAAGAAGAGAGGATAGCAAACACAGAAGCACATAAAGATGTAGATGCATTAAGAAACTTTATAGGAAGCCATATATATGGTGAAGACTTGGGAGACTTAGGAAAAATGTATGTTGCATATTCATATGGCGAGCAATTCCCAGTTTACTTAAACTACAAAGGAAAGTGGTATCACAATACAGATTATTACATGTTAGATGATGGCAAAATAAATAAGCCTACAGAAAAACACAAAAAAGATATGAAGCCCTCAAAAGAAACTCACGGAATGTCTCTAATAGGATTAAACTCTTTAATTAGAGCTTTTAAAAAGAAGAACAAATTGGGTGATAACACTCATACAGATGTAGAGCCAGGTGAGAAGAATTAATCTTTAGACTCTTCACTAATATCTTCAAGAGTATCTATAACAACGCTAAAAAACAATACTTTAGCCCATTTTTCTGCATTTATTTCCCAAGGCCTCTCATAATAAGGTATATCTTTATCAATTTTTTCGCCTTTCCAATAATATGGATTAATTTTCAAGTCACCATTTAGCATATCAATTAAATGACCACACTCATGCAGTAAGGTCCAAATTCTATCCATATAATTTCTAGAATAATAACTTAAAGATATTTCATATATGTTATCATTATATTTGTTTGTTATTCCATGAATACTTTGTGCTAATATCTCGTTTCCATTGTATAAAATTAATACATTGGTGTCACAAACATACTTTTCAACAACTGCATGTAGTATTAGGCACTCGTAAGGGTGTGAAGTTGGATGACATATAATTTTCTGAGATAAAAGTGAAGAACTAAATATTAATGATAAAAATAAAAAAATAATTCTAATTTTCTTCATCTTTTAATTTTTGCTTGTGTTTTGCCCTGTCTATTTCAGCCCTTCTTGTTACAGACTTTTTAGTATACTCTTTTCTATCCTTAAGCTCTATTAACATTCTAGTTTTGAATGCTTTATTTTTCCACTTTTTTAAAGCGTTATTTATATTTCCTTTAATTACTTTTACTTTAATCATTTTTTATTTTTAGAGCTTGACCACCAGTCTTTTACTGTTTTTTCAGCTTCACTTTTATTATCAGAATCATTATCTAAAGTTAAATATTTAGATAAAATAGCATATGCTGTATCATAATCCACCTTAGCTTTTCTAGTATTATCTGATAACTCAGTAATATCTAAGTAATTACATAATGTGAGAAACATTTTAATATTATCACTTGTAAAATTAGGATTTAGTTTATTTCTAAACTCTAAATAAGTGGGCAATATGTCACCAGATGAAATCATTTTTCCTTGTGATGAATATAATTGTACTAATAGGGGTTCAAATATTTTTCTATCTTCTTCAAGTTTTTTTTTCTTGTCTTCAAGTATTTGTTCAAAATCTTCTTTTATTTCTTCTGATATTTCTTCTGATATTTCTTCTGATATTTCTTCTGGCTCCGCTTGTTCAAAAATGCTTTCTACAAATTCTTCTTCATTTTTTTGATACTTAACAAAGAAATGTAATGATGTCAAAGATATAACTGGTAACAGACCGCCTTCCAAAAAGGCCAAATATCTTTTCATGCTTGCAACGTCTGTAGGGTCTGAGCCTAAGAATTCCCAAATAGGACCAGTCAACTCAATCCAAGATGTAAAAAGCTCTCCTGATGGGTCTATTTCTTTGTAGCAATAAAATATATTACCCAACATTTGTATAAATGTAACCAAAGAGAACATAAACCAAACCCCACCTTTTACTTTATTTGTTGCTGCAACTAAGGCGGTTATAGCAGCAACCTCTATGGCAATAGATAAATATATAGCCCAACTAATTGGATTGGCCATGTCGTACCAAGTTACAACGTGTGATATTGATATACCAGCAACAAGCAAGATTGGCACAAGAAACATTGCTCTATTTGGATTATTCTTAACCCAATTAAAAAACTTAATCATTTTTGTAACTCTTTAATATTATCTTTAACCACAGAGTGTAACTCCATTAATTGAGAACCTCTGTCCTTGCCTGAAATCCAACTATCATACTCTAAATGAATGTTTATCTTTTCAACCCTAACAATCTCAGGAATACTATCTAATTTTTTGGTCAAACTATCTATTTGAACACTTTGCGTCTCATTTAACTTTTCCATTTTTCTAATATCTCCAGACTTAGAACAAGATTTAAAAAAGAAAATCAATAATAACGCACTCAAAATATATACTTTATATTTCTTAATAAATTCTATAACTTTTTTCATATTTTTGGTTTATTCTTGTTTATAAATATTATGAAAAACAAATATATGATGTTTATCAGAAAAATCAAGAGTAATACTACCTCATGAAATGCTCTCTAAAATATTTGTATAGACCTTTTTTGGTATTATTTTTTTTAGCACTTAATTTAGATATTGCAACCTTAACATCTTCATCTACCTCGTGAGAATCAGGAATTTCAACATTAATATAAACAATTAAGTCTCCTATTTTTGATGAGTTATAAACTGGTATACCTTTACCAGAAATTCTCAGACCTTTTCCCACTTTAGAATTTGGAGGTATATTTATTTTCACCTTACCATGAGGAGTGGTTATCTCTAAATCTTTTTTTCCAAAAATAGCTTCTTCAATGGTAATGTATTTATCTAAAATAAGATTGTGACCTTCAACAGTTAGTATTTCATGCTCTTTCTCAAAAATTTCCACTAACAAATCTCCACTCTCTCCACCTCTAACAAATTCACCCTTTCCTCTTACGGCAAAAGGCATGTTAGACCTAGAGCCTTTGGGTATATTTATATCCACCTCTTCTTGATAGTTACTTTTCACTCCAGTCCCAGAGCAGGTTAAACAAGGCTCTTTTATGATTGAACCACTTCCATTGCAATAGCCACATGAGGCCTCTTGTCTTACAACTCCTATAGGGGTAACTTGCTGCATAACAACCCTTCCAGAGCCGCCGCAATTGTGACAAACATTTCTTTTAGTTCCATTTTTAGCACCGCTACCGTTACAATCTTCGCATTTAGCCCTTCTTTTTATAGAAACTCTTTTGTGAACACCAGTTACCATTTCCTCTATGGTAATTCCAAGTTTAATTCTTAGATTTCTTCCCTTTTTAGGACGTTGTCTATATTGGGCATTTTGTTGAGAACTATTAAAGAAATCTCCGAACAAATCTTCCATACTAGCATTTCCTCTAAAATCGAAACCAGAATTAGAAAAACGATTACTGGAGTTTCCGTAAGCATCATACCTTGCCTTTTTTTCTGAATCTCCTAAAACATCGTAGGATTCTGATATTTCTTTAAACTTTTCTTCAGCCTTTTTGTCTCCTTGATTTTTGTCTGGGTGGTATTTTAAGGCAAGCTTTCTATATGCTTTCTTAATCTCAACTGATGTAGAGGATTTTGTTACCCCCAAAACTTTATAATAATCTATTTGTGACATTTCGTTAAATGTAGCACATAAAACAAAAAAATAAATAGATACTAACAGTTTCTTACCATTATAAATCTTGCACTAGTTCTAAATTTGTCGTTGGAATAAAAACTATCTTCAAGCCTAAAGCCTGGTTGCCAAAGTTTTCCCACATCAAATGAAACCAAAGAAACCAAATCTGAACCACATACTTCATAACTCGTCCAACAAGGTGGCAAAAGTAAGAATGGATATTTATACGAAGCAGCATTCGAACGGTTGTAGTTGTGTACAGTTTCAATTTCATCACGTATACACTTTAAAATGCTATAACATTCATTGTAGGTTGGGAGTCTCCAGCCTTTACCTTGAGTCTCACAATAAACTTGGGCATCTTCCCATGATAAATTTAATTTATTTTCAGGAATTTTAATAGATAGATTATTTATACGAATTCCATTTATACATTCTAAAATTAGATGTCTTTTATACCTCATGTTATACGCAAAAAAAAGCCCTAAATTAGGGCTTTTTATTTCTTTATTAATTAAAGCCTATTTCTTAGACTTAGAAGTTCTAGATTTTTTGGGAGGCTCCAAACCAACAACATGGTCAATAACTCCATACTCTAGAGCTTCAACTGCAGTCATCCAGTAATCTCTATTACAATCTTCATATATAGTATCATACTTCTGACCAGTGTGGTGTGATATTATCTCATATAGCTCTTTTTTCAGTAAATTAATTTGAGTAGCAGTGATTTCAATATCTGAAGCTTGACCTTGAGCCCCACCTAATGGCTGGTGTTGCATTGAGCGAGAGTGCTTTAAAGCATATCTCTTACCTTTTTCTCCTGCTGTTAACAAAACAAAGGCCATAGATGCGCAAAGACCCATGTTGTAAGTCCCAACACTTGGAGCAACAGCCTGCATAGTATCGTAAATACCAAGTCCTGCGTATACAGAGCCGCCTGGGCTATTGATGTACATTTTAACATCTTTTGACTTGTCTACAGATTCTAAATATAACAATTGAGCATTTATAACATTTGCCACTTGGTCTGTAACTGGCATTCCCATGTATATTATTCTATCCATCATCAATCTAGAAAAAACATCCATAGCAACAGCGTTCATCTGTCTCTCTTCTATAATGTTGGGAGTCATACCCATTGGTGTGTTTTCCAAAATTGAAGTAGGATTCATTACGCTTCTCATTTGAAAATTTTCATAATCATGCAAGGTTAAACTGTTAACGCCATGGTCTCTAGCAAATAGTTTGAAATCTTTTTTTATATTATTCATTTTGTTATTGTTTTTTTCTTTTAGCAACTTTTTTAACAACTACTTCATTGTTTTTTACACTATAATCAACTGAGAACTTATCTCCCACCTTTATATCTCCTTTTAAAACAGCTTTAGAGGCAGGATTTTGTATAAACTTAGTGACAGCTCTTATCACAGGTCTTGCACCAAATTCCTCACTGTAACTTTCTTGTAATAAGAAAGATTTCATCTTTTTTGTAACAGTCAATTCATATTCACCATTTTCAAACATTCTCTTAGCTAGAGAATTGATATGTATATCTACAATTTTAGAAATGTCTTCTTCTTTTAAAGTGTTGAATATAACTTTTTCATCAATTCTATTTATAAATTCAGGTCTGAAAACCTTTTTAAGAGATTTTGCGATAACATCATTAACATTCATATCATCAGTTGTTCCAGAATCAAAACCAACAGGTGTTACATCTAATTCTTTAACACCTATGTTAGAAGTCATAATTATAATAGTGTTTTTAAAATTAATCTCTCTACCAAGACTATCCGTTAACATACCCTCGTCCAATATCTGTAAAAGCACATTGCTAACGTCTCTATGAGCTTTTTCTATCTCATCAAAAAGGATAACACTATAAGGATTGTTTTTAACTGCATCAGCTAACTGTCCACCCTCATCATGACCAACATATCCTGGAGGTGAACCTATCATTCTAGAAACTGAATGTGGCTCCATATATTCAGACATATCCAATCTAATCAAAGACTCTTCGTTTCCGAACATGTATTCTGCCAAAGCTTTTGTTAACTCAGTTTTACCTACACCAGTTCTTCCTAAGAACAAAAATGAAGCTATTGGTCTACTTGGATTGTGAAAACCTGCAGCAGAACGTTGAACAGCTTCAGAAACCTTTTCTACAGCCTCATCTTGACCTATAACCCTAGCCTTTATCTCTTCAGGCATCTTTATCAACCTAAGACCTTCATCATCGGTTAGTTTTTTAACAGGTATTCCAGTCATTCTAGAAACAACTCTTGAAATTTCATCCAAAATTACTTCAACCTTATTTTCTTTGCTCTCTTTATCCCAATTAAATTTATCTACTTCTAATTGCTTTTCCATTTTCCTAATAGAATCTCTAGAGTCTGCAGCCATTTCAAATTCTTGCTTTTTAATATGAGTAGATTTAAGTTCAACTTGCTTCTCAATATCTCTCTCAAGCTTTAAAATGCTTTCTGGCACATTTATATTGTCAATATGAACTCTTGAACCAACTTCATCCATTATATCTATGGCCTTGTCTGGGAACTGTCTTTCAGTTATATATCTTTCAGCATATGTAACACAGGCATCTATGGCTTCCTCGTTAAAAGATACATTGTGAAAGTTTTCGTAATGCTCTTTTATGTTCATTAGAATTTCTTTTGTTTGACTCAATGAAGGCGGAACAACTTTAACCTTCTGAAACCTTCTTTCTAATGCTCCGTCTTTTTCAATTGTTTTTTTGTACTCATCTATTGTTGTTGCTCCAATACATTGTATAACACCTCTAGATAGGGCTGGCTTAATCATATTGGCAACATCAAGCGAACCTTGAGCGTTACCCGTTCCGATTATAGTGTGTATTTCATCTATAAAAACAATTACATCTTGATTTTCTTCCAACTCTTCCAAAAGAGCCTTCATTCTTTCTTCAAATTGACCTCTATACTTAGTTCCAGCAACAATAGAAGACATTTCTAATTCAACAATTCTTTTATCATGAAGAATTCTACTAACTTTTTTGTCAACTATCTTTT
>MDTG01070646.1_pt1 | contig 10948 bp, 11 predicted proteins | sample 811421 | NCBI WGS metagenome assembly MDTG01 (sample SAMN05326645, study PRJNA326480) | marine metagenome | isolation source: seawater | place: Pacific Ocean: South East | collected 2011 | reverse complement strand
GCAGTAAAAGAAGCAAATAAAATTGGAATACCTATTGTAGCTGTTGTTGATTCAAATTCTAATCCTGAAGGAATTGATTATCCTATTCCTGGAAATGATGATGCAATAAGATCCATAGAATTTTATTGTAATGCAATAAGTGACACAATAACAAATAATCAGAGAAAATCAGTAGAAGATAAAACTAAATCAGTAGAAGATAAAACTAAAAAGAAAAAATAGTTATGATATTTACTGCTACAGATATTAAAACATTAAGAGACAAGACAGGTGCAGGGATGATGGATTGTAAAAAAGCTCTAAGTGAAACAAATGGAAATATCGAAAGTGCAATTGAGTGGTTAAGAAAGAATGGTATAAATACTGCCCAAAAAAAATCATCACGATCAGCATCAGATGGTTTGATAAATGTTAATATTGATGGAAGCACTGGTGTTATGTTGGAAATAAATGCAGAAACAGATTTCGTAGCAAGAAATGAGAATTTCCAAAAATTTTGTGATGGAATATCAAAAACCTGCCTGGATAAAAAAATTGATAACCTAGAAAATCTTCTAATCTCAGAGTTTTGTGATACTAAAACAATTGTTAAAGATGAACTAACTGATTTAATTGCTAAACTGGGAGAAAATATTGTAGTAAAAAAATTAAAGTTGATTTCAACAGAAAATTTATTTTTACAAAAATATGTTCATAATGCAATTACAGAATCGTGTGGAAAAATTGGTGTTATTTTAACTTTTTCTTGTAAAAAATTTGATGAAAATGTTAAGGAATTTTCAAAACAAATTTGTATGCATGTAGCCGCTACTGATCCAAAATCAATGACAATCGATAAATTAAACAAGGATCTTGTTGAAAAAGAACGAACAATATATTCTGAACAATTAAAATCATCAGGAAAACCTCCAGAAATTCTTGAAAAAATTATTAATGGAAAAGTTAACAAGTTTTATGAGGAAGTATGTTTATTGGAACAAATATTTGTCATTGATAATAAAACTAAAGTTAAAAGGTGCATTGAAGAGTTCAATAAAAACAATAACTTAGACTTTTCTATAGATAATTATTTTATATTTAAATTAGGTCAAGATTAATTAATAGCCTGTATTTTGTTAAATTTTAAAAATAAACACATTTTGCTTAAACTTTCGGGTGAAGCCTTAATGGGTAAAAAAGATTTTGGCATTGATCTTGAAACTATTAGTTCAGTTACCAACCAGATTACAAAAGTTCATAAAAAAGGAATAAAAATATCTATTGTTGTTGGTGGAGGCAATATTTTTAGAGGTATTTCTGCCTCATCGGCGGGTATGGATAGATCCTCAGCTGATTATACGGGCATGATGGCAACAGTTATAAATTCTTTGATTTTACAAAATTCATTAGAACAAAAGTGTATAGAAACAAGAGTTTTATCCGCGATTAAAATGGATAATGTTTGTGAGTCATATATAAGAAGAAGAGCTATGAGACATATTGAAAAAAATCGAGTAGTAATTTTTGCAGCAGGAACAGGCAATCCTTTTTTTACTACCGATACTGCGGCTGCTTTAAGAGCTTCAGAAATGAAATGTGACTATATTTTTAAGGCAACAAAGGTTGACGGTATTTACGATAAAGACCCTGTTAATAATAAAAATGCAAAAAAATTATATAACCTAAAATATGATTATGTTATTAATAATAATTTAAAGATTATGGATACATCATCAATTTCTTTAGCTAAGGAAAATAAAATACCAGTTTTAGTTTTCTCTATATTGGAAAAAGATTCATTATTAAGTATTATTGACGGTAAAGGATCATATACAATTATTTCATAATAAATTACTATGGTAGATTTAAAAACATATGAAGAAAAAATGGAAAAGACAATAGATGTTCTTAAAAAAGATTTTTCAGGCCTTAGAACTGGAAGAGCATCGGTTTCTTTGCTAGATCCAGTATCTGTTGACGCATACGGGAGTAAAGTTCCACTTAATCAAGTTTCTAATATAAGCGTTCCTGAAGCAAGGTTAATAACTGTACAAGTATGGGATGAGACTCTAGTAAGCTCTGTTGAAAATTCTATAAGAAATTCTGAGTTAGGATTGAATCCTATGTCAGAAGGAAATTTGATAAGGATTCCTATTCCCGAACTTTCTGAGGAAAGAAGAAAAGAGATTGTGAAAATTGCCTCCAAATACACAGAAGACTCTAAAATTGCTATTAGAAATATCAGAAGAGATGCAATGGAAAAAATAAAAAGCTCAGAAAAAAATAAAGAAATTTCAGAAGATGAATCATTTCAATATTCTGATGATGTTCAAAACATAACAGATAAACTTGTTGAAAAAATAGATTTATTGTTTAGTGAAAAGGAAAAAGATATTCTCAAAGTATAATGGCTTTCAGTCAAGATTCATTTAAACTTCTTCCTTCACATATTGCATTTATAATGGATGGGAATAGAAGATGGGCAAAAAAGAATAAAGTTCCAATAATTGATGGTCACAGAATGGGCTCTGAGATTATAAAAAAAATTGTTAAAAAATCAATTTCTCTAAAGATTAAGTACCTTACTTTCTTTAGTTTTTCTACTGAAAATTGGAATAGAAGCAAGAGTGAAGTTTTTAAATTACAATCCTTATTAAAATTCTACCTGGATTCAGAGTTAAATAATTTTCTAGAAAAGAAAATTAATTTCTCATTTATTGGAGACATCTCTCGATTTGATCTTATTATAAGAAAAAAATTATTGAATTTAAGAGAACTCACCTCGACATTCAATAATCTATATTTCACTCTAGCCTTAAGTTATGGTTCAAGGAGTGAGATTATTTCTGCTATAAATAAAATCAACAAGAAAAACAAAAAAATCACAGAAAAAGATATTTCATTAAATTTGATGACAAATAAAATCCCTGACCCTGATCTAGTAATAAGGACTTCAGGTGAAAAAAGATTGTCAAATTTTTTATTATGGCAAATTGCATATTCTGAACTATACTTTACTAAAACACTTTGGCCTGAATTTACAACAAGCAAATATTTAGTAGCACTAGAAAATTATATAAGAAGAAAAAGAAGATTTGGTGGAGATTAGATATTGCAAAATTTAACGCTCAGGATTTTATCCTCAATTTTCTTAATAATTATTTTTTTAAGTCTGCTAAGTACAAATGATCAACTATTTTTTTTTGTACTCCAAAGCTTGCTTATTCTATCTACTTGGGAATTTTTAAGACTAATAAACTTTAGTTTAAATCAGAATAAAATAAATAATCACTTTTTGAGTAGGGAAAGAATAAACTTCCATGATTTTTTTTTAATTTTCATTATAAATTTTTCAATTTTAGTTTTTTATTCTTTGAAAAGTAATCTTTTAGGCCTCTTTTTAATATCATTTCTAATTATTTTTTTATTTTTTCTATTAAGATCAAATTTTAAAAAATTCTTTGGTTTAATTTATATCTTTTTACCATTTGTTATTCTTATTCAGCTTAGGAATGATGAAAATTTTTTTGAAATACTTACTTTTATTGTATTATTTGCTGTGACGACAGATGTTAGTTCCTATTTCTTTGGGAACTTTTTTGGTGGAATGAAGCTTGCACCTAAAATTAGTCCTGGCAAAACTATTTCTGGAAGTATCGGGGGTGTACTAATACCTTTATTAATTTGTATACTTTTTTATTCTAAAAATACTGACATTTTATATGTAGGTATTTCTTCAATTATTTTTTCTATTTTCGTCCAAATTGGTGATTTAGTTGAATCATATTTTAAAAGATCATGTTTTGTAAAAGATAGTAGCAATTTAATTCCTGGGCACGGAGGTGTTTTAGATAGATTTGATGGTATATTTCTTTTAATAATTATTGTTTATCTTTTAAAAATTCTAGATTTTAATTTTTTCTTTATAGTATAGAATCCATTAATATGAAAAAAAAAATCACTATATTTGGTTCAACTGGTTCAATTGGTGTGTCAACACTGGACATAATTAAAGATCATCCGGATAAGTATGAGGTGGTGGGGTTAAGTATTAATAATAATTATGAAAAGTTATTGGAGCAGGTAAGAAGTTATAATCCTAAAGTTGTTTCTATACAAGATGAAAGATCATACATAAAGTTTAAAGAACTAAATAAATCAAATGATCTTAAAATATTAAATGGTAATGATTCTTATGGAGAAATCCTTGATAATGATACAGACATAGTCGTTGCAGCAATAACTGGATCAGCTGGATTATTACCAGTAGTTGCAGCAATAGAGAGAGGGATTACAATTGCACTAGCCAATAAAGAGAGTTTGGTTTGCTCAGGTTCATTAATCACATCATTGGCCAAAAAGAAAGGCTCTTTAATTTTACCAGTTGATTCAGAACATAATGCAATCTATCAAGTGCTAGACCTTAAAAATAAATCGAAAATTTCAAAATTAATACTTACAGCTTCTGGTGGACCATTTTTGAACAAAGATATTAATCAATTAAATAATATTACTCCTGAGCAGGCTATTAAACACCCAAATTGGTCTATGGGTAAGAAAATATCTGTTGACTCTGCAACCATGATGAATAAGGGGTTAGAGTTAATTGAAGCCCATTATTTATTTGATATGCCTGAAGATAAAATTGAGATAATTGTACATCCGGAATCTATTATTCATTCTTGCGTTGAGTACACTGATGGATCAATTCTTTCACAAATGGGTAACCCGGATATGAGGACGCCAATATCTTTTGCATTAGCATATCCAAGTAGGATTAGCACATCTGTAGATAGATTGAGATTAAGTTCAATTGAAAAACTAACATTTTTTGAGCCAGATTTTGAAAAATTTCCATGTCTAGAACTTGCTTATTCGTCCTTAAAAACAAAAAAGAGTGCGCCTACAACTCTTAACGCATCAAATGAAATTGCTGTAGATGCATTTCTTAATCAAAAAATTAGTTATTTATCAATCCCTAAGATTGTCGAAAAAACTTTAAATAAAGCTTCAATTTCTAATATCAATAGTATAAAAGATGTAATAGAAATAGATCAGGAGTCGAGAAAGCTTGCTAAAGAGCTGGTTGATTCAGGTGGGTTTTAATTCAATATGTTTGATGTATTATTTAATACAGTTCTTCCGTTCCTAATAATCTTGACCATTCTTGTTTTTGTTCATGAACTTGGCCACTACTGGGTAGCAATTAAAAATGGAGTGAAGGTTGAGACCTTTTCAATTGGATTTGGCTATGAATTATTTGGTTTTAACGATAAATCAGGTACAAGATGGAAGTTTTCATTGATTCCACTAGGTGGATATGTAAAGATGCATGGCGATCTTGATGCTGCAAGTTCAAAAAAAAGTGAAGAGGGTGTGGATCCTAAACTTTCTTTTCATAATAAATCATTAAAACAAAGATCTTTGATATTATTTGCAGGTCCAGCTGCAAATTTTATTTTCTCATTTATTATACTGGTATTTATAAATTCTTTTTTTGGTCACACAATTACTAAACCAATTATAAGTGAAATCGAACCAGGTATGTCTGCATCAGAAGCTGGTTTGAGAGTGGGAGATATTATTGTGGAATTAAATGATGAAGAAATCTCTGATCTTATTTCACTCAAACAAGTTGTGGATAAAAATAATAATAAAGAGGTTAAAATAACATACAGTAGAGATAGTAAAATTAATTCAACAATTATTTCAATAAGAGATAATAGGATTGGTATTAGAGGGACTGTAGAGACAGAAAAGTTAGATTTACTTAATTCTCTTATTAAATCTGGATCTCAAATATATTTTTTTGTTAAGGTTACTTTGGTTGGGATATTTGAAATGTTGACTGGAACCAGGGGGACTGAAGATCTTGGTGGACCGATTAGAATTGCTGAATTATCAGCTGATTTTTGGAGTAAGGGTATTCAAAGTACCTTGTGGTTTATGATGATAATTTCACTAAATTTAGGACTAATCAATCTATTTCCAATCCCAATGCTTGACGGAGGACATTTACTTCTAAATCTAGTTGAGTTTGTTAAAGGTTCTCCTTTAGAAAAGAAGTCTTTGGAAATCATTCATACTTTTGGTCTTATAATTCTTCTTTCATTAATGGTTTTTGCAACTTACAATGATGTTTTAAGAATTATAAAATAATTTCAAATGTTTAAAAAAAAATATTATTTTAATTTTTTCGTAATAACATATTTTTTTTATTCTTTTTTATACTCTCAAGAGAATTCTCCTGGCACACCTTCATCAAGCTACAATTATGACTATTTTTCAAAATCTAAAAAAGTTCAAAGTTATGCTCCTGTTCAAATGGATATTGGGAAAAGATTAATTGTACAAGGAAATAAAAGAATTGAATCATCAGTAATTATTAGGGATTCTAAAATTGATTCTTTGAATAATACTGAAAAACAACTTAGCATTGCAATTAAGAATTTATATAAAACTGGCTATTATGAAGATGTAAAAATTTATAAAGATAATAATGTTATATATATTAATGTTAATGAAAACCCAATAATTGATCTAATTTCTATTGAGGGAAATAAAGAAATAACTGATGATCTAATACTTGAGGAAATTGAGACAAAATCTAGGAATGTTTTTTCTACTGATCAGATTAAATCCGATGCAGAAATAATACAAACTTTATATAAAAGACAGGGATTCTTTTCTACTTTTGTTGAACCTAAAATGATAAAAGTTGATGAAAGTCGAGTTAATGTTGTATTTGAAATTTATGAGGGAAAAGAGGCAAGAATAAAAAAAATTAATTTTATAAATAATAAAGTATTTTCAGATTCAACACTTAGTGATGTTATCAGCTCATCAGAGTATCGATGGTATGAGTTTTGGGGAGGTAATGACGGTTTTGACAAAGATAGAATAAATTATGATAAAGATCTTTTAAAAAAATACTATTTTGATAATGGGTATATTGATTTTCAAATTACATCAGTTAATTCAAGTTTAGTTGATAATAGAAAAGATTTTCTTGTGAATTTTACTTTGTACGAGGGTGAAAGATATAAAATTACTAAAGTTGAAGTAAATTCAACAATCAGAAATTTAAATAAGGAAAAATTATTTAACTTAATTGATATTAGAAAAGGTGATTGGTTTAGTTCCGAAGAAATTGACGAATCTATTAAGACCATATCTGATGAAACTGCTGAACTGGGTTATGCTTTTGTTGAAGTGGTACCAAGAATAAAAAAAATTAATAAGCAAAATGTAGAAATTCTCCTGGAAATTCAGGAAGGAACAAAAATATATATTGATAGAATTCAAGTATCTGGAAATGTAAAAACTATGGATTCTGTTATTAGAAGAGAAATAGAAGTTGTTGAAGGTGACCCCTATAATTCTTCAAAGATTAAGCAAAGTGAGAAAAATATAAAATCAACTGGATTATTCGACAATGTTGATATTAAATTGGATGAGATCATTGGAACAAATAAGACTAAACTCAATGTTGAGGTTGCTGAACGATCAACCGGACAATTCTCAGTTGGTGCTGGTTTTTCATCTCTAGATGGTGCAATAGGTAGCATTGGAATTAAGGAGTCAAACTTATTTGGTGAAGCAAAAGAGCTTAGTTTAGACCTTGGTTTGTCAACAAGAAAATCTCAAATTGATTTGTCCTATACAGATCCATATTTTTTAGATAAAGATTTTGCAGCAGGAATTGATTTATTTAATATTCGAAGAAATAACAAAACATATAGTGGTTATAAGCATAACATTATTGGTTTCAAATTGAGAGCTGGTTATGAAATTTATGATAACCTTAGGCATTTTTCTAGTTATTCATTAAAACAAGATAAAATACATGATATTGATAATACAACCTCTACTTATATTCAAGCTCAAGAGGGAAAGAGAGTGACTTCAGTAATTGGTCAAGCTCTTCAGTTTGACAAATTAAATGATAGAATAAATCCTACAGATGGTTATAGATTAAGATTAGATGTTGATTATTATGGTCTTGCAGGAGATTCTGAACACTTACAAACTGAAGTTTCAGTCGCTAATTTTTTCAGAATTGCTGATGGGTTTATTTTAGGCAATTTCCTTGAGGGAGGTTATATAGCTTCAATTAAAGAAGTTAAAATTAATGATAGATTTTTCTTGAATGGAGATAGACTAAGAGGTTTCAAGAATCTTGGAATCGGGCCGCGAGATTCGTCAACAACAGATGCTCTGGGTGGGGAGATATATTATTTAAGTAGAAATGAGTTAAATTTCCCACTTGGTTTACCCGATGATCTAGGACTTGCAGGAATTATGTTTGCAGATATAGGAACTCTTTATAATACTAGTTCTTCGGGGACAAATATCCATGATGAATCAAAACTAAGAGCTTCTGCAGGAATTGGAATAAGTTGGCTTTCCCCTTTTGGACCAGTAAAATTTTATTTAACAAAAGCAATTCTAAAAGAAAATTATGATAAAAAAGAGATTTTTAGGTTTAGTTTTGGTACAACATATTAGTAATTATATTTTAAGGAGTATTATGAAAAACCTATTACTTTTTTTTCTTTTTTCACTAGTAATTTCATTTGCAGAAGCTCAGGAAAAACAACCACCTCCATCTTCAACAAATAAATTTAAATCTGGTATTGGGGTTGTTGATATGAAAAAGATTCTCGGACAATCTACAGCTTATCAAAATTTAGTAGAACAATTTGAAGATATAAGAAGAAAACATAGAAATTCTTTTACTAAACAAGAAGATATTGTAAGAGATGAAGAAAGTAACATTCTCAAACAAAAAAATGTTTTGTCTAAAGAAGTTTATGCTGAAAAAGTTAAAGCACTGAGTAAAAAAATCAATAATTTAAAGGTCAAACAATCTTCAGAAGCAAAAAAATTTGAAACAAATTTTGAAAAATCAACTAACAAAATTCAAGGTGCCTTAGTAGATGTATTATCTAATATTGCAACAAAACATAAGGTTGATTTAGTTTTTGCAAAAAGTCAGGTTCTTCTAGTTGGAAAAGAAATTGATATGACCGATGAAGCTATAAAAGAACTTAATAAAGTTTTACCAAAAATATCATTAGACAATTAATTTTAAAAGGAATGAGAGTTGATTGACAAAGATTTTTATAAAAATTCTGGTCCATTCTCATTATATGATTTAGCTAAAAATCTAAAAGCTGATTTTGTTGGAGATGGTGGAAAGGTAATTGATGATATTGCTACAATTGATTGTGCTTTGAACAATGAAATTACTTTTTTTAACAATAACAAGTATGAAAAATATTTTAAAAAATCAAATGCTGGCGCAATAATTGTAGGAAAAAAATTTAATTCAGATTCAAGTAGAAATTTACTGATTTTTGATGATGCTTATCTTGGTATGGCTAGAGTATCAAGCTTGTTTTACCCAGATTGTGATTATCAAGATTTTTATTTTGATCAAAGTAATAAATCAACCCAATTTCATAATTCAACAAAATGCCAAGAAAGCTCATTTGTTCATAAAAATGCAATCATAGGTAAGAACTGTTCAATTGGATCTTATTCTAAAATTGGTCCTGGAGTAAAAATTGGGGATGGTTGCATTATAGGCGATAATGTATCTATTTATTTTTCAAAAATTTCAGAAAATGTAAAAATTTATCAAGGAGTAAGGATTGGTAGTGAAGGTTTTGGGTTTATTGCAAAAGAAAATATATTCAAGAAAATTCCACAACTTGGTAGAGTTATTATTAAGAAAAATGTTGAAATTGGATGTAATACAACCATTGATAGAGGCTCAATCGGTGATACCATCATACTAGAAAACACTATGATTGATAATATGGTTCATATTGGTCATAATGTTAAAATTGGAAAAAATTGTATTATTGCTGCAATGACTGGAATATCTGGAAGCACTGAAGTTGGAAGTCATGTTATAATGGGGGGACAGGTAGGTATAAGTGGACATCTCAAAATTGGTGATAATGTAAAGATTGCTGCTAAAAGTGGAGTAATGAAAAATATATCTGATAATTCTTCAGTTGGAGGATATCCTGCTGAAAATATTCTTGATTGGCATAGAACTACAATAACAAATAGAAGGTTAAAGAATGAATCAAAAAAACGAACTTAATATTGAAGAGATAAAAGACCTAATACCTCACAGGTACCCTTTTTTATTAATTGATAAATTAATTGATATTATTCCTGAGAAAAGCGCTACTGGAATTAAAAATGTAACCTTTAACGAAAATTATTTTCAGGGTCATTTTGATTCAAGATCCGTTATGCCTGGGGCTTTGATTATTGAATCTATGGCACAATCAGCCGGTACATTGGTAATGTTTAGTTTAAAGAAAAAAATTGACAAAATTTCTGTTTATCTTTTAACAGTTGATAAAGCAAAGTTTAGAAAACCAGTTTGTCCAGGTGATACTTTATTAAATAAAGTTGAAAAAAAACAGAATGTAAAAAATATTTGGAAATTTTCATGTAAATCATATGTTGATGAAAAATTAGTTGCTGAAGCTGAAATTTCAGCAATTGTTAATTACGAATGATCATGTAATATTTTGAAACTTTTTTTTATTTGTTCTTTTTCGCGAATATTATAAAAAGTCATTATGCATTTTAAAAATTCCATAATAAGTGATGATGCTTCATTAGGTAAAAATATTGAAATAGGACCATTTTGCAGTATTGGTAGTAATGTTAGAATAGAAAATAATTGCAAACTTCATAGTCATGTAAATATTGACGGTGATGTGGTAATTGGAGAGAATACAGAAATCTTTCCTTTTTGTTCAATCGGAACTATACCACAGGATCTTAAATATAGAGGAGAGAAAACCAAAGTAAAAATTGGAAGTAATTGTAAGATAAGAGAGTATGTAACCATTAATCTAGGAACTAATGGTGGTGGTGGAATAACCTCAATCGGAAATAATTGTCTTCTTATGGTTGGAACACATATTGCCCATGATTG